>Ga0185299_10000081_pt1 | contig 297187 bp, 282 predicted proteins | sample PaiPotPPA55metaG_FD_128002 | JGI IMG/M metagenome (GOLD analysis project Ga0185299, IMG submission 128002) | Iron sulfur acid spring bacterial and archeal communities from Banff, Canada, to study Microbial Dark Matter (Phase II) - Paint Pots PPA... ...
ACCTGACCGAACCGACATTCCCTGGCCTCCCGCAATTGTAGCGCGATTTTGGCCATCTTCAGGCAGCTGTGGCAACAACGTCGCCCGCGACGGCTGCCCGGACAACGAAAGCCACGGGCTGACTTGCTCTAAGGGGCTGAGCCTGGTGATTTACCTTCATCGATGTGCACCTCTGTTATCATCATCTCTCGCATTTCTACCCTCTGTCGTGACACTGCCAAGCCGACCATCTGAAACGTGACTAACGAGCGTGGCTGCTACGACCACTCAGAGCGGCAAGCAGCGTGTCGATCCCGCGGTTGTCGAGAATGACGAGCTTGTGGGCGCACCCCCAGCCAATGTCAGTGGGCATCACCAGGAAATTGGCAACGGTATCGAGGGCATCCGCCTCGCTGCTCTCGACTGCCCAAAGAGCAATCTCCCTCAGAACTGGCCTTTGCCGATCTTGAACACGTCGGGATGTGCCGCGTCGGCGATATACGACAGCTCGAGGGCGAGCGGCGGCGGCCGCGGCGCCTTCTCGTCCTTGCGCGCGGCCTCGCCGACTCCGCTCAGCACGGCCACGACCGTCCGGTTCTGCGAATCGGAGGCGCGAAACACCAGCATGGTGTTCTCGGCCAGCTGACGGTTTACAACGACGCTGTCCGGTTTGTAATTCTGCGCCGCAAAATAATCCCGCAGCGAATTTGCCACGCCGATCACAATCTCGTCGCCGTCCTCGGTGCCTTCGCTGGTCCAGAAAATATTTACCTGTATCAGTTTTTTCGACTTGTAACCGAGAATATAGGAGACCCGCGCGCTGCCGGTATGGGGCAACAGGTCCGGTACCAGAAGCGAGAGAACGACCGTTTTCTCGGTTGAGTGAGTGGTGACCTTCAGCTTTGCGGCGGCAGCGGGAAAGTCTTTCTTGATCGCCTCGCGGACCTGGTCCTCGGTCATCCCGAAATGCGCCTCGCGAAACCCTGCGATCATGGCGGGAGGCTCTGATGGGGCCGGATGGTCGGTTGGCGTGCCCGTTACGCGGCTTCCTGGCGCGACCTGCTCGGCGGATCCGGCCGGGTGGATCGGCGCGCCGGCGTCAAACAGGAGTGCAACGGCGCATGTCACAACCAGTGCACGCAGCGCCAATCGCCCGAGCCGGAAAGCAAAGCGGGTCGCTCGGCACCCGGCAAGCTGGACAGGGTTCAATGATGCCCGCATAGTTCGGTGATCTTGTGAGAGCGGGGGCCCTCCGTCCCGTGGCGCGTCACCTTGGTTATTTGGTCGCGGCATTCGCGGCATTCCTGCTCGACTGCCTCGCTCCGAACGGCGGAGCGGCGCAGCATATAACGATCGACGGAAGCCTCTCGGCGGCGCAAACGCTGGTTGGGCCGAATTATACGATCGGTGCTACTCTCGGCAAGCAGGTCGGCGGCAACCTGTTCCACAGCTTTGGGATTTTTGGCCTGTCGCAGGGCGAGAACGCCACCTTCAGCGGCCCAAATACCGTAGCCAACGTGATCGGCCGGGTGACCGGCGGCACCGCGTCCTCGATCAACGGCGCGATCAATTCCAGCATCGCAGGCGCCAATCTCTACCTGATCAACCCAAGCGGCATCGTCTTTGGGCCAACCGCGACGGTCAACGTCTCGGGCAGCTTTCATGCCGCGACCGCCGATTACCTGCGGCTGTCGGACGGGGCAAAATTCCAGGCGACCAATCCCTCCGGCAGCACGCTGAGCGCGGCGCCGCCGGCGGCGTTCGGGTTTCTGACGGCCACGCCGGGAGCGATCACCGTCAACGGCAGCACACTCGGGGTCAATTCCGGGCAGACGAACGGCCTCGTCGGCGGCCCGGTGTCGATCACCGGGACAAATCTATCGGCGCCCGCCGGCACGATCCGGGTGACGAGCGTGGCGAGCCCGGGCGAAATCCCGGCTGCTCCCAATACCGGGACAAAGCCAACGGTGACCGGCCACGGCGCCGTCAGCATTACCGGCGGCTCGCTCTTCAATGTCAGCGATCCGGTGGGCCGTGGCAGCGGTGGCAGCGTGTTCATCGACGCCGGTGCGCTGACGATCAGCGCGAGCGAGATCAATGGTGACAATCGCGGCGCGGGTTCGGGCGGCAAAATCCTGCTGCGCGCCGACAATCAGATCGCGCTGAGCGGTGGTGTCAATGTTCACGCCGTCGCCTTGTCGAGCGGCCGCGGCGCCGATGTCACGATCTCGGCCGGTCAGCTGACAATGACGGCCGGCGCGCTGTTCGAAAGCGCCACTGCCGGGGCCGGCGGCGGCGGCAACATCGCGGTCACCGTCACCGGGCAGCTGACGATCGACGGGTCGGCGGGACCGCCTTTGAAGGTCGGCATCCCGGCGACCGGCATCGGATCGTTAAGCCTGGCGGGCGGCTCGGCTGCCGGGAATGTGACGGTGACTGCCGCCGGCTTATCGATCAAGAACAATGGCGGCATCGCGAGCACCACTTTCGGGTCGGGAGCTGCCGGCAACGTCACGGTCAGCGTCTCGGGCCAACTGTCGATCGACCAGACCAACGCCTCCGGGTTCCAGCTCGGCGCAGTCACCGGCATCGGCTCACTAGGGGATCTCGGCAGCACCGGAAAAGGCGGCGACGTCACGATCAGCGCCGGAACGTTGTCGCTATCCGGCAGCGGACAAATCGGAAGCGCTGCTTTCGGCGCAGGTGAAGGCGGCAATCTTTCGATCAGCGTGGCCGGCGCGCTGAACATCGATGGATCGGGCAGTACGCTGCCGTTCGTCAGCGGGCTGTTCGCGAGCGTACAGCCCGGGAGCACCGGCAACGCTGGAAATCTGACGATCGCCGCCGCAAGTTTATCGCTGGTCAACAGCGGCGCCATCTTCAACGGCGCAGTCGGAGCTGTCGGTAAGCTTCCTGCGAGCACCGGCAACGGTGGCAACGTAACGGTCGTCGTACCCGGCGCGCTGACGATCGACAGCTCCGGACAGATCTCGACCTCGACCGATCTGGGAACCCGAGGGAACGCCGGCAATATCATCGTCACCGCGGGAAGCGTTGGCATCTCGAACGGCGGCGGGATCTCGAGCGATTCCTTCTCCACTGGTCCTGCCGGCAGCGTCTCGGTCGCGGTCACCGGCACCGGGCCGGGGGCGCTGACCATTCTCAGCAACGGCTTTATCGCGGCCAACCCGTTTGGCGCCGGGAACGGCGGGCAGGTCGCCGTTACCGTGGCCGGTGGATTGACGATCGACGGCACCTCGGCGAACCCCGCTATCGCGACCGGGATCGTAGCGAATGCGCAAGCGGGGAGCAGCGGCAATGCGGGCGGCGTGGCCGTGACTGCGGGAAGCATAACGGTTCTTGCCAACGGGCAGATTTCCAGCAGCGCGTTTGGGCCAAATGCAAGTACCGGCGCGCCGGCCGCCACGGGCAACGCCGGCAGCGTGACCGTGATCGCGGGGGCCCTTTCGCTGAGTGGCGGAACAATCAAAACCAGCACGAGCGGCCCCGGCAGCGGCGGCAACCTCTCCATCACCGCCGGAAGTCTCACCCTCGGCGATAACAGCGAAATCAGCAGCGGCACTTTCGGGTCCGGGAACGCCGGCAGCGTGAGAATCAACGTTAGCGGAGATATGACCTTAACTGCCTCTACCGATGGCGCACTTATCGAAACCGTCACTTTCGGCAGCACCGGAAATGCCGGCAGCATCGTTGTCAATGTCGGCGGCACATTGTCCCTCACCGGCAGCGCCAACGCCCTCGGGGTGATCACCGCGGATACGCTGGAGAGTAGCGGCGCCGGCGGCAGCGTGACGGTCACTGCCGGCGCGTTGAAGCTTGCCAACGACAGCCAGATCGCCAGCGATACGGGTTTTGGCTCGGGCGTTGGCGGGAATGTTTCGGTCACCGTCGCCGGAACCCTCACGATCGATGGCGGGGCGGCCGGGATATCGGTCATTTCCGCCGTCTCGGATCAGAGCCTCGGAAACGCCGGCAACGTCTCGGTCAGCGCAGGAAACTTGACAATTGTTAACGGCGGACAGATCACGACCAGCACGGTGGGGGACATAAGCCCCTCCAAGTCAGGCAACGGCGGCAACGTCACCGTGAGCGTGTCCGGCATGTTGTCCATCGACGCCAGCGGCGCGCCCGACAACATCACCGGTATCGTCTCCCGGTCCTACAATGGCAGCAGCGGCAACGCCGGCAACGTGACGGTGAACGCCGCGACTTTGAGGATCGCCAACAGCGGCGAGCTTTCGAGCAGTACCTCCGGCCCCGGAAATGGCGGCAACATCTCGGTTGCGGTCACCGGCACCGGGGCGGGGGCGCTAACCATTCTGAGCGGCGGCGTGATCTCGGGTGTTACCTTCGGCTCCGGAAATGGTGGGCAGGTTACCGTCACCGTGGCCGGCGGTTTGACGATCGACGAAGGGGCTGGCGCCGGGTCTGCGACGGGCATCGTCGCGGATGCGGAAGCGGGAAGGACCGGGAACGCCGGCGCCGTAACGGTAAGTGCAGGCGACGTGTCGATTGCGGGCAACGGCGAGATTTCCAGCGGTACCTTCGGGACCAAGAACGGTGGTGACGTATCGGTCTCGGTCGCAGGCACTCTCGCGATCGACTCGACCTCCGCGGACCCGAAATTCCTTACCGGCATTTCCGCCCAGACCAACCCCGGCAGCACCGGGAACGGCGGCAATGTGCGCGCGCAGGCGAGCGTCATCATCCTGTCCGGCCCTGGAGACCACATTACGGCCCAGGCGTTCGGCAGCGGCACCGCCGGCGACCTGATGCTAACCGCCGGCACCCTGAAAATCCTAGACGGCGCCGGGATCTCGGCGGCGGGCGCGCAGGCCAAGGGCGGCGACATCACGCTGTCGGCCAGCGACCTGCTCTATCTGCGGCGAGGTACCATCACGACGTCGAGCGAGGGCGTCAAGAGCAACGGCGGCAACATCACGATCGATTCGCCCTTTGTCGTCCTTGCCGACCACAGCAGCATTACCGCCAACGCCTTTGGCGGCAACGGCGGCAACATCAACATCGGAGCCGGCGTATTCATCGCCTCAACGGACAACACGGCGGTGACCGCGAGCTCGCAAACCGGCATCTCGGGGACAATCGCGATCACCGGGCAAGAGACCGCCCTCAACGGCAGCCTCGTCGTCTTGCCGAGCGCCTTGCGCGATGCCGCGGCGATCCTGCGCGACAGCTGCGCGGCGCGGGCCGGCATGCCGCACTCGACCCTCATCCAGGCCGGACGCGGCGGGCTGCCGCAGGATCCGGAAGCGAGGATCCCGGCGCTCTATCTTGCCGGGCGCGATGTCGAACCGGCGTCGGCCGCTGCCACCTCTGCGGCGCCGGTCCGCATTGCCCGCCAGAGCAGCTTGCGTCTGACGATGCCGTGCGCGGATTGACGCCGGGCATGACCACCGCCGCCACCCAGCCGAGCCAGCCACTGGGCTATTGGCTGCAGCTGCGCGACCGGGTCGCCAGGTTGCTGCGGAACAATGTCCTCAGAGCGGTCGTCGGCGCTCACCTTGTCGCCGCCGCGACGATCCTGTTGCGCAGCGAGGGCTGGCTGCAACCCTGGGAATTGCTGGCCTACGACGCTCTTCGGGTCGCCTGGGCCGGGCCCCTGACCAGCGATCGGATCGTCTTGGTCGGTGCCACCGAAGCCGACATCACGAGCGGCGACGCGCTAGCGGGTCGCCGCTGGGGCTGGCCGTTGCGCGACGGAAAACTCGCCGAGCTGCTGGAGCGGCTCGCGTCGTGGAAGCCGCGCGCGATCGGGGTCGATATCTACCGCGATATTCCCGAGCCGCCCGGCAGCGACCAGCTCGACGCGGTATTACAACGGCATCCAGAGATCAATTGGGTATTCAAGCTGCGGGACGATGCTCAGCCGGGGATCCCGCCTCCCAAGATACTGCGCGATACCGATCGAGCGGTGCTTGCGGACTTGATCGATGATCGGACGACCGTGCGGCGCGGTCTGCTGTTCGCCGACGACGGCACCAACCAATACACCGGCCTGGGGTTGGCGCTGGCATTGGCGTATCTGGCACCCCAGCACATCGCATTGGCACCCGGAGCGGGGGACGATCTGCGGCTGGGCAAGGCGGCGATCCGCCCGCTCGATCAATCGCGTGGCCCCTACATCGCGCTCGACAATCGCGGATACCAGGCGCTGCTCGACTACCGCGGCGGCCCACAGCCCTTCCCGCAGTGGAGTCTGAGCGAGATCATGGATCGCGACGATCTCGCCGCGCGCGTCCGGGACCGGATCGTGGTCGTGGGCGTCGCCGCCGAAAGCGTCAAAGATTCGTTCGCTACGCCGTTCAGTACCGGCTTCAACGGCGGTGATCCGGTCAACGGTATTGCCATCCATGGTCACCTCGCAGAGCAGTTGATCCGCGAGGCCCTGGACGGTGCCCCGATCCTGGATGGGATGCCGCGCCAATTCGAGAACCTGTGGATCTGGACCTGGGCGATCGGCGGGGCGATGCTTGGCCTGATGATCCGATCGACGCTGCCGGCCCTCGGGGGCAGCGCCGCCGGGCTCGCAGCCATCGGGCTGATCGCCTATGTCGCGTTCGGGCTAGCGCTATTGCTGCCCGCCATCCCGGCGGCCCTCGCCTGGGTTGGCAGCGCCGGGCTGACCAACCAACTGCTCCACGCCGCCAGCAATCGTGCCCGCGCCCGGCTCCGCAAAAGCTTCGAGCACTACCTGCCGGCAGCCGTCATCGGCCAGATGGTCGATGCCGACGCTCTGCCGAGCCTCGGCGGCGAACGGCGAGAGATTTCAGTGATATTTACCGACGTGGCCGGATTTACGACGTTTTCCGAGGGACGCGACCCGGAGGCGTTGGCGACGATCGTCAACGCCTACTTCGACGGGCTGTGCGCCGCGGTCTTCAAGCATGGCGGTCTCGTCAATGCGTTCCTCGGGGATGGCATGCTCGCCTTCTTCGGCGCGCCGCTGCAACAGCCCGACCACGCCGACCGGGCAATCGCCGCGGCGTTCGAGATCGAGGCTTTCGCGGAAAAATTCAGCGCCGAACAGAACGCACGCGGGATCCCCTTCGGTCATACCCGCGTCGGCGTGCACAGCGGGTTTGCGTTTGTCGGCAATGTCGGCGCCCGCGAGCGGCTGCAATACACCGCGCTTGGCGATATGCTGAATACGGCCTCGCGCCTCGAGGGCCTCAACAAGGCAATCGGGACACGGATTTGCGCTTCCAGCGATACCGCCAGAAAATGCCAGCGCTACCAATTCCGGCCGGTCGGCGCCTTTATCGTCAAGGGCCGGCATGACCCGACCGACGTGTTCGCACCGGTCGATCCGAAACGGTTTCCACCGGAATGGATCAAGCGTTATGACCTCGCTTTTCACCAACTGCAGGCGCAGCCTGCCGGGGCGGCGGAGCATTTTGCCGCTTTATACGGAGAAGACCCCGACGATCCCTGTGTCGCCTTTCATCACAACCGATTGATGGAGGGAGAGACTGGGACAGTGATCGAGATGCACGAAAAATGATCAGGTTCTGCGGTTATGCGCTGCTGCTTATCATGGTCGCCTGCTTGCCGGCGCGCGGGCAGACGCAGGCCGAGACCGGCCGCGGTGGGGCGCTCGAGCATCTGCAGCGCGGCACCATCGCGTTTCGCGCCGGCGACATGGCCGCGGCGGCGCAGGAATGGACAGAGGCGATCCGACTGGCGCAGCTGATCCCGGCGCTCGATCTCGAGGCGCAAGCGCTCACGCGCCGCGGCGAGCTGTACCGGACCCAGGGTTATCTGCGGAATGCCGAGGCGGATCTGCGGACGGCGCTGGCCAGGGCCGAAGCGAGCGGCAGCCAGGCGCTGATCGCGGAGAGCAGCGGTGCCTTGGGCGATCTCGAACTGGCCTCGCGGCATACCGATCTGGCCGAGCCCCTCTTGCAGCGCAGCCGCGAGCTCGCAAGCCGGCTCGGGGACCGCAACACGCTCGCGGCGAGCGACAACGATCTCGGCAATCTCTACGCCCAGACCGGGCGCGCCGAGGCCGCCGCGAGCGCCTATCGCGACGCGACCGCCAGTGCCATAGCGGCCGGCGATGACGCCTTCGCCGCTGCGGTCGAGGTCAATGCGGCACGGCTTGCCTCGCAACTGAACAATCCGACGCGAGCGAGCAACCTGCTCGCCCAGGCGATCGACCGGCTGCAGCGCGCGCCACCTTCCTACAGCGGCACCATGGCGCTGGTTTCGGCCGGATCGGCGGTGTTCGAGCGCAAGGGCACTCTTTCGGCCGAGGATCGCCGGATCGCCGAGAGCGCCTTCGGGGCCGCGGCAACGGCGGCCGACGCGTTGCATAATGCGACCCTCGCCTCGCTGGCACGCGGCGGTCTCGGCAGATTGTACCAGCGCACCGGACGCGTCGACGAGGCATCGCGGCTGACCGAGGAAGCCTTATTCGCGGCACAGCGGGCGCCGGCACCCGAATTGTCGTATCGCTGGGACTGGCAGCAGGCGCGCCTCGACCGGCAACAAGGGCATGCGGACAGCGCGCTCGCCGATTACCGGCGCGCCGTTGCCGGGCTGCAATCGGTGCGTCAGGACATCCCGGTCGAATACCACGATGGCCGCTCGTCGTATCGCACGACTTTCGGCCCGCTCTATCTCGAGTTCGCCGATCTGCTGTTGCGCCGCTCGTCCGGGGACCCGGCGCATGCCGCCCCCTTCATCCGCGAGGCGCGCGATTCGATCGAAACCCTCAAGGAAAGCGAATTGCAGGATTACTTCCGGGATTCCTGCGTCACCTCGTTCCAGGCGCGGCAGCAATCGATCGAGACCGTCGCGCCGGGCAGCGCCGTGCTCTACCCGATCTCGTTGCCCGATCGGCTCGAATTGCTGGTGAGTTTCGGCCAGGAACAGCGGCAGTTCACGATCCCGGTGGCCGAGCCGGCGCTGCGCGCCGAGGTGCAGCGGTTTCGCGAATTGCTGGAGAAGCGTACGACCAACGAATACCTGGTGCCGGCGCGGCAGCTTTATGACCAGATCATCCGGCCGCTCGAACCGCTGCTCACCGAGCGCCGCATCGACACGCTGGTGATCGTACCGGATGAGGTCTTGCGGATCGTTCCCTTCGCGGCATTGCACGACGGACGCAATTTCCTGATCGAGCGCTATGCCACCGCAATCGCGCCGAGCATGCACCTGATCGACCCGAAGCCGCTCGCTGCCGGGCCGCGTGTCGCGCTCGTCCTCGGCATTTCGCAGAGCGTGCAGGGTTTCGGCGAACTGCCCAACGTGCTGCGCGAGGTCAGCGCGGTGCATGAAATCGAAGGCGGCAAAGAGCTCGTCAACGATGCCTTCACCGAGGGCCACTTCGCCGGCGAATTGAAGACGGTGCCGTATAACATCGTGCACATCGCCTCGCATGGCCAGTTCGGCGCCGACCCGAAAAAAACCTTCCTGCTCGCCTTTGACGGCGAGTTGAACATGAACGAGCTGGAAACGGACATAAAATACAGCGAACATCGGGAGAATGCGCTTGAGCTCCTGGTGTTGAGCGCGTGCGAGACCGCGACCGGCGACGACCGTGCCGCGCTCGGCCTTGCCGGCGTCGCGCTCAAGGCCGGAGCGCGCAGCGCGCTTGCCAGCCTGTGGTATGTCAGCGACCAGGCAGCGGGTGAGTTGGTCGTCGATTTTTACCGCGCCCTGCAATCGGCCGGGGTGTCGAAAGCCCATGCGCTCCAGGCCGCCCAGCGCAAGTTGGCGTCGAGTCCACGCTACGCGCATCCGGCTTACTGGGCGCCGTTTCTGCTGATCGGCAATTGGCTGTGAGACGCGAACCCCTCATCGCCGGTCTGTTGATGGTCGCTGTCGCGCTGGACGACGCTACGGTCGCGTTCGCGCAGAGCTCGCCCGCGGCACCGACGCCGACCACCGGACCGGCGGAGGCAGGCTCTCCGGTCTACAAGCCGCCCTTGCGCGGTGCCCCCGGAGGCCGCGTCGGCGGCGCTTCCCGCAGCGCCGTGCGGGTTTCGACCCCGCTGCCGGTCATCGAACTGCTGGCGCCGGCCGATCATGCGGGCCTCACGGCGACCGCGACCCCGACCTTGTACTTCTACGTGTCGCGACCGGTGGCGTGGCCGACCCAGTTTACCATCAGCGCGCCGATGCAGCCCGCTCCCGTCCTCGAAGTCACGATCCCGTCACCGGCGGCGGCCGGGATCTACGCGCTTCCCTCCGGCGATTACCGTGTTCATCTACGCCCTGAGGTTGCTTACACCTGGTCAGTATCGATCGTGCTCGACCCGCGAGCTTGGTCGCGCAACATCGTCGCCAGCAGCACGATCGTCTTCGATCCGACGGTCAACATCAGCGCGGATCTTGCCATGCCGCCGCTTCGCCGTGCTGCCGTCCTCGCCGATGGCGGCCTGTGGTACGACGCGGTCGCCGCCGCCGCGGAGGCGCAAAGTCTCGACCGGCATGCCGCACTCGACGCGTTGGTCCATCAAGCCGGCCTCAGCCAAGCGGCCGGTTACGCGCAAGCCTTGCCGCGGCGTTAGGGAGCCACGCCCTCCGCCATCCCTGATATGGGTCGGCCGCCTAATGAGCTAGACTTGTGCGACACGCTCCAGCATCACCAGATGATGGTCGAGGCTCGCTTCCAGGCGCTCGGTCATAAAGCGCTGATAAGGTAGAGTATCGTTGCGCAGCTGCAGCGCTTGCAGCGCATCGATGTAGGCAGCTCGGTGCTCGGGGCCGATAACAACCGGCGGATAGCCCGCCTTGATCAGCAGTAGGTTCATCAGAAGTCGCGCGGTTCGGCCGTTGCCGTCGTTGAACGGATGGATCGCGACGAGCCGCGCGTGCGCCGCAAAGGCGGTCTCGGGCCCAATCGGCGCGGCGGCAAGCCAGGCCGCGAAATCGCCCATCAGGGCCGGTATCTCAACCGGCCCGGGGAGCACCAGGGATGACCCGGCGATCATCCGCTGGTGGCGGCTGTAGCGCCCAGCCTCCTCGGGATCGACGCGCGTCTGGATCAGCCGGTGAATCTCGCGGATGTCGATTTCGCGCAGCGTCTCGCCAGCAGCGGCAAGGGCGCGGACAAGGTGCAGCGCATCGCGATGTCCAAGCGCCTCGAGATGATCCTTGAGCGGCTTGCCGCCGATCGTGATGCCTTTTTCGAGAACGATCGCGGTTTCGCTGCGGGTCAGCGTGTTGCCCTCGATCGCGTTCGAAGAGTAGGTGAGTTCGACATCGTACCATGCCGCCAGCGCTTCGAGGCTCCGAGGGTCGAGCGGGCGCAAATGGTCGAGACGCTCCTTCAATCCGCGCAACCGGCTACGCGCAGCGCCGGTCATCGCGCAGCGGTGCGGGCCGGGAAGGTGACGCGCTCGTCGATACCCGCCGGATCCTCATGGATGATGATCTCGGCATTCGGGAAGGCGTGCTGCAGCCACGCCTCGACGTCATCGGAAATCTCGTGTGCCCGCATCAGGTTCATCTCGCCGTCCATCTCGATATGCAGCTGGATGAACGCAGTCGGGCCGGCAATTCGGGTGCGGATGTCATGGACGGCGGCGACTTCGGGGTGGCTCTCCGCAATCGCGCGGACGCGCGCGCGCTCCTCGTCGGGCAGCTCGCGGTCCATCAGCTGGGTCAAGGACAGGCGGGCGATCTTGACCGCATTGTAGATGATCCATATCCCGATCGCGCCGCCGAACAGCGGGTCGAGGAGGGGCACCGAGAACAGGTTGCCAATCGCCAACGTTACGATCACGCTGAGATTGAGGATGATGTCACCGCGGTAGTGCAGCTCGTCTGCGCCGATCGCCAAGGACCCGGTATGGCGGACGACATGGCGCTGATAGGCGACCAGCCCGATTGTGACGACGATCGAGAACAGCATCACCGCGATGCCGGCCGGGGGGTTCACCACGGGTTCGGGCGAGACCAGCCGACGGATCGCCTCGAACATCAGCAGCACGGCGCTGCCGACCAGAAAGGCGGATTGCCCGAGCGCTGCCAGCGGCTCGGCCTTGCCGTGGCCAAAGCGGTGCTCGCGATCGGCCGGCACCGAGGCGTGGCGCACGGCGAAGCAATTGACCACCGACGCACCGGCGTCGACCAGCGAGTCGACCAGGCTCGACAACAGCGCCACCGACCCCGTCCCGATCCAGGCGATGAACTTTGCTGCGATAAGCACCACGGCAACCGTCATCGAGGCGTAGGTTGCGCGCAGCCGCAACCGTTGTAACGCGGCGGGAGCCGCCGGGGATGTCGCCGCGGCATGGTCGGTCACGGAAAGAGGCGTTCCTTGCGCCATGCCTCGCCCTCGCGAACAAACGCGACCCGATCATGCAGCCGAAACGGCTGTTCCTGCCAGAACTCGATCCGCTCGGGGCGCACGCGGAAACCGGACCAGTTGGCCGGCCGCGGCACCACCGGCCGCTCGGCATATTGCCCGGCGAAATTACGAAAGCGCCGCTCGAGCGCAGCGCGGCTTTCAAGATGCCGCGACTGGTCGGAGGCCCAGGCGCCAATCTGGCTGTCGCGCTGCCGGGTCGCGAAATAGGCATCGGCCTCGTCGTCGGAAACGAGCGCGGTCGAACCCTCGACGCGGACCTGCCGTCCCAGCGACTTCCAGTGGAGGCACAGCGCCGCCTGCGGGTTGCCGAGCAATTCGCCGGCCTTGCGGCTTTCGAGATTGGTGTAGAAGACAAAACCGCTTGGGTCCGCGCCCTTGAGCAGCACCGCACGCAGCGAGGGGACCCCCTGGCGGGTCGCGGTGGCGAGCGTCATCGTCTCGGCCAAAGGCTCGCTCTTCCGGGCGAGATCGAACCAGCGCGCAAACGGCGCGAAGGGTTCTTCCTCGGCGATCTCATCGGTCATTCGGCGAACGCCTCCACTCTACTCCCGCGCGCCACCTGCTTCCCCTACTCCGACACGATCGTGTCGGCAACCGCCCTGAGGGGCGACGCCGCCGGAGCGCGGATCTCGGCCAGCAGCGCCGCCAGCGTCACCCGCATCACTGCCGCCTCGGCCTTGACGATCCGTTCCATGGCCGGCGCGACCTGCACCTGCCACGGCGCCAACGGCCGCGCCATCCAGCTCCCTGCAAGCGGCAGGCCGAGCGCAACGTAGAGGTCGTGCAAGGTGGCGCTCTCCGGGCTCCAGCCGAGCACCCAGGCCCCGTCCTGGGTCGGTGCGGCAAAACCGGCCTGCGTGAGACGTTGCAGATGCTCGTCGACGACCGAGGTCGCGACCCCGAGCTCGGCCGCCAACGCTGCGATGCGGCAGCTCGCGCCGCGCCGCTGCGCCCGCGCCAGCGCGGCGATCAGTGCGAGGCTGAAGCCGAGCCGCACGCCGCCGCCGCTGAGCTGGGCAAGCCGTTCGTCGACCCGCCAGGTCGCCAGGTTCGCTGCCACCACCGCTCCGAGCAGTACCGCCAGCCATGACACATACATCCACAACAGGAAGATAGGGATGGCGGCGAGGGTCCCGTAGACGGTCTGGTAGGACGACATCGTGCCGACATAGATCGTGAAGCCGATCTTGAGGATCTCGATCGCGACCGCGGCCACGGCTGCGCCGAGCGCACCGTCGCGCCAGCGCACCGCGCAATTGGGAATGAGGCAATAGAGCAACGTGCAGGCTATCAGCTCCAGGACGAACGGTACGAGGCGCGCGAGGAAATGCGGCCAACCGCTGGCGAATTGGGCGAGCACCGTCGGGTCGAGTCCGGCGTGGCGGGCAGCGGTATCGAGATAGGTCGACAGCGTGAGGCTCATCCCGACCAGCAGGGGCCCGAGCGTCATCAGCGTCCAGTAGGCGACGACCCGCTGACCCCATGGCCGCGGCGTCGTCACCCGCCACAGCGCGTTCAGCTGGTCCTCGACCGTGGCCAACAAGAGAACACCGGTCGCGGCGATGCCAACGATCCCGATCGCGGTAGCCTGGGCCGCCGACTCGGCGAAATGCTCGAACCACCAGGCGGCCTGCTCGCTGATTTGCGGCACAAAATTGCGGAAGACCAGGGCCAGGAGTTGCTGCCGCACCGCCGCGAAATCAGGGAACGCCGACAGAATGCCGAGGGCGATCACGCCGAGCGGCACCAGCGAGACCAAGGTCGTGTAGCTGAGCGCGCCGGCAGCGGCAAAGCAACCGTCGCGGTTGAAGCGGTGCAGCGCGTAGCGGCAGAACGTCAGCATGGCCGCGAGCTTGCCTCGCAGCGCACCATTCCTGACGCCGATCGCGGTAGCGATCATCGCACCCTGGGAGCCGCGGTCCTCGGCTGGTGGCATCTGCTCCCTATACGGCCGATCTCGCCAGCTTAACAAGCGTCACGCGCGCGTCGACGCGCGGTTGGCCGGAGTTTCAGCCCTGCGCTGCGAACGAGGCAGCCCAGCGCCGACGTTGACACCACCGCGCGCGCCCGCTACCAACGGCGACAATGCCGGAATTGGGAGGACGCGCCGCTTGCCGCCACTTCTTGAAGTGAGGGATCTGCACACCGAGTTCCGTACCGGCGCCGGAATTGTGCGGGCGGTCGATGGAGTATCCTATACGGTCGAACCCGGAGAGACCGTCGCGATCGTGGGGGAAAGCGGATCGGGCAAGTCGGTCGGGGCGCTGTCGATCTTACGCCTCATCCCAGATCCCCCCGGCCGGATCACCCAGGGACAGGTCTTGTTCGCCGGCCGCGATCTGATGCTGCTGTCCGAGGAGGAGATGCGACAGGTGCGCGGCGGCGATATCGGCATGGTGTTCCAGGAGCCGATGACCTCGCTGAACCCGGTGCTGACGATCGGGCGGCAGATCACCGAGACGATCGAGCAACATCGCGGCGGCGATGTCGCAGCGGCGCAGCGCCGCGCGATCGAGCTACTGGGGCTGGTCGGCATCGCCGATGCCGAGCGCCGCCTCAGGCAATATCCGCATCAGCTCTCGGGCGGCATGCGCCAGCGCATCATGATCGCGATCGCGCTGGCGTGCGATCCGCAGCTGATCATCGCCGATGAGCCGACGACGGCGCTCGATGTGACGATCCAAGCGCAGATCCTTGAGCTGATGCAGCAATTGACGCGCCAGCTCGGCGTCGCGCTGATCATCATCACGCACAATCTCGGGGTCGTCGCCCGCTACGCCGCCCGCGTCAATGTGATGTATGCCGGGCGCATCGTCGAAAGCGGCACCGCTGCGGCGCTCTACCATGGTCCGCACCATCCCTACACGATGGCGCTGTTGCACTCGGTGCCGCGGCTCGACCGCCCGCGGCAGGCCCGGCTCGACCCGATCGACGGCCAGCCGCCCGATCTGACCCGTCTCGACCGGGGCTGCGCGTTCCGGCCGCGCTGCCGCTTTGCCGCCGACATCTGCGCCACCGCGCCGCCGCCCCTGGTGCCGAGCGGCGCGCCGGGCCAGCTCTCGGCGTGCTATCGCAGCAACGAACTCGGCATGGTGTCGGGCGAGGCAGCATGACCGCGCTGGCCGATGGCGCGGCGCCGCTGCTGCAGGTGCGCGGCCTCAAGATGCATTTTCCGGTCACCGAGGGGATGATCGCGCGCCGCCATATCGGCGATGTGAAGGCGGTCGACGGCGTCGATTTCACGATCCGTCGCGGCGAGACCCTGGGCCTCGTCGGCGAAAGCGGCTGCGGCAAGACGACGATGGGCCGCTGCATCCTGCGGCTCGAAAAGCCGACCGCCGGCGAGATCCTCTATGACGGGGTCGATATCGCCAAGCTCGGCCGGCGGGAGCTGGTCGCGCTGCGCCGCCGCATCCAGGTGATCTTCCAGGATCCGTACAGCTCCTTAAACCCGCGCCAGAAGGTCGGCTCGATCATCGAGGAGCCGATGCGCGTGCACGGCGTCGAGCCCGACCGCGCGCGGCGCGCGGCGCGCGCGCGCGAATTATTGTCGGTATGTGGCCTCAATCCCAATTTTGCCGACCGCTACCCGCACGAGATGTCGGGCGGCCAGCGCCAGCGGGTCGGGATCGCGCGCGCGCTTGCGCTCAACCCGGAATTCATCGTCTGCGACGAGGCGGTCTCGGCGCTCGACGTCTCGATCCAGGCGCAGATCATCAACCTACTGGAGGATTTGCGCGACAAGTTCAACCTGACCTATCTGTTCATCGCGCACGATCTGTCGGTGGTGCGGCACCTCTGCCAGCGCGTCGCGGTGATGTATCTGGGCCGTGTCGTCGAGTTGGCTGCCTGCGACGAGTTGTTCGACAACCCGCTCCATCCGTACACGAGGGCGCTCCTCGCCGCGGTGCCGGTGCCGGACCCGACGGTCGAGGCAACCCGCACGTTTCAGCCGGTCGTCGGCGAGGTGCCGAGCCCGATGAACCCGCCGCCCGGCTGCGTCTTTCACCCGCGCTGCCCAATTGCCGTCGCGGAATGCCGGCGCACCCGCCCGGAATTGCGCGAATTGCGCCCGGCCCATTGGGTGGCCTGCAGCGTGGTGCAGTAGCGCCGTCGCGCGTTCCGCGCATTCGGAGTTTCGCATGCGCGCGGCACGACCTACTGATACCGGGCTGATAGACTCGGGACGCGTTTCGGACCGCGCGGGCAAGGCGCACCTCGGCAAAGGAGAAGAACGTGCAATCCCAATATCGCCTACCGCTCGCGGCGGCGCTCGCTCTTGCCACCGCCATCGCGCCAGGGATCGCGGCGGAGACACCCAAACGCGGCGGCACGTTGACCTATCTGATACCGGCCGACGCGCCGCCGAGCTTTGACGGGCATCGCGAAAGCACTTATGCCACTGCGCATGCCGTGGCGCCGTTCTACAGCGTCTTGATCCGGGTCAACCCCGAGAACCCGTCTGCGACGACCGACCTTGTCTGCGATCTGTGCACCGAGATGCCGACCCCGACCGATGACGGCCTGAACTACACCTTCAAGATCCGCGGCGGTGTGAAGTTTCACGACGGCTCGCCGCTCACCGCCGCCGATGTGGCGGCGAGCTTCAACGAGATCATCTTTCCGCCCGAGGGGGTGCTGAGCGCGCGGGTCAGCAATTATGTGATGGTTGACAAGGTCGAGGCGCCCGATCCGGCGACCGTGGTGTTCCACCTCAAATTTGGGACCGGCGCATTTTTGACCGCGCTTGCCAACCCGTTCAACTGGATCTACCAGAAGGCGGTCCTCGACAAGGACCCGCACTGGTACGAGAAGAATATTCTCGGCTCGGGCCCCTTCAAATTCTCCGGCTATGAGACCGGACAATCGATCAAGGGCGTGCGCAATCCCGACTATTATCACCAGGGATTGCCCTATCTCGACGGCTTCAACGGCATTTTCGCCGCCAAGCAAGCGACCCGGGTGGATGCGATCCGCGGCGACCGCGCGGCGATCGAGTTCCGCGGCATGCCGCCGTCGGCGCGCGACGAGCTGGTCAGTACGCTGGGCGACAAGATCGCCGTACAGGAGGGTGATTGGGACGTTGGCAGCGCGGTGACACCCAACCACCAGAGGAAACCGTTTGACGATGTCAGGGTCCGCCGGGCGTTGACCCTGGCGATCGACCGGTGGGGGGACGCCCCCGGCCTCTCCAAAGTCGCCATCGTGCAGACGGTCGGCGGCATCGTCTTCCCCGGCTCGCCATTGGCCGCGACCAAGGCCGAGCTGGAGCAGATGGCCGGGTACTGGCCGGACATCGAAAAGTCGCGGGCCGAGGCAAGACGTCTGCTCAAGGAGGCCGGGGCTGATGGGATCTCCTTCGAACTCCTCAACCGCAATGTCGACCAACCCTATAAATACGTCGCGAGCTGGCTGATCGACCAGTGGAGCAAGATCGGGCTGCATGCGACGCAGCGGATCGCGCCGACCGGCCCTTGGTTCGACGCAATGCGCAACGGCGATTTTGATGTCGTCGTCGAGGCCCCCGGCTACGGTATTGTCAACCCTCCTCTCGATGTGCAGAAGTTCCTGCCGGCCTCGATCGATTCCGAGAATTACGGCCACTACGAGGATGCCACGGAGGTCAAGCTTTATGATGAGATGCTGCATGAGACCGATCCTGCGAAGCAGCGGGTCTTGATGCGCCGCCTCGAGACATACGTGCTCGACGACCAGGTGCATGGGATCTGGGCGCTGTGGTGGCACCGGATCGTGCCGTATCGGTCTTATGTAAAAGGCTTCAAGATCGCCCCGACCCATTTCATCAATCAGGATTTGGCGAGGATCTGGCTCGATCAATGACGGGCCGGCGCGAAATGACAAAAACGGTGACCCGGAGGCAGAAATGTTGGAGCTGCGTTTCGCAGGCGGCGTTGCCGCGCTGTTCGCCGTCGCGCTGATTACGCCGGCCAGCGGCGGCGAGACGCCGAAGCACGGCGGCATCCTCACTTATGTGATCCCGGCCGACGCGCCGCCGAGCTTTGATGGGCATCGCGAGACGACGTTTGCGACGGTACAGTCGGCCGCGCCGTTTTACAGCGTCTTGATCCGCGTAAATCCGGCGGATCCGGCCTCGACGACCGATTTCGTCTGCGATCTGTGCACCGAGATGCCGCAGCCGAGCGGCGAGGGCGAGACCTACGTCTTCAAGATCCGCGAGGGGGTTAAATTCCACGACGGCTCGCCCCTGACCGCCGCCGACGTCTCCGCGAGCTGGAACCGCATCGTGTTCCCGCCGGAGGGCGTGCTGAGCGCGCGCAAGAGCCATTTCATGATGGTCGACAAGATTGAGGCGCCCGACCCGACGACCGTCGTCTTCCATCTGAAATTCGCCACCAATGCGTTTCTGCCGGCGCTTGCTGATCCTTACAACTGGATCTACCGCAAGGAAGTCCTCGACAAGGACCAGCACTGGTACGAGAAGAACATTCTCGGCTCCGGACCCTTCAAATTTGCCGGGTTCGAGATCGGCCAGTCGATCAAAGGTGAGCGCAATCCCGATTATTACCACAAGGGGTTGCCGCATCTCGACGGTTTCAACGCGATCTATACCGACAAGCAGGCCGTGCGGGTTGCGGCGCTGCGCAGCGACCGCGCAGCGATCGAATTTCGCGGCTTTCCGCCCACGGTACGCGACGAGTTGGTGGGTGCGCTCGGGGACCAGATCACGGTGCAAACGAGCGATTGGAACTGCGGCAGCTTTCTCGAGCCGAACCACAAGAAGAAGCCGTTCGACGATGCACGGGTGCGCCGCGCGCTGACGCTGGCGATCGACCGCTGGGGTGGCGCTCCGGAAATCGCCAAGATCGCCAACGTCCACACGGTGGGCGGCATCGCCTTCCCTAACTCGCCGCTGGCGGCAACGAAGGAGGAGCTGCAACAGCTCGCCGGATACTGGCCGGACATCGAGAAATCGCGGGCCGAGGCGCGCCGCTTGCTGAAGGAAGCCGGCGCTGAGGGGCTCACCTTCGAACTGCTGAACCGCAATGTCGACCAGCCCTACAAATACAACGGTACCTGGGCGATCGATCAATGGAGCAAGATCGGCCTCCACGTGACCCAGCGCGTTGCGCCGACCGGTCCCTGGTTCGAGGCGATGCGCAGCGGCAATTTCGACGTCGTCCTCGCTGGCAACTGCCAGAGTGTCGTCAACCCGCTACTCGACGTGCAAAGATACTTGCCGACCTACGCTGCCAACTACGGGCAGTTCGAAGACCAGCCGGAACTCGATCTCTACAACAAGATGCTGCGAGAGACTGATCCTCCCAAGCAACGCACGATGATGCGTGCCTTTGAAAAACGCGTGCTCGATACCGAAGCGCACGAGATCTTCCTGTTGTGGTGGTACCGGATCGTTCCCTACCATGCCTATGTCAAGGGCTGGAAGATCAGCCCGAGCCATTACCTCAACCAGGATCTAGCCACGGTCTGGCTCGACAAATAGCCGAAGGCGACAACCAGCGATAATAGCGAACGGGGAGGAAACGATGAACTTTGCAGCGCGGTTCGCCGCCGCCGGCCTCTTTGCCGCGCTCGCCGTGGTGATGCCGGCGGCGGCCGAGGAGACACCAAAACACGGCGGCACGCTGACCTACATGATCCCGGAAGATTCGCCGCCGAGCTTTGACGCGCAGCGCGAGGAAACCTACGCGACGATCCACTCGGCGGCGCCGTTCTACAGCGTCCTGGTACGGATCAACCCGATGAATCCGGGATCGCCCACGGACATCGTCTGCGATTTGTGCACCGAGATGCCAACGCCGAGCGGTGAAGGCGACACCTACACCTTCAAGATCCGCGACGACGTCAAGTTCCACAACGGCGACAAGCTGACCGCAGAGGATGTCGCGGCCAGCCTCAACAAGATCGCCTTTCCGCCGCAAGGCACGCTGAGCCCGCGCTCGGCGAATTTCATGATGGTCAAAGACATCACGGCGCCCGACGCACATACCGTGGTCATTCACCTGAAATTCGCAACCAGCGCGTTTATGCCGGCGCTCGCCGACCCCTATAACTGGATCTACCAGAAGAAAGTGCTCGACAAGGACATCCACTGGTACGAGCACAACATCCTGGGGTCGGGGCCGTTCAAGTTCGCCAGTTACGAAATCGGCCAGAAGATCACCGGAGTGCGCAACCCCGACTACTACCACAAGGGATTGCCGTATCTCGACGGCTTTGAGGGCATCTACGCGCCGAAGCAGGCGGTGCAGCTCGACGCCATCCGCGCCGACCGGGCCGCGACTGAGTTTCGCGGCTATCCGCCTTCCGCCATCGACCAGTTGAAGCAGGAACTGGGCGACAAGATCGTGGTGCAGCAGAGCGACTGGAACTGCACGCTCGGCGCGTGGATCAACCATCAGAAGAAGCCGTTCGACGATGTGCGGGTGCGCCGCGCCCTGGTCCTGGCGCTCGACCACTGGGGCAGCCAGCAGGGGCTCTCCAAGGTGAGCCTGATGCACACCGTTGGCGGCCTGATATTCCCCAGCTCGCCGCTGGCGGAGAGCAAGGAGCAGATGCAAACGATTGCCGGCTTCTGGCCCGACATCGAGAAGTCGCGCGCGGAGGCGAAGCGGCTCTTGAAAGAAGCCGGTGCCGAGGGCCTCACCTTCGAGTTGACAAACCGCAACGTCGATCAGCCCTACAAATACCTCGGCACCTGGCTGATCGATCAGTGGAGCAAGATCGGCCTGAATGTGACGCAAAAGGTCGTGCCGGGCGGTCCGTGGTTTGCCTCGTTGCGTAGCGGCGATTTCGCCGTCTCGACCGGCGGCAATTGCCACGGCATCGTCAACCCGGTGGTCGACGTCCAAACCTGGTTGTCGCACTCGATCAGCGCCGCGAATTACGGCTATTACGAAGATCCGAAACTCGACCAGCTCTACGACAAGATGCTGCACGAGACCGATCTCGCGAAGCAGCGCGCGTTGGCCTTCCAGTTCGACAAGCAGGTATTGGACGAAGGGGCGCATTACATCCACTCGTACTGGTGGGGCCGGATCGTGCCGCTGCGTTCCTATGTCCACGGCTGGAAGATCGGCCCGAGCCACTACGCGAACCAGGATCTGGCGACGATTTGGCTCGACAAATAGCCGCCGATCGGGATCTAACGAAAGGCAGCAAGGGAGAGGAAACGATGGCATCCGGAACGCGGCTGTGCGCGGCGTGTCTCGCCGCAGCCCTCGTCTTGGCGGCGCCGGCGTTCGCGGAGACCCCGAAACGCGGTGGCACCCTGACCTATGTGATCCCGGCCGACGCCCCGCCAAGCTTCGACGGCCATCGCGAGGGCACCTTCGCGATGCTGCACGCAACCGCCCCGTTCTACAGCGTCTTGATCCGGATCAACCCGGAGAACCCGTCCTCGACGACCGATTTCGTGTGCGATCTCTGCACGGTGATGCCGCAGCCGACCGATGAGGACACGACCTATGCCTTCAAGATCCGCGACGGGGTCAAGTTCCACGACGGCTCGCCGCTGACCGCTTCCGACGTGGCGGCGAGCTGGAACGAGATCATCCACCCGCCCGAAGGCGTCCTCAGCTTGCGCCGGAGCTGGTACACGATGGTCGATACGGTCGCGGCGCCCGACCCGAAGACGGTCGTGTTCCATCTGAAATTCGCGACCAACGCGTTTCTGCCGGCGCTCGCCGACCCGTTCACCTTCATCTACCAGAAGGCGAAGCTCGACGAAGACCCGCACTGGTACGAAAAGAACATTCTCGGCTCGGGCCCGTTCAAATTCGTCTCCTACGAAACCGGGCAGTCGATCACCGGCGCGCGCAATCCCGATTATTACCACCCCGGACTGCCCTACCTTGACGGCTTCATCGGCCTTTTTGCGCCCAAGCAGGCGACGCGGATCGACGCGATCCGCAGCGACCGTGCTGCGATGGAGTTCCGCGGCTTGCCGCCATCGGCCCGCGACGAGCTGAAATCGGCGCTCGGCGATCAGCTTACCATAGCTGAAAGCGACTGGAACTGCGGCAGCGTGGTCTATTTCAACCACAAGGTGAAGCCGTTCGACGATGCCCGCGTCCGCCGCGCGCTCAGCCTGGCGATCGACCGTTGGCATGGCGCCCAGGCACTGTCCAAGATCGCCAATGTCCGCACGGTGGGCGGCATCGTCTTTCCCGGCTCGCCGCTCGCCGCCACCAAGCCGGAGCTTGAGCAGACGGCGGGCTATTGGCCCGACATCGAAAAATCGCGGGCCGAGGCTAAGCGCCTATTGAAGGAGGCGGGGGCCGAGGGGCTCAGCTTCGAGCTTCTGACACGGGGCGTCGATCAGCCGTACAAGACCGTCGGTATCTGGCTCGTCGACGAATGGAGCAAGATCGGGCTCAAAGTCACGCAGAAGGTGGTTCCAACGGGCCCCTTCATCGAGGCGCAGCGCAGCGGCAATTACCAGGTGTTTTCGGGCGCCAATTGCCACGGCGTCGTCAACCCGTTGCTCGATGTCCAGACGTATCTGCCCGGCTCCTACTACAGCGGCAACTACGAATTTTTCGAGGACCCGCACGAGGTCGCGCTCTATGAGAAGACGCTGCGCGAGACCGACCCCGCCCGCGAGCGCATCCTGATGCGCGAGTTTGAAAAGTACGTGCTCGACGACCAGGCTCACGCGATGTACCTGATGTGGTGGTACCGGATAATTCCCTATCGGTCGTATGTGAAGGGGTTCAAGATCAGCCCGAGCCATTACATCAACCAGGATTTGGCGACTCTATGGCTCGACCGGTAATGGGTGGGTTGTAGGCAGCATGTATCGCTACATCATCAGCCGCATCCTGCTTGTGTTCCCGACCCTGGCCGGGGCCGCAACGCTGGTTTTTGTCCTGATGCGCCTGGTCCCGGGCGACATCTGCCTGGTGCGTCTCGGCGAGGGCGGCAGCAGCTTCACCACCCAGGCGCTGGCCCTCTGCCATGCCGAGATCGGCATCGACCGGCCGTGGATCGTGCAGTACCTCAAATTCCTTTGGGATCTGGCGCGCCTCGACTTCGGGATCTCGATGTGGTCGGGCAAGCCGGTCATCCTCGAGATCGCCACCCGCTTTCCGATCTCGCTTGAAGTCGCGGTAATGGCGACGATCATCGCCGTCGCCATCGCGATCCCGCTCGGCACGATTTCGGCCCTGCGCCAGAACAGCTGGATTGACCTCGTGGTCCGCACCTTCTCGATCGCCGGGCTGGCGACGCCGGCCTTCTGGCTCGGCATTGTGTCGATCCTCGTTGTGCTCGACCTCACCCAGGCGATTTCCGGCCATCCCTGGATGCCGCCGATCGACTATGTGCCGTTGTGGCAGGACCCGATCCGCAATTTGTCGATCGTGATGCTCCCGGCGCTGACGATCGGCTATCGCTATGCCGCAGTCTCGATGCGCATGACCCGCTCGGCGATGCTCGAAGTGCTGCGCGAGGATTACATCCGCACCGCGCGTGCCAAGGGGCTGATCAACCGGATCGTGATCAACCGGCACGCGCTGAAAAATGCGCTGTTGCCGGTCGTCACCGTGATCGGCATCGAGTTTGCGTTTCTGATCGGCGGCCTCGTCGTCACCGAGCAGGTGTTCAACCTGAACGGGATCGGCCGTCTGATGGTGCTATCGGTGCAGAACCAGGATTACACTTTGACCCAGGCACTGGTGATGCTGACCGTCACGATCGCGGTCTTGAGCAACCTTGTGGTCGACCTGCTTTATGCCTGGCTTGACCCGCGCATCCGCCTGGCTTGAGAGCCTCGATCATGGCCACCCTCGAACCGACCCCGACCGACCTTCCCGCCCTCGCCGACGATATCGGCCTCGCGCCACGTGGCATCTTTGCGGCGTCCTGGACCTTCCTGCAACGCCAGCCGGTTGGCGCGATCGGTCTGGTGTTGGTGCTGATTTTCGGCCTTGCAGGCATCTTCGCCGATTGGATCGCGCCCTACAGCCCGACCGCGAACGACTTCGCGGTGATGACCGAGCCGCCGAGCTGGGCGCATTGGCTCGGCACCGACCAGCTCGGGCGCGATCTGTTGTCGCGCATCCTGTTCGGCGCGCGCACGGCGTTTATCGTCGGTCTGACCTCGGCGCTGGTCGGCGGGGTCTCGGGCTTGTTGATCGGGGTCGCCAGCGCCTATTTCGGCGGCCAGCTCGATCTGTGGCTGCAGCGCCTGCTCGACATCGTGATGGCCTTCCCACTGATTATCATGGCGCTGGCCGTCGTCTCGATCTTCGGCACCGGCATCCAGAACGTCATCGTCGCGATCACGATCCCCTTGATCCCGCGTTGTGCGCGCGTCGTGCGCTCCTCCGCGCTGGCGATCCGCGAGGTGCCCTACGTCGATGCCGCGCGCGCCCTCGGCTTTGGCCATACCCGGATCATCATGCGCCACATGGTCCCGAATGTGATGGGACCGTTCCTGGTGATCATCACCGCCTTTGTCGGGCAGGCGATCCTTGCCGAGGCTGCGCTCAGCTATCTCGGGCTCGGCGTGCAGGAGCCGGTCCCGGCCTGGGGGCTGATGCTGCAGGGTGGCGCCGAGGAATATGCGACGACGGCGCCGTGGATCGCGGTCTTTCCGGGCCTGGCGATCATGCTGACCGTGTTCGGGATCAACCTGTTCGGCGACTCGCTGCGCGACGTGCTCGACCCCAAGATGCGCGACCGCTGAGCCCGCCTCAAGCCAGGAGTACGCAATGCTGGAAGTCGAACGCGCGGCCGATCTGAAGGCCTACGAGGGCAAGGAGATCGGGGTCAGCGACTGGTTCACCGTGACCCAGGAGCAGATTGACAAATTCGCCGATGCGACTGGCGACCATCAGTGGATCCATGTCGATGTCGAGCGCGCCAAGCGCGAAATGCCGGGCGGCAAGACGATCGCCCACGGCTGGTTGACGCTGTCATTGGTGCCGCGCCTGGCGTCGACCATGTACCGGGTCAAGCACCGCTCGCGCGGCCTCAATTATGGCGCCAACCGGGTGCGTTTTACCGGGATGGTCCCGGCCGGCTCGCGCATCCGGCTGCGCCTCGCGATCAAATCGGTCGAGCCGGTCGACAACGGCGGCACCCGGATAACCTCCGACGGCACGATGGAGGTCGAGGGCGGCACGCGGCCAGTCCTTGTCGCCGAGACGATCGGCGTCAGCTACGAGTGACGCAGCGCCCTCATCCCACCAACACCGCCTTGCCGATGATCTTGCGATCGACGACCGCCTGGATGGCGTCAGCCGCGCGTTCCAGCGGAAAGCGGTGCGAGATGCGCGGGCGCAGCTTTCCCTCCCCGGCCAGCTCGACCAGAAGCTTCATGTTGGCGCGGCCGATCTCGGGCTGGTGCTCGGTGACCCCGCCGAGGCGGACACCGATCACTTCGAGCCCCTTGATCAACAGGTAGTTGGTGCGCGGCGTCGACGGCCCACCGCCGAGGAACCCGAGCACCAGGATGCGGCCGCCCCAGGCGAGGCAGCGCAGACTTTCGTCGAACACCTCGGCGCCGATCGGGTCGTAGACGATGTCGACCCCGTCATGCGCGCCGGTCAGCTCCTTAACCTTCTCGCGCAAACCCGCGCGGTAATCGATCGCATAATCGGCGCCCTCTTCCAGGCAGGCGGCGCGCTTTTCATCGGTGCTGGCGGTGGCGATGACGGTGGCCCCGTAGAGCTTGGCGACCTGGATCGCAGAGATGCCGATGCCGCCAGCGGCACCATTGATCAGCACCCAGTCGCCCGCCGTCATGCGGGCGCGCTGCACCAGCGCATGGTAGGCGGTCATGTAGGCGCCGCGGAATACCGCTGCCTGTTCGATGCTCATCACGGCCGGAACGGGGTCGCAATCCTCGGCCCTGCAATTGCCGAGCTGGGCGAAGGCACCGAGCCGATGCCGGCTCATGATCCGGTCGCCCGGCTTGAAGCGGGTGACCCCCACGCCGACCGCGACGACTTCGCCGGCCCCTTCATTGCCGGGGATGAAGGGCGGCTCGGGCCGGAACTGGTATTTCCCGGCGAGCATCAAGACATCGACATATTGCACGCCGCGCGCGGCGATCTTCACCTGCACCTCATCCGGGCCGGGCGGCGGCGGGTCGGACAGCGCGCGCAGGTGCAGCACCTCGGGCCCGCCGAACGCTTCGCAGACAACCGCTTTCATAAGGGCTTCGCCTTGTTCTCTTCCGGCGAATGCCGGGCGGTGGATGCTATGCCGACGGTGCGGCGGCACGCAACTGGGTGCGCACCTACAGCGCGAGCCGTACCCAATCGCCGTCCGGCGCGAGGCGGGCGCCGAGCGCGGCGCTCTTCGCAACGATGCGATCGAAGGTCGCTCCCTCCGCGGCGAGCGCGCACGGCACCGTTTCATTGGCGGCGTTATGGCGCACAAAGCGGAAGCGCGCCCCGCTGACCACTCTCGGCCCGGTCCCCGACTTGATATCCACCTGCGCCATCATCCCGATCCAGTCGCCGTGACGGCGGCCGCCATGCCCAGTATGAAACGAAAAGCTGCCGAGCCCATAGAAGATCGGCTTGCCGCGATAGATCTCGACCGGCAGCGAGTAATGCGGCCCGTGCCCGATCACGATGTCGGCGCCGGCATCGATCGCGGCATGCGCGATCTCGCTCATATAATCGAGCACCTCTTCGCCGAGCCCCCAATGGCACGAGGCAACGACGATATCTGCTTCTTTGCGCAGGTCGGCGATGTCGTCGGCGAAGGAGGAGAGGTAGGCGCGGTCCGCCCAGGTCACGATGATGGGCGGGATGCCCGGCCGGTTCATCGGCGGCATCTCGGGGCGAACCTTGTGCGCCGGCACCTGGTAGGCGGTATGGCCGGGGATCACCGCGATGCCGCCGGCAGTTTCGCTCGCCTCATGGTCGGTCGGCCAATAGACCGAGCTGCGCTGGACAAAGCCGATGGTGAGCCCGCCCGAGCGGACGATCGCCGGCGCGCGCGCTGCTGCAAGATCGCCGCCGGCCCCGGTGTGAGCGATGCCGAGCCGGTCGAGCTGCGCGATCGAGCCCGCGATCGCGGTCGCGCCGTAATTGACGTTGTTGGCGAGCCCGACCGCGGCGATCCTGCCGATCTTGAGCGCCTCGCCGCTGATGTCGGGATCGGCGAAAAACCCCTCACGCTCGAGCGCATGCCCGCCGAGCGGTTGGTAGAGAAGACACTCGAGATTGGCGAAGACAAGGTCTGCCGCGCGCAATTCCGCGCCGATGCGGGCAAACGGCACGGCCGGGTCGGCGACATTCATCAGGTTCACATCGCCAACCAGGATCATCGAAGGCATCTGCAATTTCCCTCTGTGATACTTACACCGGTTATACATCGCCGATGGGCCGAGCTGCGCTACTTGCAGTTTTGTCACGCGATCCCCTCACCTGATACATAGGCCAGGATCAGGTGGATTTCGCGCGAGGGTTGAACACCCTCTGAAAACGCGGTTGCGCGGCTCCCTGCATTGTCGAGACGCGGAACCTGACCACGCCCCATCTTGTGTTCCCCTCGGCGCGCGCTTCCGGTTAAATCGGCCGCACAATATCGCGAGGGTGGAGCGCCGATGATCGACAAGACAGTCCGCTCGGTGGCCGAGGCGATGGCGGGGATCAAGGACGGCTCGACCGTGCTGGTCGCCGGCTTTGCCCAGGTCGGCGAGCCGCGCGCCTTGATCGACGGCCTCATCGAGCAGGGCGCGCGCGACCTGACCGTCGTGCACAACACCGCCGGCCGCGGCCGCGAGGGGGTGGCGCGCCTTATCGGCGAAGGCCGGGTCCGGAAGATCGTGTGCAGCTTTGCCCGAAGCCGCGGCTCGGTCATCTTTGAGGAGGTCTTTGCCCGCGGCGGGATCGAGCTCGAAATCCTGCCCCAGGGTACGATGGCCGAGCGCATGCGCGCCGCCGCCGCCGGCATCCCGGCTTTCTATACGGCGACCGCCGCCGGCACCAAGCTCGCCGAGGGCAAGGAGGCGCGGGTCTTCAACGGACGCGAATACATCCTCGAACTGGCGCTACCGGGCGATGTCGCATTGGTCGAGGCGTGGCGCGCCGACCGCTGGGGCAATCTCGTCTATCGCGACGCCGGGCGGAACTTTAACCCAGTGATGGCCGCGGCCGCGCAGCTGACCATCGCGCAGACCCAGCACATCGTGGAACTGGGCGAATTGTCGCCCGAGGAGATCGCGACCCCCGGCCTTTATGTCGACCGCCTCGTCCATGTCGCGGCGGGCGACCCGCCGCTCAAGACCTGACAGCACGAGATCGAGCAGGAAGGCAGCAAATGGCAGCAACTCAGACTTGGCAGCCGCTCGAACGCGAGGCTTTGGCCGCGCGCCTCGCAAACGACATCCCCGAGGGGTGGTCGGTCAACCTCGGCATCGGCATCCCGACGTTGGTCGGCAACTACGTGCCGCCCGAGCGCGAGGTGGTCTTCCATTCCGAGAACGGGATTATCGGGATGGGCCCGGCGCCTGCGCCGGAGAAGATCAATCGATGGCTGATCAATGCGAGCAGCCAGTATGTAACCTTGCGTCCCGGCGCCAGCTTCGTGAGCCATTCCGACAGCTTCGCGCTGGTCCGCGGCGGCCATCTCGATCTGTGCGTGCTCGGCGCCTTTCAGGTGGGCGAGAACGGTGACCTCGCCAATTGGGCGCGCTCGGACGACGACACCGCACCGGCGATCGGCGGAGCGATGGACCTCGCGGCCGGCGCGCGGCGGATCTGGGCGGTCATGGAGCACACGACGCGTGGCGGCGAGAAGCGGCTCTTGCGCCGCTGCACCTATCCGCTGACCGCCAAGGCCTGCGTGTCGCGGATATACACCGATCTCGCGGTCATCGACGTGACGCCGAAGGGTTTTGCCGTCATCGACATGGTGCCGGGCATGACGCTGGAGGCATTACAGGAGCGCACGGAAGCGCCGCTGCATCGGGCATGAGGCAAAGCAAGATGCAATTCGACGCGGAATACGATTTAGTCATCGCTGGCGCCGGCTCCGCCGGCTGCGTCCTGACCAACCGGCTGTCGGCCGACCGCAGGCCTCCGGCCCGCAGCGGCGGGACACCCGCGCTCCTGCTCCCCGCGCACCGTCTCGTTCTTGTCAACCCGCGAAGGCCGGTATCCATGGCAGGGGCGGATCCTGGCCTTCGCCGGGATGACAATAAGGGTTCGCGTGCTGCCACAAAGGCTCGACCCATGACCGATTACCGCTTCTGTACCGTCGCCGACGAAGGCCGCGTGCGCGTCGTCACGATCAACCGGCCCGAAGTGATGAACGCGCTGCCCAGCGAGGCGCACTGGGAGTTCGACGGGGTGTGGAACGAGTTTGCCGCAAACCCGGAGCTGTGGGTCGGGATCATCACCGGCGCCGGAGATCGAGCGTTTTCGGCCGGCAACGACCTCAAGGTCCAGGCGGCCGGCCGGCGCGGTCCCCGCCCCAAGACCGGGTTTGCCGGCCTCTCGCACCGCTTCGACCTCGACAAGCCGCTGATCGCTGCGGTGGGCGGCGTCGCGATGGGCGGCGGGTTCGAGACCGCGCTCGCCTGCGACATCATCATCGCCGCGGAGAACGCGGTCTTTGCGCTCCCCGAGCCGCGCGTCGGCCTCATTGCCGGCAGCGGCGTCCACCGCCTGCCGCGGATGATCGGGCAGAAGGCGGCGCTCGGGATGATCCTCACCGGCCGCCGCGTTTCGGCCGCCGAAGGCGAGCGCCTCGGCTTTGTCAACGAGGTGGTGCCGCAGGGCGCGGCGCTCGCCGCCGCCCGGCGCTGGGCCGCGCAGATCCTCGAATGCTCGCCGATGGCGATCCGCGCCTCGAAACAGGTTGCATACCACAGCTTCGACGCCGCGACCCTCGAAGCCGCGATGGCCCAGACCTACCCGGCCGCCGAGGCCAATCTCGCCAGCCAGGACTACATCGAGGGCCCACGCGCCTTCGCCGAACGCCGCAAACCGAACTGGCAGAACCGCTAGGGCCGGACGCTGCAAATCCGGCCGCGGATCAGCGGCGCCCCGACAGCGCCGGACCCGCTCACACCACCTGTTCCGCCTGTTATTACAAGCGAGAACAGGTGCGCGCGCCGTTTCACACAAACCTGCGCGCCGCTGTTGTCGATGTTCTCTGCAGGAAAAATGCAGCGGCCGCCCGCCAACGATCCCGCAGCCCGAAGGCGATCAGCCGATCGCGCACGAATATTCGGCCCCTTAGAGAACTGAAAGCAGTATTCAATAGCATCTTTGAGAAACCTGTTAAACCTGCCCGACGGACGGGTAGTGTTCTAATTTCCCTGCTCCCGTAGCCAGAAGATGATTTCGCATTGCAACGTACCGCGCTCATCTCCTCTACGCTTGGAGCCGTAGTTCAATACGAAGCTGCCGGTCGGTTTCAGAACACGAAAAACTTCAGGCGGTCACTGCCAGGAATGTATCCTCGTACCAATCACGCTCATATTTCTCCACGTTGCGGTATTTTGATTGACCATCGTATGGAGGGGAGGTCACGACCAAATCCGCGCTGTTTGCCGGGACCCTCCGTAACGCGACGAGACAATCCTCGACGATCAACGAGCCCAATGCTGTCGTAAATATCTCCTGAGTTGCCTCCATACGTGGAGAGCGTTGGCCGGTGGCAAAAACCACCGAATTGTCGAGATTGGTATCGCCATCTGACATCGACAGCTCCCTGGTTTATTTTCGTCAGGCCAGCCTCGACCGCAAGCCGCCAACCCGCTTCGATCTTGTAGCCAGATATCCCGCGTGTCTAGAACAAAATACGAACATCGTTTGCCTCCACCGGAGCTTCGATCCGGGCTGGCCGCGCTCGACCTGAAGACCTGCAGACTGCTGATCGTCCAACCGCTGAAACACGTCAATCTCTCTAAGGAACGTCACAGCGAATCTTGCGCACGGGGGCCCCTGCCCCATCCCTCCCGCGCGCCTACTCCCATCGGCCGGCGAATCGCGCGGGGGCCCGGCGAATTCGATGTCGCCGTGGTCGGGGCCGGGAATGCCGGGATGTGAACAGCCCTGCCGACGCAACGACTTGGCGGTTGCACTGTTAGCCAACTGACACCAGTGCGTTCAGCGACCTCGCGGGGCGGCGATCGCGGGGCGCCGGGCCGGAGGTTGACGCTTGGCAATGAGAAATTCGCCGGTCGCGGCGATTGTTGGCTTCTGCACACGCTGGCCGAGGCCGGTCATCGCTATTGCTGTAGTGCTGGCGCTCGCTTCGGCCGCCTATGCCACCGCGCATTTCGCGATCACCACCGACACCGAACGGCTCCTGCCGCCGGATCTGCCGTGGCGAGAGCAGCAGCTTGCCTACACCGCCAGCTTCCCGGAGCATCAGATTCTGGCGGTTGTCGAGGCGCCGACGCCGGAGCTTTCCGAGATCGCCGCCAACCGGCTCGCCGAGGCAATGCAAACCCAACCCGAGCGGTTTTCAGCGGTCCGCCGAGTGCCGGGCGGCGAGCTCCTCGAACGCTCGGCGTTACTTTTTCTGCCGCAGGACCGCCTGGCTGCGATGACCCGCCAATTGCGCGCGAACCGATCGCTGATCGCGGCGCTCGCAGCCGATCCGAGTCTGCGCGGCGCGATGGCGGCGTTGACGGGGAGCGCCACGGCCGCGCAGTCCCACCGCATTCCCGCCGGAGCGCTGCTGCGCCCGATGACGATGCTGTCCGACACGCTGGAGGATGTGTTTGCCGACCGGTTCGCCAGTTTTTCATGGCGCGCGGTGATGAACGCCAACGCGCCGAGTACCGGCCCGGCGAGCGCGGCGGGCGAGCTGATCGAGATCGATCCGCATCTCGACTTCAACGCCCTGCGGCCCGGCCGCGCCGCGCTCGATGCGGCCCGCGAAACGGCGGCGAAAATCGGCTTGGGCACGCAGTTTGGCGCCCGTCTCAGGCTGACCGGCCGCGCGCCGATCGATGACGCCCAATTCGCCTCTCTCAGCCGGGATGCGCTCCCCGGTCTGGGCGGCGCGATCCTCGCGATAATTGTGATCCTCTGGCTGGCCTTGCGCTCGGTGCGGATCATCCTCGCCGGTTTCGCGACGTTGATGGCGGGGTTTGTGGTGACCGCGGCCGCCGGACTCTGGCTGATCGGCGCGTTCAATGTGATTTCGATCGCCTTCGCGGTGTTGTTTATCGGACTGGGCGCCGATTTCGGCATCCAGTTCAGCGTGCGCTACCGGGCCGAGCGGCACGAGCAGGACGAGGTTCGCCTGGCCTTGCGGGGGGCTGCACAGAAGGCAGGAGGACCGCTGGCGCTGGCTGCCGCCGGCACGGCGGTCGGGTTCCTTTGCTTTCTGCCGACCGACTATCGCGGGGTCGCCGAGCTCGGGGAGATTGCCGGGGTCGGGATGCTGATTGCCTTTGTCATGACGATCACGCTGCTGCCGGCTCTGCTGTGTGTCCTGAACCCGCCGAGCGAGCCGCAGCCGATGCGCCTCATCGCGTTGGCGCCGATCGACGGTTTTTTGACGCGGCATCGCATCGCCGTGGTCCTCGGCACGATCGCTCTTGTTGTTGCCGGCTCGCCCCTGTTGCTGCGCGTCGATTTCGATTTCGACCCGATCCACCTGCAGGACCCGGAGAGCGACGCGGTCACGACCTATCACGAATTGAGCAAGATCCCCGAACTCGGCGTCAACGCAGCCAATGTAATCGTGCCCTCGGTCCGCGACGTCCAGGTGTTGGGGCAGCGCGTCGAGGGCTTCCCTGAGGTCGCGGGTGTGCGGTCGGTCGAGAACCTGGTGCCGGCAGATCAGCAGACAAAGCTCACCGACCTCGACCGCACCGCCGCGGCGCTCAATGCGGCGCTCTACCCTGCAGCGACCCGGCCGGCGGCCTCCGATGCCGAGCGCGTCGAGGCCATTCGCGTTGCGTCGACCGCGCTGCGCGGTCTGAGCGAGGCTGGACGGGGCGAAGGCGCGGCGGCGATCTCCCGCCTGTCGCGCTTGTTGACCCGGCTCGCCGACGCCGACCCCGACATGCGAGACAGGGCGGAGCGTGCGCTGACCGTGCCGCTCAACCACGATCTCGATCGATTGCGCGCCATGTTGCGGCCGCTTCCGATCACGGTCGGGTCGCTGCCGCCGGCGATCGCGCGCGACTGGGTGGCGCCGGACGGCCGCGCGCGCGTCGAGATCCTGCCCAGCGGGGACCAGAACGATCCTGAAACCTTACGGCGCTTCGCCACCGCGGTGCTCGCCGCCGCGCCGGATGCCACGGGCCGGCCGGTCACGCTGGTGCAATCCGAGCGCACAGTGCTACGCGCCTTTATCGAGGCCGGCGTCTTATCGGTAATCGCGATCGCCCTCATTTTGTGGATCGCGCTGCGCCGCTTCGGCGATGTCCTGCTGACGCTGGCGCCATTGCTCGTCGCCGGCCTGGTTACCCTGGAACTGATGGTGCTCTCGGGCCAGTCGATGAATTTCGCCAACGTTATCGCCCTGCCCTTGCTGCTCGGCGTCGGGGTGGCGTTCAAGATCTATTACATCATGGCCTGGCGCGCCGGCCGCACCAACCTGTTGCAGTCGACCCTGACGCGGGCGGTCGTGTTCAGTGCGCTGACCACGGCGACCGCGTTCGGCAGCTTGTGGCTGTCCAATCAGCCCGGCATGTCGAGCATGGGCCGGCTGATGGCACTGGCGCTGATCTGTACGATGGCCGCGGCGGTGTTGTTCCAGCCCGCCTTGATGGGACCGCCGCGCCAGCGCGCGGTCGAGACACCGCGGCGGCGCTTCACGCCGCCCGCGCCGCACCCCGTGGCGGCGCCCCCCGTCGCCGCCGCCGTGCGGACGCGCCGCCGCCAGCATTCAGACGCGGCCTGACCGGCGGCCGGCAAAACCGCCACGGCGGCGAACCCGCCCTTGCCCCATGCCCTCCCGCGCGCTACTCGTGTCGCGAGCCGAAATCGCGCGGAGGGAGCGGAGATGATTGCGGGGGAATTCGATGTCGTCGTGGTCGGCGCGGGGAATGCCGGGATGTGCGCGGCCTTGGCGGCGCAGGAGAACGGCGCACGCGTCCTGGTGCTCGAAGCGGCGCCCTTCGACGAGCGCGGCGGCAACAGCCGCTATACCGCGGGCGCACTGCGCTTTGTCTATAACGGCGTCGACGACCTCCTGAAGCTCTGCGACCTCTCAGAGACCGAGATCGCGACCTCGGATTTCGGCACTTACACGACCGACAAATATTACGACGATTTGGGGCGCCTCACCGATTATCGCAGCAACCCCGACATGGCCGAGCTGTTGATCACCAAGAGCCAGGAGACGCTGTTGTGGATGCGCGGCAAGGGCATCCGCTTTGCGCCGATGTATTCGCGCCAGGCCTTCAAGCACGAGGGCAAATTCGTGTTCTGGGGCGGGCTCGCGCTCGAAGCCTGGGGCGGCGGGCCGGGGCTCGTCGAGGGGCTGTTCAACTCGGCCGACAAGAACGGTATCGCGGTCGCCTACGAGGCGCGCGGCGAGAAGCTGATCGCCGACGATGACGGCGTCCACGGCGTCATCGCCAATGTCGAGGGCAAGACCGTCTCGATCCCGGCGAAGGCGGTGGTCCTGGCCTGCGGCGGGTTCGAGGCCAATGCCGAGATGCGCACCCGTTATCTCGGCCCTGGCTGGGACCTCGCCAAGGTGCGCGGCACCCGCTTCAACACCGGTGGCGGGATCAAGATGGCGCTCGACATCGGGGCGATGCCGTATGGCAACTGGTCGGGTTGCCATGCGGTCGGCTGGGACTACAACGCGCCCGAATTCGGCGACCTCGCGGTCGGCGACAATTTCCAGAAGCACTCCTATCCATTTGCCATCATGGTCAATGCTGACGGTGTGCGGTTCTGCGACGAAGGCGCCGATTTCCGCAACTACACCTATGCCAAATACGGCCGCCTGATATTGGAGCAACCGCACCAGTTCGCCTGGCAGATCTTCGACCAACAGGTCGTGCATCTGCAGCGCGACGAATACCGCATCCGCCAGGTGACCAAGGTGACGGCGAATACGATTCCGGAGCTGGCCGACAAGATGGCCGAATACGCCGCGGTCGATAAGCCGGCCTTCTTGAAGACGATCGCTGAGTACAACGCCGCGGTAGAGCGCGAGATCCCGTACAATCCGACAGTCAAGGACGGGCGGACCACCAAAGGGCTCCTGATCGACAAGACCAACTGGGCGATGCCCTTGGAAAAGCCGCCGTACGAGGCCTATTGCACGACCTGCGGCGTCACCTTCACCTTTGGTGGGTTGAAGATCGACAATGACGGCCGCGTGCTCGACACCGCGCAAAAGACGATCCCTGGATTGTATGCGGCCGGCGAACTTGTCGGCGGCCTGTTCTATTTCAACTATCCGGGCGGCACCGGGCTGGTGTCAGGCTCGGTGTTCGGCAAGATCGCCGGCACCTCGGCCGGCAAGCAGATCGGGCGGAATGCGTGATTTTACACAATGAGGCAGTGAGAAGGTAAACGCTTTTAGTTAGCGCAAAGGACACGAAGGATTTTTTGGCGCGAAGCGCCGATAATTCCCTGCGATCGCTGCGCCGGTACCTGAGTAATTTTTGGGCTGTGCGCCCGAAGGATCACTCTCTGCGACCTTTGCATATCATTTGCGTCCTTTGCAGCGAAGTGTCCTCTTTTTTCTCACTGCCTCGCTGCCTCATTGTGAATTTTACCGAAAGGCACAGATGAAACCCGCGAACCTGCTCTTCATCCTGTCGGACGAGCACAGCCGGCGCGTGCTCGGCTCGTATGGCCACGGCATGATCCGGACGCCGAACCTCGACCGGCTGGCGGCCTCCGGCGTGCGTTTCAGCGACGCCTATTGCAACTCGCCGATCTGCGTGCCGTCGCGCGCCGCCTTGGCGACCGGGCGCTACCCGCACCAGATCCGCTTCTGGGACAACGCGATCCCCTATGACGGCAGCGTGCCGAGCTGGCACCACCGCTTGCGCGAGGCCGGGCACGAGGCGACCGCGATCGGCAAATTGCATTTCCGGAGCGTCGACGACGACAACGGCTTCACCGAGGAAATCATGCCGCTGCATGTCGTCGACGGGATCGGCGACCCGATGGGCTGGCTGCGCGATCCGCTGCCGGTCAGGAAGGCGGCGTTGCGCCTCGCCGCCGATGCCGGCCGTGGCAATTCGAGCTACCAGGATTACGACGACCGGATCACTGCGGCGGCAATTGATTGGCTGAAGGCGCGGGCCGCGGCAGCTCCGGCCAAGCCCTGGGTGCTGTTCGTCTCCCTGGTCTGCCCGCATTTTCCGCTGATCGCGCGCCCGGAATGGTACGACCTCTATCCCGAGGCCGAGATCCCGTGGCCGGCGCTTTATGCGCCGGAGGAGCGGCCCCTTCACCCCTATGTCGCGGCGATCCGCGAGTGCCAGGTCTATGACAAGGGCTTTGATGACGTGAAACTGCGCCGCGCGATCGCCGCCTATTTCGCGCTCGTCAGCAAGATCGACGACCATGTCGGGGAGCTGCTCGACGCGCTCGCGGCGAGCGGCCACGCCGACACGACGCGGGTGCTCTATTCGAGCGACCACGGCGACAACCTCGGCACGCGCGGGCTGTGGGGCAAGTCGACGATGTACGAGGAATCCGCGGGAGTGCCGATGATCCTCGCCGGGCCCGAGGTGCCGCAGGGTGTGGTCTGCCATGAACCCGTGTCGCTGGTCGATGCGTTCCCGACGATCGTCGCCGGGGCCGGTCTTGCGCCGCACCCGGACGATCGCGACCTGCCCGGCGCCTCATTGTTCGATATCGTCCGCGGGGTGGTCAGCTCCGGGGGCCCGCGCCGCACGATCCTCAGCGAATACCACGCCGCCGGGGCGGCGACCGGCGCCTTCATGATCAGGAAGGGGCCGTTCAAATACGTCTATTACGCCGGCATGCCGCCGCAGCTCTTCGACCTCGATGCCGACCCGCGGGAAGCCTGCGATCTGGGCACCGAGGCCGGCTATCGCGGCCTTGTCGCGCTGTGCGAGGCGGAATTGCGCCGGGTCGTCGATCCCGATGCCGCCGATGCGCTAGCAAAGGCCGATCAAGCGGCGCGCATCGCGGCCTTCGGCGGTCGCGAGGCGATCCTGGCGCGCGGCAGCTTCGGCTACTCGCCGACCCCGGGGACCAAGCCGGTCTATAACTGATCTCATGAGGCTGCCGCGGCGTCCGACCCGAACGTGGCCGCGGCGGTGGTGATCGCGTCGTGTGGCGCCAGCAGTACCGCCCCCGCCATCGTGCCGAAATCGATGCGGGTTCCGGGGATCAGCCGGATCGTCTCGGCCGGGGCGACGTCGCGAACCGTGCCGTCTGTCCGTACCGCCTCCCAGGTCGAGCGCGACAGGTTGCGCAACACCAGCATCCCCGGCTCGTCCGGGTGCGGCATCACCTGAGCGACGAGCGCGCCCACCCCGGCCGGCGCCAGGCAGGGTATATCCTCGCCCGACAGCGCTGCGTCGGCGAGCAGCCGGAGCCGTTTAGCGCCGACCGCGAGCCAGCATTCGCCCGGCATGAAAGGCATCTCCGGCAGCGGCTCGATTAGAGGTGCACGGAAGGCCGGCCTCGACCCGAACGGCCACAGGAACTCGCGCTCGGGCGAGAGCTCGCGCCCCTTCAGGATCATCGACCCGAGGATCATCAGCGTCGCCATGCAGATAACGATCTGCCACAGCGGGCCGAGCGCAAGGGCGCTGACCAGCGTGTCAGGAGCCAGCTTGAGGAGGTAGTGCGGCGCGTCCCACAGATCGTGCAACCCGCCGGCGAGAAACACGCCAAGGCACAGCGCAACCACGACTCGCTGCGGCTTGTGGTGGTGCAGCGCCGCTAGGCCGACGTAGTAGCCGAACATCGCCGAGAAGGCGATATGGCCATAGATGTTGAGCAGGAATCGCGGCGGCCCCACGTAGGCGCCATATTTCGGCATGTATTGGAACATCGTCTCGACAAAGGCGAAAGCGGTGGCCGAGGCGGCGGCGAGGATGATGCCGTCGAGCGGTTCTCGCACCCCGTATTTGCGCTGCCGCATCGGTCGGAGTCGCCGCCCGATCGCCCAGATCAGCAGCACCGGCAGTGCCTTCCACGGCTCCTCGGTCAGCGCCGGTGCGAGCGGAAAGGGCAGCAGACGGTCGTTGGCCCAGCCGACGATCGGAATCAACAGAAAGCCGTTCACCGCAAACGTGATCAGCGCGACGAGAAATACGTACCAAAACGGCATCTTCCTGCCGCACCAGAGATTGATCAGATAAAGGCTTGTCAGTCCGAGATAGCTGCTCAGAATATAGAGGACGGCGATTTGGCCGCTGGGTTTGAAATTGGCGGCGATAAACATCGCGATGCCGAACAGCGCGGTGGCGATCCCGGGTCCGAGAAAGCCGCGATGGCGCAGTTCGCGCCACGACAGGAACGGCAGCATTTCGCCGTAAGTGATGACAAACGGATCGGCGGGCACCTTATCGGCCGGCATCGTCATTGCTTCTCATCCCCTCAAGGTGCGTTGCCCGGTGCCGGGCTGGTGACGCGACCCTGGGTCGCAATACTCGGTCCACGCAGGTCGCGGCAGCCTTGGCTACTCGCGGAGGACGAAACTCTTCAGCTGATTTCCTCAGGCCGCCGCCGCGGCCGCGGGCTTCGCACGGGCGTCCTCGCGGATCATGTCGGCGCCCTTTTCGCCGATCATGATCGTCGGTGCGTTGGTGTTGCCGGTGGTGACGGCCGGCATCACCGAGGCGTCGATGACCCGCAAGCCCACGATTCCGTGCACCTTGAGGCGCGGGTCAACGACAGCCATCGGATCGGTGCCCATCTTGCAGGTCCCGACCGGGTGAAAGACATTGGTGCCGGCATTGCGGGCGAAGTCACCGAACTGTTCGTCGGTGGTAACGCCGGGCCCCGGCGTCGTCTCCTCGACGGTGAAGGGCGCCATCGCCGGTTGTGCAAAGATCCGCCTTGTGTGGTGAACGCCGGCGATCAGCACACGCAAATCGCCCGGCGCCGACAGATAGTTCGGGCGGATCGCCGGGTATTGGAGGGGGTCGGGCGATTGCGCCATGATCGTGCCGCGGCTTTCCGGCCGCACCGGGCAGACCGCGACGGTCATGCCGGGCTCGCGCTCCAGCTGGCGGAAGACGCCCTGGGCGTAGCTCGCCGGGGTGAACAGCAGTTGCAGATCGGGGCTCGACAGCCCCTCGCGGCTCCTACAGAACACCATCGCCGAGGTGACGCCAAAGGTCAGGGCGCCATTGCCGATTGTTGCCCAACGCACCGCTTCGCGCGCGAGGCGCATGCCGCGCGCGAGCTGGTTGATCGTCACCGCACCCGTCACCCGATGCGAGACGCGCACGACGTAATGGTCGTTGAGGTTGGCGCCGACCCCCGCCAGCTCGTGCACGACCGGAACCCCGATGCGCTGCAAATGCTCGGCCGGCCCGATGCCGGAAATCTGCAGGACATGCGGCGAGTTGACGGCGCCGCCACAGAGGATGACCTCGCGCGCCACGGTAAGCCGACGGTCGACGCCCTGCTGGCGAAACGCGACCCCGGTGCAACGCTTGCCGTCAAGCAGCAGCCTCGTCACGACCGCGTCGGTTTCGACCCGCAAATTGGCGCGGCCGCGCGCCTCTGCCAAAAACGTGCGCGCCGTCGAGCCGCGCAGCCGCCCGCGTCGCGTCATCTGCGAATAGGCGACCCCTTCCTGGGTCTTGCCGTTGTAATCGGGGGTAAGCGGGAACCCGGCCTCTTGCGCCGCTTCGACGAAGTGGTGCGTCAGGTCGAGGATCGTGCGGTAATCCTCGACGATCAGCGGACCGCCGCGGCTGCGGTAGTCCGGATCGCCGTTGCCGCGGTAGGTTTCCGACTTGCGGAAATACGGCAGCACCTCGTCGTAGCTCCAGCCGCGGCAACCCATCTGCGCCCAGCCGTCGTAATCGGCGGGGTTGCCGCGCACATAGAGCATCCCGTTGATCGAACTGGTACCGCCGAGAGTCTTGCCGCGCGGCCATTGCAGCATGCGCCCGGCGGTCCCGGGCTCGCCCTCGCTCATATAGTTCCAGTTGATTTTGGGGTTGTTGAGGACCCGCAACACACCGGCCGGGATGTGGATCCAGATGTCGCGGTCGGGCGGTCCCGCTTCGAGCAGCACCACGCGCGCGCCGTCCTCGGAAAGACGGGCGGCGACAACGCACCCGGCGGAGCCCGCCCCGATCACCACATAATCCGCGTCCATGTGCTCACCTCGGCCGCCAGCAGGACGGGGAAAAGAAAACACTTTAACGCAACGGAGGCAAAGGACACGCGAAGGTCGCGAAGGAGCGGCTTCGGGGCGCGCCAGCGCCTCTGCGGCGACGATTATTTTTTCGCGATGGCGGCGAGCAGGCGCCGGACGATTTCCTCGGGGTCGGCGGCGCGCATGGCTTCGCCCATCACGGCGATGCCGCGCGCTCCCGCGGCAAGACAGGCGCCGGCGTTGGCCTCGTCGATGCCGCCGAGCGCGATGACTGGCCCCGGCGACAGACGCGCCGCGGCGGTGAGCGCGTTGAGGCCGGCCGCCGGGCCGTAGCCGCGCTTGCTGGGGCTGAGGAAAATCGGCGAGAGCGTCGCATAATCGGCCCCGGCCGTGAGCTGCGCGGCGGCCTCTTCCGGCGTATGCGTCGAGACCCCGATCAGCCCTTCGGGGAGCTGCCGCCGCGCCGCCGCGGGATCGCCGCCGCCCGGTAGATGCACGCCGCCGGCCGCGGCCGCCACGACCGCCGCGATATCTTCATGTGCGGTGACGGTCGCGCCGAAAGGCCGCCCGAGCGCCACCAGCGCGCACAGCAGGTCGCGGCGCCCTGCCGCCGGCAGGTCCTTCTCGCGGAGGCTGAACCAGCGGCACCCGCCGCGGAACGCCGCCTCGGCGATTTCGACGAGCGGCCGCCGCGCCTGGCTGCGGTCGGAGATGACGAGAAGGGGCGGCTCGGGGAGGTTCATGGACGGCTTGCCGGGTTCCGTTGCCGACATACGGTAGCGCAAAAGCCGGCGCCCGGTATTATGGCGCGAAACCCCGTGACCGGAACAGCGCCGTGCGCCGACCGACAGACCGCCGAACCCGGTGCCGCTACCCGGCCGAAGCGCCGCGGAGACCCCCGATCGTCGGGCTGGCGGCTATTCTCGGCGCGATGACCCTCGGCTTCCCGGCTCTTGCTGCCGGGATCGATACCCGTATCCACACCTGCGCCGAACTTCACGGGCTGATCACGGCACGAGGCTTTGTATTTATCAACAACGCGGACTTCCAGGATTTTGTTGTTGCCAATGCTTCTTATTGCGAAGGCGGAAACAGCGGACAGGTCCAGCGCCGCAGCGTGCCCACGGCCGACGGCGCCGAATGCCTGGTGAACTACTGCGGTGTCGCATTTGGCGGTATGAGCGGTGGGAGCGGCGGGATGTGAGGAGGTGCAGGTCATGACCGAGCGGCAGCCGTTTTGTCTCGAAGAGGCGACGATCGCGGAGCTGCATGCCGCGATCCAGGCGGGCGAGACCAACTGCGTCGCGGTGGTGCGGCAATATATCGAGCGCGCGCGGGCCTATAACGGTGTCGCGAGCCTCCTCGTCACCGAAGGCGGCGCGGCGATCCCGGAGGCGACGGGCACGGTGCGGGCCGGGGCGGCGCTGGCTTTTCCGACTTCGACTGTCCAGGCGGCGACGATCTTTCCGGACCTCGACGAGTACCACGGCCCGCCCCTTGAATTCGGCCGCATGGAGGCGACTGCCTCCGACCCCTCGGTAGATCAGCAATACGGCATGATCGTCGGCGCGGATGCGGGGCAGCTCAACGCGCTTTCGACGCTCAACATCCGTGGCGAGCGGTCGGTGACCTGCAAGGGCGAGTTCGACCGGCACCCGTCCGAGGGTCCGCTGCCGCCGCGCGCGCCGCCGGTGTGCGAAGAGTTCCGCCATCTGCCCGACGCGCTCGAACGCGCCGCCGAGCTCGATGCGCGCTATGGCAGGAACCCCGATCTCGCCCAAATGCCGATGTACGGGGTCGTCTTCTCGTTCAAGGACCCGTTCGACACCAAGGACATGCGCACCACGGCGGGGGGCGATGCGGCCTATGACATCGATTTTCCGGCGAAGGACCACATCCTGGTCGAGCAATTGCGCAACAAGGGCGCGATCATCTTCGCCAAGGCGGTGTGCACCGAATATAACGGCCGCGCCGGCAACCCCGGCGGCCGCCACACGCCTGACCAGGTGCTGCCCTCGACACTCGGCTATCAGCGCAGCTCCTGGGGCGGCAACCCCGCCAATGTCTACGACACGACCCGCGCCGCCTCATTGGGGTCGAGCTCGGGCTCGGCGGTGTCGGTCAGCGCCAATCTCGTGATGGCGAGCCTTGGCGAGGAAACCCGCGCCTCGACCCGCGGGCCGGCCAATCACAACGCCGTCGCGCTGATATTGCCGCACAAGGCGATGCTCGGCTTTATCGGCGGCGCGATCGGCGCCGATCTCTATTGCGACAGGAGCGGCATCCTCTGCCGCACGATCGCCGATTGCGCCCGAGTGCTCGACGCGCTGAAGGACCCGGGGAGCGGCTATTACGACCCGCGCGACCCGTGGACCACGGTGCCGCGTGCCTCAGTGCTGGGGACGCCCTATGCGAGCCATGCCCGGGGCTCGGGCGAGGCGGGTGCGCTCCAGAGCATGCGCATCGGCATTATCCGCGAGTCAATGCTGGTGCGACCGGGGGAGCGCGCGACGGTGCCGATCTGCGGCGCCGCGGCGGCGGAGATCAAATCGGTGCTGGCCGAGCGGCTTGGCGCTGTTCTCGTCGAATCAATCGACCCGCTGTGGCCACCCGACCCCGATCTCGAACAGATGCAGCCGGATTTTCGCCGCGCATTGACAAGGCTGGTTCCGGTCTTCATGCCCGATTTGTTGTTCCGGCTCGGTCCCGATGGCACGCCCTTGTTCAAGGAATTCGCGGCGGCGATCCGGCCGACCGAGTTTTTGCCCGGCAAGGTGTTCGGCGGCGGCGCGATGGCGCCGATCGACTATTGTGTCGAATTGGCGGAGGGGCGGATCGCGCCACCACAAAACCTCGACATCGCGACGATCCAACAGCAGGAGCTGGCCAATACCTTCCGCTTCCAGATCCCGCAATACCTGGGCCGTCGAGCGGCGGATTGGCGGGCGCGCGGCTTCAGCGAGACGCTGACCGATTTTGGGGCGCTCAATCGGCGCTCCAAATTCTGGGGCGATGACGGGCGCGCCGCCTTCAGGAACTGGGAGGAGGTCGAGGAACCGCGCAACCGGCTCGGCGGGCGCCAGGGGGTCGACGAGCGCATCATGCTGCGCGAACTGTTGCGCCGGCTCGACATGATGGTGCTGTTGGAGAACCGGCTCGACGCGCTGGTGCGCCTCCACACGCCGCTGCCGCCGGCCAAGATTGGCGGCGCCCACGACCCGCTCGGCGGCCCCGGCAATCTGCGCCTCGAAACCTTCTATGGCCCCAATGCCGGGCTGACGGAGGTGCTGATCCCGGCCGGGTATGTGACGACGGTCTGGGACCCGGTCTTCCGCCTCAGCGAGGATCGCAAGCGCTATGTGCCGGCCCCCGCCGAAGCGTCGACCTCGCTCCCGGCGCCGGGCCTGCCGTTCTCGCTGGTGTTCCGCGCCGAGCCCGGCCGGGAGGACGTGGTGCTGAAGATCGCCTCTGCCTACGAAGCCGCCTCAAGGCGCCGCATCCCGCCGCCCAATTTCGGTCCGCTCTCTCGGAGCTGAACCAGCGGTCCTTTCCTAGAACCATCCAAGGGCATATTCTCACCGTCATGACCAAGCTTTTGGAAGAGGCGCGCTTCGATCGATGAAGCTCCGCTTCACGCCGCGGGCATTCGAGCTGCTGCATTAAACCAAATCGTCATTGCGAGTGCAGCGAAGCAATCTCGTGCGGGAACAACAAGCTGCTCGGGATTGCTTCGTCGCCCTGTTGGCTCCTCGCAATGACACGCGGATGTGCAGATACTCGATCTGCGCCTTGCACCGTGGTCGCGCGTCGGTTTCAAATTGCGATCCACCAGCGCAGGAAAAGGACAGGCATATGCCCGCCACCCGTTATACCAGACCCACCGTCTCCCTCCCGCCGCCGGCCAATCCGCTGCTGTCGCCAACGCCGCCGATCGCGCCGCTGACGCCGCCGGTGCATGTCGTCGATCTGATGACCCCGGAGGGCTCGGCGGTGTTTGGCGCGGTGTGGCGCGGGATGGAGGCGAAGCTTGTCGAGTGCCCGGCGCTCTCCGACTCGCGCCCCGAGTTCAGGACGACCTACGATGTCGAGCCGCATGCCGAGCTCGTCGGCTTTGACGATTCGGCCTGGGCCGTCGTTCCCGCCGACGATCTCGGCGGCAGAAGGGGCGGCGGGATGATCTCGTTCTTCTGGTATCGCGCGAGGTTGACGATCCCTCCGGAAGCGATGGGGTTCGCCACCGACGGCGCCAAGACCGTGCTGCGGGTCAATGTCGACGATTATGCCGAAATCTGGGTCAACGGCGAGATGCCGCGCGCCGCCGGCCGGCCGAGCGCCGGCTGCATCCAGGGCTTCAACATGCCCAACCGCCTCGTGCTCGGCGACAACATCGTCCATCCCGGCGACAAATTCGAGGTCGCGGTGTTCGCGATCAACGGCCCGATTTCGGCGGCGCCGGCGAATTTCCTGTGGTTCCGCGAGGCGAAGATCGAGTTCTACCGCTGAGCTGCTGCGCCGCCGAACTCGACCCTGAGCTCGGGCCAGCGCCGCAGGACACCGGCGGAGATCCGGTCGAAGCCGCCGGACGGCCGCCGGGGATTGGACCGCAGGCGCAATGCGAACAGATCGGTGAGGCCGAATGGCGCCTCGATGTGCAGCCGGTCGCCGGCGTCAAGGCGCACGCCGACCGCGAACATCGGCGAGACGAAGCGCTCCAGTGCCTCGGCGGTGGAGGAGAGCGGCGTATAGGCCTCGCCGAAATGCGCTTCGAACCAGACATGTACGCGGGCCTGATTGCGGACTTCGACGGTGCTTTTGAGCGGCTCGTCGAAGGCGGCCGCGACCCCGCTGATCACCCGGTCCTCGGCCTCATAGGAAATGTCCGAGGCATCGAAATAGCCGAGGTCGTAATCCTTGATCCCATATTCGGGGGCGCGCCCGGTCAAATGGTTCAGCACCCGCTGATACACCGTGCCCGACATCACCAGCCAATCGGGCAGGGCAAGCGACCGCACGGTCCGCAGAACCCGCATCAGGGAGGGCGCGGCGTGCACGATCTCGGTCAACCGCCGGGCCAAGTCGGCGTCACTTTGAGGCGGGCACATCGGGGGCCTGCGGAGTGTTGGATTGCCGGACATAATAGGGCAAAGGAGGCCGCAGATGTCGGATGACCGCGATTTCATCGGCTACGGCGCCGATCCGCCCGACCCACAATGGCCGAGCGGCGCGCGGATCGCCATCAACATCAACCTCAATTTCGAGGGCGGCGGCGAGCACTCGATCCTCGAGGGCGACGCGGCATCGGAGGGCGCCCTCAACGATATCGGCCAGCCCGCCCTGCCGGGCCTCCGCAGCCCGCTCACGGAATCGGTGTTCGAATACGGCTCGCGGGTCGGCGGCTGGCGCCTCTTGCGCCTGTTCCGGCGCTTCGGGGTCAAGGTGTGCCTCCTGGCGGTGGCCAAGGCGGCCGAGCGCAACCCGGAGCTGACCCGCGCATTTGTCGCCGACGGCCACGAGATCGTCAGCCACGGCTACCGCTGGCTCGACTACCAGGTGATGCCGCCGGAAGAAGAGCGCGAGCATGTCCGCCTCGGTATCGAGACATTGGAACGGGTGGCGGGGGTGCGCCCGGTCGGTTGGATGACCGGTCGGCCGAGCGCCGATACACGGCGGCTGCATCTCGAACTGGGCGGGTTTCTCTATGACCGCGACAGCCTCAACGACGAGCTGCCCTATTGGATCAATGTCGGCGCCACGCGGCACCTGGTCATCCCCTATTCGTTCGAGACCAACGACAACCGCTTCGACCAGAACCACGGGTTTTCAACGGGTGACGATTTCGCGCGCTACATGATCGACTGCTTCGAGACGCTCTACGCCGAGGGCGCCGACCGGCCGAAGTTGATGTCGCTGGCCGTGCACGACCGGCTGATCGGGCGCCCGGGCCGCATCACCGGGCTCGTCAAGTTTCTCGACCACATCGCCGGCCGCGAGCGCGTGTGGATCTGCACCGGCCGCGACATCGCCGAGCACTGGCGCCGGGTGCATCCGGAGTGAGAGCGGGTGCCGGTTGGTTCTACCGGTATTCGTCGCCGCAATCGCCGATGAGGCGCATCAGGTCGCGCGATTTGGTGAGGACCGGCTCGATCGCCGCAAGATCGTCGGTGTCGAGCCCGAAGTCGAACACGCGCGTGTTGTCGGTGATGTGCTCGGCGATCCCGAGCCGCGCGCCAACGATGACCCCGGCCACCGCCGGGCGGTCGAGTACATAGTGGATCCCGACGTTGCCGACGCCGACGCCGTGCTTGTCGGCGATCTGTTTCAGCGCCGCCAGGAGTTCCTGGAACAATGCCCAGCCACCCCAGGCGTCGACCATCTGCTTGTATTTCTGCAACGAGGCGGTGGCGAGCTCGCCGCGGCCCGGCTCGGGGCGGCCGAGATATTTTTCCGACAACAGGCCGCCCAACAGCGTGCCGTAGGTCAGCAAGGTGATGCCGTGCCCGGCGCAGAACGTGGCCATCTTTGCCGCGGGCCGCCGGTCAATGAGCGAATACTGCACCTGGTTCGACACCACCCTGATGCCATGCTCGGCGATGATCGCCAGGCGCTCCGTGTCGAAATTGGTCAGCGCGAGGTGGCGGATCCTGCCCCCGTCGCGCAAATCGGCGAGGTGCCGCAGCGCATCGAGATAACGCTGGTCGCGATAATCCCACCAGTGGAATTGCAGGAGGTCGAGGCGCTCCGCGCCCATGCGGCGCAGCGAGATGCCGATCGCCTCCTCGACGACGCGCCGTGTCATCATGCCCGGAGAGGGCACCCATTTCGTAAAGGCCTGGATCTCCGCCAGCCGTTCGGCGCCGTGGCGCGCGGCGAACTGGCGCCGGAAATTGCCGACCAGATCCTCGGCCGGGCCGTAATGGTCGGCGAGGTCCCAGGTGGTGAACCCCGAATCGTGATAGGCGAACATCGCCTCGACCGCACGCGCCGGGTCGATCGCACCGTGCGCGCCCGAGACCTGCCACATCCCGTTGAGGATGCGACAGATCTGGAGATCGGCGGTGAACGGGAAGCGGCTCGTTTCGGGCAGGGTCATGGTTCGTCCAGTGGCAGGAGCGGCGGCTGGTCTGGGTCGAGCTGCATGTCGAAGGCGACCAGCAGCGCCGCAGTGCTGGCGTAATTGCCCATCAGCGCTACGAGGTCGACCAGAGCGCGGCGGCCGAATTGGCGCAGCGCCCGCGCGAAGGTGCCGGGCGTCACCTTTTTCGCGGCGAAGATCTCGCGGCCGAGCTCGATGACGATCCGGTCGGCCTCGTCGAGGGCGGCAGTGTCCTTGCGGTATTTGATGATCTCGATGATCTCGGGCGAAATCCCCTGGCGCAGCGCCTCAGCCTCGTGCGCGCACCATTCGAACTGGCTGTCGAGCGCCCGGGCGGTGGTCAGGATCGCCAATTCGCGAACCCGGCCGCCGAGGCCCGCCTCGTGCCGCAGGTGATGGTTGAGCGGGCGGGTGTAGCGCGCCAGTTTGGGGCTGTGCAATAGGATGCCGCCGGGCCCGCGCAGGCCGCGCAGCGATCCGCGGCCGGGATCGGCGAGGCTGTCATAGACACGTTGCGCCTCGGCGCCAAGCTCGTCCCGTTTCGGCAGGGGCAGCCGACAGCCGGATGCGGGATCGACATCGGGGGGATACATGGCCTCTCCTTCGCTCGCAGCCGATGCCGCGGCGCCGTTCTACCAGCCGCGCGAAGCGCCGGCCAGCATCGCACGTGAGCGCCGGAGCGAGCAGAGAGGGCGCTTTCTGGTGATCGCCGCGGCACGCTAGGTGATCAGAGTGGTGCGCCCGATCGCCTTGCGGCGTAGAATCGCCGCAAGCGCCTAACGCAGGAGTAACATTTGTGAAGATCGTCGTTTACGGACCGGGCCGGCGTACCGGCGCGCTGCGCAACGGCGTGATCGTCGATTTGTGCGGTGCTTTCGCCAAATATGCTTGGGAGAGGCTGGGCGAGGCGCATCCGGTGGCCTTGGCCGGGACCCTGGTTCCGTGGGACCTCGCCCGCTTTATCGAAGGCGGGGAACGCACACTGGAGAATTCCGAGAAGGCGGTCGACTACCTGATCGGCGAGGCGCAGGACCAGCGCGACCGGCGTGGCGGGGTGCTGATCCACTCGGTCCGCGAGACCCGGGTGCACGCGCCGCGGCCCAATGCCGCCCGGATCGCCTGTGCCGGCGGGAATTTCGCCGATCACGCTGCGGCGATGGCCGAGAAGATGCAGGGCAAGCCGTATACCGGCGATGCGCGCGCGCAAATCCGCAACGCCGGCATCTGGGGGTTCTGGAAGGTGCACCGTGCGGTGGTGGGTCCGGACGGCGAGGTGGTCTATCCGCAGAAGGCCAGCCGCCTCGATTACGAGGGCGAGCTGGCGATCGTTCTCGGCAAGCGCGGCGCCGACATCAAACCTGAGAATGCCAAGGACTACATCTGGGGTGTGACGCTGCTCGGCGATTGGAGCATTCGCAACCCGCGCGAGCCGGCCGGCCCGCACAATTTCGCGATGGGGAAGAATTTCGATACCTCCTGCTCGCTCGGCCCTTGCATCGCCGTCGGCGAAACCGACCCGTTCGCGAGCGATGTCGAAACCCTGGTCAACGGCGAGCGCCGCCAGGCTTTCAACACGCGCGACATGGTCTTCTCGTTCGGCGAATACCTCGAATATCTGTCGCGCGATCTGACGCTCTATCCCGGCGACATCATCAGCGGCGGCACAGCCGCCGGCACGGCCGCCGATTCGAGCCCGCTCCTGCCGGACGGGACGTCGCCCTCCGAGCGCTACCTCAAGCCCGGCGACGTCGTCGATATCATTTCTCCGGCAATCGGCAGCCTGCGCGCCTCGATCGTCGCCAAGAGTTCGCGCACCTAGCGGCCAAATAGCGGCCAATCGCGGAGGGAGCCATGCACAAGATCGATATTCCGGCCGAGATCGTCGCGCGGGCCCTGCGGGCGCGCGGCCGCGACCACATTTTCGAGCGGATCGACCCGGCGCGGACCGCGCATATCGTCGTCGATCTGCAGAACGGGTTCATGGCCGAGGGCGCACCAGTCGAGGTGCCGACGGCGCGCGAGATCGTGCCCGACGTCAACCGGATCTGCGCCGCGCTGCGCGAGACCGGCGGGACCAACGTCTTTCTGCGCTACACCTGCGACACGGCCGAACCGCAATCCTGGACGACGCGGTACAACGCCTACCTGTCGGCAGAGCGAAGCGCCGCCCACAGGGACACTTTCCGCCGCGGCGCGGATTCGTGGCAGCTGTGGCCGCTGCTCGATCTGCGGCCGAACGACCTGATCATCGACAAGACGCGGTTCAGCGCGTTCGTGCCCGGTACCTGCCCGCTGCACGACACGCTGCAGGCGCGCGGCATCGACACGCTGATCGTCACCGGAACGCTAACCAACGTGTGCTGCGAATCGACGGCGCGCGACGCAATGCAGCGCAATTACCAGGTCATCTTTGTCGCCGACGGCAACGCCGCGCTGACAGATGCCGAGCACAACGCGACCCTATGCAACATGGCAACCTTGTTTGCCGATTTGATGACAACAACGGAGGTGCTGGCCGTACTCGCCGCTGGCAAGCTCCGCGGCGCGGCGTAGCCGCTGCGTGGGGAAATCCGCGTCCTTCGAGACGCACCCTAGCGGGCGCTCCTCTGGATAACGAAGAATTAAGCTTGGTATCAAAGAACTACGTCATCCTGAGGAAGCCGCCCACGGGGTCCGGCCTCCGGCCGGCCCGAGGCCAGGCTCCGCGGCTGTCTCGAAGGACGTGTCCCGCCCGCTTAGGAGCCCCGCGCCGTGGCGAAGGCGGTGGTCTCGACGAGGGCGCGCCGCAACGGCCCATCGGCGAAGGGCGCCAGCGCCTGGGCAGCCTCGGCGGCGTAGTCGCGGGCGCGCCGAAGGGTTTCGGCGAGCGCGCCGCGGCGCTCCAGGAGGCATACCGCCCGTTCGAAATCACCCGGCTCCTGTCGGCCCTCTTCGAGCGTGCGGCGCCAGAAGGCGCGATCTTCCGCATCACCACGGGTGAACGCAATCAGGATCGGCAGCGTGATCTTGCCGTCGCGGAAATCATCGCCCACCGATTTGCCGAGCTCGCTCTGCCGCGCCGAAAAATCGAGCATGTCGTCGATCAGCTGGTAGGCGATGCCGAGATTGCAACCGAAGCGCTCGAGCGCCTCCTCCTCGGCCGGCGGGCGTTCGGCGACGACCGCGCCGAGGCGGCTCGCCGCCGCGAACAGCGCGGCGGTTTTCGCCTCGATGATCTCCAGATAGGCGGCCTCGGTCGTCGTCGTGTCGTTGGCGGTGACCAGCTGGCCGACCTCACCCTCGGCAATCACCGCGGCCGCATGCGCCAGGATCTCCAGGATGCGCAACGAGCCATCCTCAACCATCAACTCGAAGGCACGCGCGAGCAGAAAATCCCCCACCAGCACGGCCGGCTTGTTGCCCCACACGGCATTCGCCGTATCGCGGCCGCGGCGCAGCTCGCTGGTATCGACAACATCGTCGTGCAGCAATGTCGCGGTATGGATGAACTCGACGGCGGCCGCAAGCGCGATATGCCGGTCGCCGCGGTAGCCGCACAGGTGCGCCGAGGCCAAGGTCAGCATCGGCCGCAGACGCTTGCCGCCGGCCGCGACGATGTGGCCGGCGAGTTGCGGGATCAGAGCCACCGGGCTGTGCATGCGCGCCACGATCAGGGCGTTGACGCGATTGAGATCAGCACCCAAGAGCCGGAACAGCGGGTCGAGCGAGGGTTGCAGCGATTTCAGGTTGCAATCGATGCTCGTCACCAGTGCCACCACTCTCCTACGCTCGATCTATGCCATTACGCGGCGCACATCAGCAAATGTCCGCAACTTCGTTGACGCGCCCGAAGGCGAGCGAGCATAGAATGACCGAACGAGTCAAGTGCCGGACGTGGGCCGCTCGGAGGTCGATGGGCACGCGATGAAGGAGCTGCTGCGCACCAACGACGTGGTTCGCCTGTCCTGGGCTCAGGCACGGCTGAGCGATGCCGGCATCGACAGTCTCGTCCTCGATCATCATACCAGCCTCGTTGAAGGCAGCATCGGAGCGATCCCGCGCCGCCTGATGGTTGCAGAAAAGGATCATCGCCGCGCCCAAGCGCTGATCGCCGCGGCGGAGGAGGAGCTGCGCTGACCGCGCCCGAGCCGGATCCCGCCCTGACCGAAGACGCTCTGCTCGGCGGGCGCGTCCGGCTCAGACAGCCGGCAAACGGCGCGCGAGTTGCGATCGATCCCATCTTTCTCGCCGCCGCAATTCCGGCCGAGCCCCACCAGCTGGTTCTCGATGTCGGCTGCGGCGCCGGGGCAGCGACTTTGTGCCTCGCGGCGAGGGTGCCGCAATGCCGCATCATCGGGATTGAACTGCAGCGCGACCTGGTTCGGCTGGCCGGCGATAATGCGGCGCTCAACGGCATCGGCGCGCGCGTGTCAGTGATCGCCGGCGATCTGTTGCAGCCGCCGCCGCGGCTCAGCCCTGGCATGTTTGACCATGTGATGGTGAACCCGCCCTTCATCGAAGAGGGGCGCGGCACGCCGGCGGCCAGCCCGGCAAAAGCGCTGGCGACGGTCGAGGGCGGCGCCAATCTCGGCGACTGGGTGCGGTTTGCCCTTGCGATGGTGCGCGGGAAGGGCACGGTGAGCTTTATCCACCGCGCCGACCGGATCGACGGGCTGCTCGCTCAGCTCGCAGGCCGCGCCGGAGACATTACCGTCTTCCCGCTGTGGCCGGCGGCGGGTCGGGCGGCGAGCCGCATCCTGGTGCGGGCGAGAAAGCAAGTCGCGTCACCGGCGCGGCTCTTGCCCGGTCTCATCCTGCACGGATCCGATGGCCGGTTCACGCCGGCGGCGGAGGCGGTGCTGCGCGACGGCGAGGGTCTGGTGCTGTAAGATTCGATGGCCGCTTTGGTGGAATGCAACAACTGTCGTGGAACCTTCGCGATGGGGCCGCGTTACAGATTCCGGTGCGGATTGCGGCAACCAACTTGCCACTATGCAACCGTTGGGGGCCATCACCCGTGTCGAAACTCCGCTCGGCGGCGACCCCCCGCCCCGATTTCGCCGCCTGCAGCGCACCAGAAACATAAAGGAGAAACCAAATGCTTAAAGCGTCAACCATAATATTCACGGCGATTATTATGCTCGTCCTCGCGTCTGATGGCAGAGCGGCATATATGAGCTATGGCGGCAGTCGCGAAAGTCCTGAAATGAACATCTATCTCAGCGCGCGCTACGACCATTTACTGCAAATCAGCCCGCGGTTTCGGCACCACCGCATGTGGAAGGAATGCCACACGATCAACTGGGTGCCGTTGCACGGCGACTGCATCGCCTCATTCGATCAATTCGAACCGGTATTGCCGGAGTACGGGCAACATTATTAGAAGCGCGAACGGCTGAGGCGGTGGGTCGCGCTGAGGGCGGCTGACCGCCTCGCGGTCTGGTCGGGCGCCGCGGCAATCCCCATCTTGGCTTGAGATGAGTGTTCGCGACGCCTTGGCCGATGCCTTGAAGCTGTTGCCGATCGAGCGGCTGCGCAACCCGCCGCCGGTCATTGCAGTGGTGCGTTTCGACGGTGTCATCGGGCCGCGACAATGGCGCAGCGGGGTGTCGCTGGCGAGCCACGCCGCCGCGCTCGACCGGGCATTCGCGGTCCGGCATCTCAGCGCGGTCGCGATCGCGATCAACTCGCCGGGCGGCTCGCCGGTGCAATCGGCCCTGCTCTACCGTCGCATCCGCCAGCTGGCCGAGGAAAAGGGTGTCCCAGTCTTCGCCTTTGCCGAGGATGTCGCCGCCTCGGGCGGCTATTGGCTGGCGCTCGCCGGCGACGAGGTCTACGCCGAGGAAGCATCGCTGCTCGGCTCGATCGGCGTCGTTACTTCGAGTTTTGGCCTCAACCGGCTTATCGAGCGTTTCGGCATCGAGCGGCGCTTGCACACCGCCGGCGAGCGGAAGGCGCTGCTCGACCCGTTTCTGCCGGAAGACCCGGCCGATGTCGCGCGGCTCGCCACGCTGCAGCAGGATATCCATGAAACCTTCAAGGAACATGTGCGCAAACGCCGTGGCGGCAAGATAGACGCGGCCGACGAGACCCTGTTTTCGGGCGAGGTGCTGACCGGCCGCATGGCCCTGTCGCGGGGCGTGATCGACGGCATCGGCGATCTGCGCTCGGTAATGCGGGCGCGGTTTGGCGCCACGGTGAGGCTGCTGCCGATCGTCGCGGCGGGGCGCCGGCGCTGGTGGCGGCCGCGCACGCGGCCCTTTGCCGGGCATGAGCCGGCCGGGCCATTGGCGGTCGCGATCGCCGGTCTCCTCGACTGGCTGGAAGCGCGGGCCTTGTGGGCCCGCTTCGGCCTGTAGCCTGCCTTGACCCTACCGCCGGCCTCCCATAAACCTGACCGATGATCGCGCTGCCTAAGCTTGTTCTCTTGATCCTGGTGGCGTTTGTCGTGTGGTACGCGATGCGCCGGTGGCACCGCGCGCCGACGACAATCACGCGGCGCCGGCAGGCGCCGTCGCCGCGGCCGCAAACCGCGATCCAGGATCTGGTCGCCTGCCGGTCTTGCGGCGCCTATGTCGCGGCCGATGCCGGCGGCTGCGGCAAGGCGGACTGCCCGCAGCTGCGCTGAAACCCTCGTTCGCATGATTCCTATTTTTAAGCATGTCATTCTCGCAAAAGCGGGAATCCAGGAGCCGCAAGATCCGTCGGTCGTTCCTGGACCCCCGCTTCCGCGGGGGGTGACGACATTGGTGGCCCCATGATGGGCGCCGCCGCGGGCGGGTCGAGCTTCCAGGCGCTGATCCTGCGCCTGCAGCATTACTGGGCGGAGCAGGGCTGTGTGATCCTGCAGCCCTATGATGTCGAGATCGGCGCCGGCACTTTTCATCCGGCGACGGCGTTGCGCGCATTGGGGCCCGAGCCGTGGCGCGCCGCCTATGTCCAGCCCTCGCGCCGGCCGGCCGACGGCCGCTATGGGGAGAACCCCAACCGGCTGCAGCATTACTACCAGCTTCAGGTGATCCTGAAGCCGGCGCCGACGGACAGTCAGGCACTCTACCTGAAGAGCCTCGCCGCGCTCGGCATTGATGGCGCGCGGCACGACATCCGCTTTGTCGAGGATGATTGGGAAAGCCCCACGCTGGGCGCCTCCGGGCTCGGCTGGGAGGTCTGGCTCGATGGCATGGAGGTCAGCCAGTTCACCTATTTCCAGCAGGTCGGCGGGATCGAGTGCGACCCGGTGTCGACCGAGCTGACGTATGGCCTGGAACGCCTGGCGATGTACGTGCAGGGTGTCGAGAGCGTCTATGATCTCGACTACAACGGTCTGCCGAAAGGGCGGGGTGGGATCAGTTACGGCGATGTGTTCCTGCGTGGCGAGCGTGAGTTCTCCGCCTATAATTTCGAACGCGCCGATACTGAGAAATTGTTCCGCCACTTCGCCGACGCCGAGGCTGAGTGCGCTGCGCTCCTCGATGCGGGCGGTGATGGCGGCAACCGGCCGGCGCTGGCTCTGCCGGCCTATGACCAGTGCCTGAAGGCGAGCCACCTGTTCAACCTGCTGGATGCGCGCGGGGTGATCAGCGTCACCGAGCGCGCCGCCTATATCGGCCGGGTGCGCGCCATGGCGCGGGGCTGCTGCGAAGCCTGGCTGGCGGGGTCAAACCCATGAACATCCCACCTTGTCATTTCGGGGCGCGCCGAAGGCGCGAACCCGGAACCCATGAACACCGGCCTCTGGAATATGGGTTCCGGGCTCGCCGCGGAGCCTGTCCTCGGGCCGCGCGAAGCGGGGACCCGGGGGCGGCGCCCCGGAATGACGGTTGAGAGAGACCATGCCCGGCGGCGAACTGCTGCTCGAACTCTTGTCGGAGGAGATCCCGGCGCGGATGCAGCGCCGCGCGATCGACGACCTGGTCGCGCTCATCCGCGACAAGCTCACCGCCGCCGAGATCCCGGCGCAGACGCTGCGCGGTTATGTGACGCCGCGGCGACTGACAATCATAGGCGACGGCATTCCCGCGCAGCAGCCCGACCGCAGCGAGGAACGGCGCGGCCCGCGGGTCGGCGCGCCGCAACAGGCGCTCGACGGCTTTCTGCGGGCTGCCGGTCTCGGCAGCATCGATCAATGCGAGATCCGCGACACCGGCCGCGGCGAATTCTATTTCGCGGTCCTCCAGCGCCCCGGCCGCCCCGCCCCGGAAATCCTGCCGGAGCTGTTGCGCGCGGCGATCGGGGAGCTGCCGTGGCCGACATCGATGCGCTTTCCAGCGACGGCGTTGCGCTGGGTACGACCGCTTACTTCGGTGATCTGCCTGTTCGACGGCGCGGTCTTGCCGTTGCCGTTTGATCAGATCCCGGTCGGCCGGACGACGCGCGGCCATCGCTTTTTGTCCGAGGGCGAGATCGAGATCGACAACGCCGCCCACTATCTCGAAAAGCTCGAAGCGACGCATGTAATCCTCGACCATGACCGCCGCAAGGAAATCATCGCTGCCGGCCTCGACCGCCTCGCCACCGCCGAAGGCCTCGCCGTCAAGCCCGACCCCGCATTGCTCGACGAGGTGACCGGCCTCGTCGAATACCCGGTCGTGTTGATGGGGAGGATCGACGACGAATTCGTGCGGCCGCTGCCCGAAGGCCTGCCGCCCGAGGTGCTGGCGACCGCGATGCGCGCGCACCAGAAATATTTCTCCTGCCTCAATGCCAACGGCATACCGGCGCCGCGTTTCCTGTTCGTCGCCAACAACATGACCGCGGATCACGGCAAGACGATCATCGCCGGCAACGAGCGGGTGCTGCGCGCCCGCCTCGCCGACGCGCGGTTTTTCTGGGAGCAGGACCGTAAAATCCGCCTCGCCAACCGGGTCGAGGCGCTGAAGCAGCGCGTCTATTACGACAAGCTCGGCACGATGTATGACAAGGCCGAGCGCATGGAACTAATTGCACAACGACTGGCAATGCTCGACTGCCTCAGTGCGGACGTAGACCGGGTCCGTCGCGCAGCACGCCTTGCTAAGGCCGATCTTTCGACCGGAATGGTTGGTGAGTTCCCCGAATTACAGGGCGTGATGGGCCGTTATTACGCGGCGCACGACGGCGAAGACCAGCGCGTTGCCGATGCGATTGCAGACCATTATAGACCACTTGGACCCAACGATACGTGCCCAACCGAAAAAGAAAGTATCATTGTCGCTCTGGCTGACAAATTAGACACCTTCGCGGCTTTCTTTCGCATCGGCGAGAGGCCGACGGGCTCCGGCGATCCTTTTGCTATCCGGCGTGCCGTGCTGGGGATCATACGAATTATACTTGAGAATCAGCTTCATGTACCGCTTTCAACGATGCTTCTAGTTGCAGTAGATCCAGGCCCCCCTTTTAAATACGAAAAAGAAATTCCTCAAATGGTTTCTGAACTTTCCCATTTCATAGGTGACCGGCTGAAAGTTCACCTGCGTGGACAGGGCGTGCGGCACGACGTCGTGGACGCCGTGCTCATGCTGAGAACAGAACATGATCTTATCAGGCTATTAGCGCGGGTCGACGTACTACAAGAGTTCCTCGACACCGATGACGGCGCGAACCTGCTTGTCGCCTACCGCCGCGCATCGAACATCGTCTCGATTGAGGAAAAGCGCGACCAGCGCGAATACGATGATGCCCTCCCAGCTTTGCGGGGCGCTCAAGCTGAGGAATTAGCGCTCTGGCACAACCTTGACCAAATTGGCGTAGTGTCGCGAAAGCTGCTCATTGAGGGAAAGTTCGGGGCGGCGATGTCGGCGCTCGCGACCCTTCGCCAGCCAATTGACGAATTCTTCGCCAAAGTCACCGTTAATACCGATGATCCGAAACTGCGCGAGAACCGGCTGCGGCTCTTGTCGCGGATTCGCGCGGTGATGAACCAGGTCGCCGATTTCTCGCAGATCGAGGGATGAAGCTGAGATGACGAAATGGGTCTACAGCTTCGGCGCCGGTGCCGCCGAGGGGCGCGCCGAGATGCGCGACCTGTTGGGCGGTAAGGGTGCCGGTCTTGCCGAGATGAGCAATCTCGGCCTTCCGGTGCCGCCGGGGTTCACGATCACCACCGAAATCTGCACGCATTTTTATGCCAACGGAAAGACCTACCCGGCCGATCTGAAGGACCAGGTCGCCGGCGCGCTCGCCGCAGTCGAGAAAACCCTCGGCGCCAAATTCGGCGATCCGCGAAAGCCGCTTCTGGTGTCGGTGCGCTCGGGCGCGCGCGCCTCGATGCCGGGGATGATGGATACCGTCCTCAATCTCGGGCTCAACGACCAGACCGTCATGGGCCTGGCGCGCCAGAGCGGCGACGAGCGGTTCGCCTATGACAGCTATCGCCGCTTTTTGCAGATGTACGGCCAGGTCGTGCTCGGCATCGAGCATCATCATTTCGAGGAGCTGATCGAGAACCACAAGATCGAGATCGATGCCGTCCTCGACACCGAACTCGATGCCGCGGATTGGCAGACGATCGTCGCCGGGTTCAAGGAGGTGGTCGCGGCTGAAACCGGGAAGGCGTTCCCGCAAGATGCGCACGAGCAGCTGTGGGGCGCGATCGCCGCGGTGTTCGGGTCGTGGATGAATACGCGCGCCGTTACCTATCGGCGGCTGCATAACATCCCCGCGGATTGGGGCACCGCGGTCAGCGTCCAGGCGATGGTGTTCGGCAATCGCGGCGAGGATTGCGCGACCGGGGTCGCGTTCACCCGCAACCCGGCGACCGGGGCCAACGAGTTCTATGGCGAATACCTCGTCAACGCGCAGGGCGAGGATGTCGTCGCCGGCATTCGCACGCCGCAGCCCCTGACGATTGTCGGCAAGCAGGCCAACGGCTCGACCCTGCCGGCGATGGAAGAGGTGATGCCTGCGGTCTTCGCGGATCTGCTCAAGGTGCGGCGGATCCTCGAAGAGCATTACCGCGACATGCAGGACATCGAGTTCACGGTCGAGCGCGGCAAATTGTGGATGCTGCAGACGCGCGCCGGCAAGCGCACCGCGCCGGCCGCGCTGAAGATTGCGGTGTCGCTGGTCGAGGACGGGGTGATCGGCAGCGACGAGGCGATCCGCCGCATCGAGCCCGATTCGCTCGACCAGCTGCTGCACCCGATGCTCGACCCCGCCGCAAAGACCGCCGTCCTCGCTCGCGGGCTGCCGGCCTCGCCGGGCGCCGCCTCGGGCAAGGTGGTGTTTTCCGCCGACCAGGCCGAAGCCGCGGCGAGCCGCGGCGAAGCTGTCATCCTGGTGCGGATCGAAACAAGCCCCGAGGACATCCACGGCATGAATGCCGCCAAAGGCATTCTCACCGCCCGCGGTGGCATGACCAGCCACGCCGCCGTGGTCGCGCGCGGCATGGGACGCCCTTGCGTCGTGGGCGCCGGCGATCTGCGCATCGATTACGCGAGCGGCACGATGGCGGTGCGCAACCATATCGTGCGAGCCGGCGACCCGATCACGATCAACGGCTCGACCGGCGAAATCATGGCGGGCGTGGTCCCGACGATCCAGCCGCTTCTCTCCGGCGATTTCGCGACGCTGATGGGCTGGGCCGACGCGGTGCGCACGCTCAAGGTGCGCGCCAATGCCGAGACCGCCGTCGACGCCCGCGCCGCGCGCAGCTTTGGCGCCGAGGGGATCGGGCTATCGCGCACCGAGCATATGTTCTTCGAGGCCGACCGCATCGGCCCGATGCGCGAGATGATCATGGCCGAAGAGGAGCCTGGCCGCCGCGCCGCCCTCGCCAAACTCCTGCCGATGCAGCGGGCCGACTTCACCGAGATCTTCCGGATCATGCGCGGGCTGCCGGTGACGATCCGGCTGTTAGACCCGCCGCTCCACGAGTTTCTGCCGAAAACCGACGATGAGTTCGTCGAGCTGGCGCAGCTGACCGGCAAGACCGTCGCCGAGGTGCGGCAGCGCACCCATTCGCTCTACGAAGCCAACCCGATGCTCGGTCTGCGCGGTTGCCGGCTCGGCATCACCTATCCTGAGATCTACGAGACCCAGGCGGTGGCGATCTTCGAGGCGGCGGCTGTGGCGATGCAGGAAACCGGCGAGGGGGTCGAACCCGAAATCATGGTGCCGCTGATCGCGACGCGACGCGAGTTCGACATCCTGAAAGAGATCGTCGACCGGGTTGCCGGCGAGATCATGAACAGGGCGGGGGTGAGGATCCCCTATGTGGTCGGCACGATGATCGAACTGCCCCGCGCCGCGCTGCTCGCCGGCGAAATTGCCAAGAGCGCGGCGTTCTTCAGTTTTGGCACCAACGATCTGACGCAGACCGTCTACGGCATCTCGCGCGACGATGCGGCGAGCTTTATCGGCGCCTACCAAAAGCTCGGTGTGTTCGAGCACGACCCGTTCGTGACCCTCGACACCGTGGGGGTCGGCGAGATGATCCGTATCGCCGTCGAGCGCGGCCGCGCCGCGCGGCCTGATTTGAAGCTCGGCATCTGCGGCGAGCATGGCGGCGACCCCGCCTCGATCCAATTCTGCCGCGAAATCGGGCTCGATTACGTGTCGTGCTCGCCCTACCGGGTGCCGATCGCGCGGCTCGCCGCGGCGCAGGCCGAGCTGGCCGGCAAGTCGGGCGGCGGCACGGCGTAGAATTTCGACGGGATTGCTTCGTTGCTACGCTCCTCAATGACAACTTTCTTTGGTTGTCATTGCGAGCGAAGCGAAGCAATCTCTTCGCCTTCGATCCGCATCCAGTCCGGGCGTACCGGCACCAGCGTTGCGTCAACGGCCAAGAGCGGACGGCCGTCGCCGACCGCGTCGAGGCGTAATAGCGCAAGCCCCTGCCCCTCCCGGCTGGAACGCATCTCGCCGGCGTCGCGGCCCTCTGCCGTGATCATCGTGCCGGGCGCCGGGGCCGGGCCGTCGATGCGCACCGGGAACAGGCGCTTTTTTATCAGGCCGCGATATTTCGTCCGGGCGGTCAGCTCCTGACCGACATAGCAGCCTTTCTGCCAATCCACGCCGTGCAATTCATCGAAGCCGGCTTCGAGCAGCATCGATTTGTCGGGCACTAGGTCGCCGCTCCCGTCGGGAATGCCGAGGGTGAGGCGGTGGCGGTCCCAGGACGAGAAATCGGCTTCTGCGAGCCCGAGCGCCGCAAGCGTCGGGCGCAACCGATCGCGCGGCAAGATGGCGCGGGCGCCGAGCTGAGCGAGCCGCGGATCGACCAGCACGATGCCGCCATCGAGGGAATGCAACTCGCCGGGTTCGTCGGCAAGGCCCAGCGCGGCGAGCGCGCCCGCACCGAATACCGCAGCAACGGCCAGCTCCGGCCGCTCGGCGATCTCGACCTTGGCGCGCAGGCGGTAGATCGCGAGGCGCCGTCGTAAATCGCCGAGCCGCGCCGCCTCGGCGTCGAGCCAGATCGTCTCGCCGTCTTCGACCATGATGAAATCGTGCAGGTATTTGCCTTGTGCCGTGAGCAACGCGGCATAGAGGGCGCAATCCCGCGAAAGCTTTTCGACGTCGTTCGAGACGATCCCTTGCAGAAAAAGGCGGCGGTCCGGCCCCGACACCGCGAGAACCCCCCGGTTCTCAAGGATGGCGAAATTACCCTCTGCCATTGTGCCCATCCTGCGCCTCGCGGCATCAGCGCGCCATCACCCTACAGGTGGAGGCCGGTGGCTTGCTTGGCAACCCAGGCCGCGCGGGCTATTAAGGTGCCGGAATCTGGGATATGTACATCCTGTTTGTGACCGCCACCCGCATCGGCGATGCCGTGCTGTCGACCGGTCTTTTGTCGCACCTGGTCGAACGTTTTCCGGGCGCGCGTCTGACGATCGCCGCGGGGCCGGTCGCCGCCCCGCTGTTCGAGGCGGTCCCAGGGCTCGATCGTGTGGTGGTGCTGAGGAAGCGGCGCTGGCAGCTGCATTGGCTGACGCTCTATGCCCACGCTGCCCGCCGCCGCTGGGATGTTATCGTCGATTTGCGCGGCTCGGCGCTGGCCTGGATGGTGCGTGCCGGCGAGCGCCGGGTCATGGCCAAGGGCGATGCGCGCGAGCATCGGGTGCGTCAACTCGGGCGTCTGTTCGGCCTTGATCCGCCGCCGAGCCCGCAATTGTGGACCGCACCGCGCCACGAGCGCGCCGCCGAAGCGCTGCTTCCGCCGGGCCCGCCGATACTCGCGATCGGGCCGGCCGCCAATTGGCGCGGCAAGCAGTGGCGCGCCGAGCGCTTTGCCGAGCTGGCATGCCGGCTGACCACTGCCGACGGGCCGATTCCCGGCGCGCGGATCGCGGTCCTGGCGGCGGCGCATGAGCGGGCGCAAGCGGCGCCGCTGCTCGCGGCGCCGGTGTCGGGCGGCGTCATCGACCTGGTCGGCCGGACCGATCTGTTGACCGCGGCGGCGGTGGTGCGGCGCTGTTCCTTGTTCATCGGCAACGACACCGGGCTGATGCATATTGCCGCTGCCGCGGGCACGCCCACCTTGGGGCTGTTCGGGCCGAGCCCGGTCGAGCAGTACGCACCCTGGGGGAACTGCACTGCCGTGGTCCGTACGGCGTTGCTGGGCGACGCGTTGTACGAACCGGGTTACGACCATCGCACCACAGATACGCTGATGGATTCTCTTTCGGTCGAGATGGCAGAGGCGGCAGCCCGCCAGCTGTGGTGCCGCGCCGCCAGCGAGGCAGCCCATGCCGTCGCGAGGGCAGGAGGATGAGCCTCGCTACCAGCGAGCCGGCCAGCCACCCCGGGGCCGCCGCAGCGGTCGCCGCAACGCCGCGGCTTTCCGCACTGGTGGTTGCCCGCAACGAGGCGTTGCAGCTCGCCGAATGCCTGTCGCGCCTCACCTTCGCCGACGAACTCGTAGTTGTGCTCGATCGCTGCGAGGATTGTTCGAGCGCCGTCGCGCGCGAGTTCACCGACCGAATCATCGAGGGCGCCTGGGAGCGCGAAGGGCCACGGCGCAACACCGGGATTGCCGCCTGCCGCGGCGAGTGGATTCTCGAAATCGATGCCGATGAACGGGTCGGGCCCGACCTCGCGGCTGAGATCGGCGTCGTTGTGGCGCGCTCGCCGGCGGCCTGGCATCTGATCCCGGTCGACAATTACGTCGGAGAACGATTGGTGCGCTGGGGCTGGGGTGCCTCGTTCGGCCGAGGGGCGTATGCCGGGTTGTTCCGCCGCGGCGCAAAGCGATGGGGCGACCAGCGCGTTCACCCGGCCGTCACGCTGTGCGGCGTGCAAGGCCCGACCCTCAAAGCGCGCCTCGCCCACCATGTCGATCGCAACATCTCCGACATGCTGCGCCGGCTCGACCGCTATACGAGCTTGCGGGCGCAGGATCTGCGCGAGGGCGGCGACATCGGCAGCTTCGGGCACAATCTGCGGCGGATCCTGTCGCGCTTCTGGAAATGCTACATCGGCCGCCGCGGCTATCGCGAGGGCGCCTGGGGTTTCCTCATCGCCCTTTGCGCGGCGCTGTATCCGATCCTGTCCTATCTGAAGGCGCGACTCGAGAGCGAGTGATGGCTGATGTCGTGATGGCCGATTGCGGCATCGTCTTCGACGGCAGGACAGCCGAGGCAGGACCGCTCGGCGGCGCCGAGACCGCCTTTGTCGCGCTGGCCGAGGCGCTGGCCGCGCGCGGCCACACGGTCGAGGCGCGCAGCCATTGCCATCGGGCGCTCAGGCACAACGGGGTCGCCTGGGCGCCGCTCGCGGCAGGGGTGCCGCGATCCTGCGATCTCTATATCGGCAATCGCAGCTATCGCGTGATGGGGCTTGTTGCGCGGGCCCGGCGGCGGCTGTTCTGGCTGCACAACCCGGCGCGCTACCTCAGAAAGCCGCGCAACCTGTGGCGGCTGGCCTGGCATCGCCCAACCCTGGTGCTGTGCGGACGTTACCACGCCAACACGGTTCCGCCATGGCTGCCCAGCGGCGGGCGGGTGATCATCCCCTACGGACTGCTCGATGAGTTCCGCCAACCGGCCGAGCGCGAGCCGCCGGCGCCGCGCGCGATCTTCACCTCGAACCCGCTGCGCGGGCTCGACTGGCTGCTGGAGCTTTGGGCCGCGCGCATCGCGCCCGCGGTGCCCAAGGCCGAGCTGCATGTCTACGCCGGTCCTGCGGTTTACGGCGCCGACGGCGAGTCGGCGCGCCGGATGGAAGCGGTGCTCGCGCGTGCCGATGCGCTGCACGCCCAGGGCGTGCGCCGCCACCCACCGGTCAGGCACCACGAATTGGCAGCCGCGCTCGCGCAGTCGCGGGTCATGCTGTACCGCGGCGACCCGGGCGAAGCCTTTTGCACGGCGCTCGCCGAGGCGCAGTCGATGGGGGTGCCAGCGGTCGTGCAACCTCTCGGGATGGTTGCCGAGCGGGTGAGCGATGGCGCGACCGGCCGCGTCGCCGACGGTGACGATGCCTTTGCAGAGGCTGCCATAGAGGCGCTGCGCGATGATGATCTGTGGCGGCGCTGGCATAAGGGTGCGCTCGCGACGCAACGCGGCCTGAGTTGGGACGAGGTCGCCGCCCGCTACGAGGCACTGATCGGATGACGGCGGGTGCGCCGGATGATGGCAGCGCGTCCTTCGAGATGCCCGCTGCGTGGGCTCCTCAGGATGAGGTAAGCCTTTAATGCGGCACACAAATCTTCGTCATCCTGAGGAGCGCCCCGGAGGGGTGCGTCTCGAAGGACGCAGTAACCTGGAGCCAGCTATCGCTCGCGATGCGGGAGAGGGGCCAGCCGGGGGGCAGAAGACCCTTCTGATCTATCGCCATCGGCTGGCGCCGTTGTCCGAAGTCGAGTTCCTGCGCCGCTTCTATGTCGGGTTCGAACGTCTCGCACCGGTCTGGCTCGGTTGCCACATCGATGCGGGCGCCGGTGTCTTGACCAAGGACCCGTTGCGCCTTGGCCGCGGCGGCCCGCTAGGCGCACTCGACCGCACGCTGTTCCGGCACTTCGGGCTCTTGCCGCCGCGGCCGGACCTGCGGGCGTTGCGACCGCTGCTGCTGCATGCGCATTTCGGCCCGGGCGGCGCGCTGGCCTTGCCGATAGCCCGGAGCCTCGCGATCCCGCTGGTGGTGACGTTCCATGGCGCGGACGCCACCAAGGAGACGCATTACCGGCAGCGCCTCGTGCCGCGCATCTATCAGCGCCGCCTCGCTGCGTTGCAGCGCGAAGCCGCGCTGTTCCTCTGCGTCTCGGAATTCGTCCGCGACCGCCTGTTGGCGCGCGGCTTTCCCCCGGGAAAACTCGAGGTCATCCACCAGGGTGTCGAGCTCGATGCTGCCGAAGCGGGAGCGACGGACGCCGTCGGCGATCCCTATGTTCTGTTTGTCGGCCGCTTTGTCGAGAAGAAGGGTGTGTCCCACCTGGTCAACGCGATGCGCCTCCTCGAAGCCCAGGGCAGCGCGGCCAAGCTGGTCCTGATCGGTGACGGCCCGCTCTCCGGCATGCTGCGCGAACAGGCGCGCGAGCTGAAGCGGGTTGCGTTTCTCGGCTGGCTGCCTAATTCCGAAGTCCGCCGCTGGATGCGCGGCGCCGTCGCGCTGTGCGTGCCGAGCGCAACCGCGCGAGCGGGCGATTCGGAAGGGCTGCCGACGGTGATTTTCGAGGCGATGGCCGAGGCCGTGCCGGTCGTTGGATCGGATCATGCCGGTATCGCCGAGGCGGTCGCGCATGACACCACCGGGCTCATCGTCCCTGAGGGCGATCCGCGGGCATTGGCCGCTGCGCTCGCCAGCCTGATCGAGCGCCCTGAATTGCGCCAGCGCCTCGGCACGGCCGCGCGCGCGGCCGCGGTCGAGCGCTTCAGCGCGCTGCAGCAATCGCGCCGGCTCGAAGCGGCGTTGCTGCGCGTCGCGGGCGACCCGCCCCGATGAGCCTGACCGCGCGAGATTTTCCGCCGGGCACGCCGCTCAATCATCTCTTCGCCTGGAATGAGGCGGGGTGGCGGGCCGATCGTCGCTATCGGCTCGCTCGCGATCCGGATCGCTTGCCGGCCTCGCCTGCCGGGAAGCGGCTAGGGGAGCGTCTAGCCGCCGCGATCGGCAATCCCGACAGCGCGGCGCATGCCGCGGTTTTCGCGGCCTTCGAGGAGCTGGATGCGGCGCACGCCGGCCCACACCGCATTCTCGTTATCCGGCTCAGCGCGTTCGGCGATTTCATCCAGTCGCTCGGGCCCTTCACGGCGATCCGCCGTCACCATCAAAGCGACCGGCTCAGCCTCTTGACGACCCGCCCGCTCGCCGAATTTGCCAAGGAGCTCGGCCTCTTTGACGAGGTTCTGGTCGACGACCGGCCCCAGCCGTTCGCGTTGGCGGGCTGGCTGCGTTTGCGCCGACGTTTGCTGCGGGGCCGCTTTGATCGCGTCTACGATCTGCAGACCTCGGCACGGTCCTCGCTCTATGCCTGGCTACTGCGGCCGGGGATGCCGGAATGGTCGGGGATTGCCGCGGGCTGCTCGCACCCGCACGCCAATCTTGAGCGCGACGCGCAACATACGATCGACAGGCAGGCGGAGCAGCTCTTGATGGCCGGCATCTCCCCGACCCCGCTGCCGAACCTGCCGCCGCTCGACCGTGTGCTGCCGGAGTCGCTCGCCAGCCGGGATTTCGTACTGCTGGTCCCTGGATCTTCGCCGCAACATCCGGCGAAGCGGTGGCCGGCCCTGCGCTTTGCGACGCTGGCGCGCGCGCTCGACGAGACCGGCTATCTGCCAGTGGTGGTCGGCTCCTGGCATGAACAGCCGCTCGCCGCCGCGATCCGCGAGGCTTGCCCCGGCGCGGTCGATCTCGTCGGGCGGACTGATATCGCCTTGCTCGCGGCGCTCTGCCAGCGCGCCCGGCTGACGGTCGGCAACGATACCGGGGTCTGCCATCTCGCGGCGGCCGCGGGATGCCCGGTCGTCGTGCTGTTTTCGCGAGCCTCAGACCCGGCCCGCGTTGCGCCGCGCGGCTGCCTTGTCCGCGTACTCTCGGCGCCTGACCTCGACGACGTTGCCGCCGAAACAGTCATCGCCGAAGCGCTCGCCGTCCTCGGCCAGCGACATCAGACAGAAGTTTCTGCACCATCAGTCGTCATGGCCGGGCCGAACCCGGCTATCCCCAGGGAGCTCCCTTGGGATCCCCGGGTCAGGCCCGGGGATGACGAATAAGGGGCGCGGGCGGTCGCGAAATCCCCGGATGACGCTGAGGGGAGCCACGGGTTATTTCAGCGTGCGGTCCCACATCTCGAACATCTTGTGCCAGGTCTCCTCGGCGGCAGGCGTGTTGTAGATCGCCCGCTCGGGGAAGGCGAAACCGTGTTCGGTGCCGGGAAACACCTTCAGCTCGTGCTTGATGTCGTGCTTGTCGAGCAGCTTCTTGAGATCGCCCGGGATGTGCGGCGGCACGGCCCGGTCGGTCTCGGCAAAGGCGTAGTAGAGCTCGCCCTTGATGCGATCGAGAAACAGGTGCGGCGAATCCTCCTTGTCGGTGATGATGCCGACGCCATAGAGCGAGGCAGCCGAGGCGATGCGATGCGGGTAGAATGCCGCCGCGTTGGTGATGCGCATGCCGCTCATGCAATAGCCGACGCATCCTACGTCACGCTGTTTTGCGCCGTCGAAGCCGCGCTCAGCGGCCGCGAAACAGCGGCATCCGCTTCTCGCCCCAGGCCTTCAATGCCTCGGCATGGTCCTCCGAGGCGACGCAGCGGGCGCGCGCAGCGGCCAAGGCGGTGCGGTCGAGCCGGCCGCCGGCGATCTCGTTGATCGCGCGCTTCAGCCCGGCGAGCGCGAGCGGTGCGTTGGCGGCGAGCGTCGCTGCCAGCGCGTCGACCCGCGCCATCAGCTCGGTCGCAGGGACGCATTCGTCGAGATAGCCGATGCGCAGCATCTCGTCCGCGTCGATCGGCTGCGCCGTCAGGAACAGCTTCTTCGCCGCGGCGACACCGAGCCGGGCGACATAGCGCTCAATGCCGCTCGGGTAATAGACGATGCCGAGACGCGCCGCCGGCATAACCAGTTTCATGCCTTCGACCCCGACGCGGAAATCGCAGGCGAGGGCGAGATCGGTCGCACCGCCATAGACGCTGCCGTTGAGCGCGGCGATGGTCGGCACGCGCAACCCCTCGAGCCGGTCGACAGCGCGCGCGAAGGCGTCGCTGCCGGGTTGCTCCGCGTGCCCGGGCCCATCGCGTTTGGCGGCATGGCGCTCGACCAGCGCGCCGATGTGATAGCCGGAGCTGAAGCTCTTGCCGGTTCCGGTCAGAACCAGCACCCGGATACCTGGGTCCTCGTCGAGCCGGGTGAAGCTTTCGCGCAACATAGCGAGATCGTCGGGTTCGATCCGGTTGTGCTGGCGCGGCCGGTTGAGGCGGACCGTCGCGCGGTCGCCGGCGATCGTGACGATCGGTGCGCTCGCCTCGCCGTCTTTGCTGGTCGCGCTGTCCATCGGTTCTCGCTTACCTCGCCCAGACGCCCGGCGGCTTTGTCACCTGGAAGCTCTGGCGCTGCTCCATGCGCGCGATCCACGCCGGCAAATTCGGGTGCTCTTCGATCGGCGCCTGACCTTCGGGGAGCCGGCTGAAATAATAGAGGAGCGGAATCACCATCAGATCGGCGAGGCTGACCCGCTCACCGGCGAGATAGGGCTGCTCGTCCATCAGCCGCGCGATCTCGGAGAGGCAGAGGCGCGCCCGCGGCAGCGCCGCGGCGACCGCGGCCTCGTCGACCGGCAACCCGAGTCGTGGGGCGAGCACACGGTTGAACAGAATGCCGCCGGCGATCGACGGCCACGCATAGGCGTCGACGATGCCCATGATCTGGTTCATCCGGGCGAATTGATGCAAATCGGTCGGCTGCAGCGGCGCGACCGGGAAGCCTTCGTCGATGTAGCGCAGGATCGCCTGCGTCTCGTAGAGCGCGAAGCCGTCATGCTCAAAGGCCGGCACCTTGGCGAACGGGTGCCGCGCCACATGCGGTTCCTGGCGATGCTCGCCGAGGGCGACCTCGACAAGCTCGTGAGCGATCCCCTTTTCGGCAAGCGCCAAGCGTGCGCTCCACACATAGGTGCTGCCCGCCGGGCCATACACGATCGGCCGCGCCATGTCTCAATTTCCCGGATCCGTTGCTAACAAAGAATAGCGCCGCCGGATTGCGGCGTCGCCGCCGAAAAACGATCAGGCCTCCGTCCGCCTGGATGGAGGCCTGATCGGGTGCGGTCCGGCGAATTGGCTCAGTTTACGACGCGCCACTGCCCGTTGGTATCCTGGCAAGCGGTGCCGAGCGCGCCGTTGGTCGCCCGGTATTCGCGACAGGTCTGTCCGCTGGCGTTCTTGAACGCCGCCCGATCGGTATAGGTGATCGCCGCGCTGCCGGCTGGTGAGGCGGCACCCGGCGCGGCGGGCGGCGGATAATAGGCGGAGGCGACGCCGGGCGCCGGCGGCGGGTAGTAGGCTGCCGGTGGGTAGGGATACGCGTAAGGATAGGGATAGCCGTATGGATAGCCATAGTAGTAGGGGTAGGACAGCGCAGCACCGGCGTATACGCCGGCGAGCGCGGCGGGACCCCACCACCAGCCGCCGCCGCGCCAGCCGCCGCCATGCCAGCCGTCGCCATGCCAGCCGCCGCCATGCCAACCGCCGCCATGCCAACCGCCGCCGCCATGGAATCCGCCGCCACGCTCCGCACGTGCCGTCTGCGGCACCATCACGGCGATCGCAAGGACAGCGGCGACGATCACGGCCGTGCGCGTCACGGCGCGCAAAATCTGCGAGGTTCCGGTGAGCTGATGCATGTTCAAACCTCGAAGCCGATGAGAGGCAACGCGTCGAAAGTATAGGGCGTAGATATAGGTGGCCATCCCCATCGGAACCAGCCGAACAAAACGCTGTCGTTTGGCATCGCGGTCGCGGGGATCGGAAGCTGCCGCCCCGACCCGGCCGGGTTTGCCCCGAGGTCATGCCGCAGCATATCGTTAGGGGCGGTTGCAGCTCATCGCCTGACGGGCTAAGACCCTGGACGGTTTCAGTCGAGGAGATTCGCCGTGGCGCGCGGAGACGAGCAGCATCGCAACCCGAAATCCGATATCGATATCGCACAGGCGGCGGCGATGCGGCCGATTGGCCAGGTGGCGGCGGACAAGCTAAGGATCCCGGACGAAGCGCTCTCCCTCTATGGCCGCTACAAGGCGAAGATCTCGCTCGACTACATCCGCTCGCTGGCTGATCGGCCGAACGGCAAGCTGATCCTCGTCACGGCGATCACCCCGACCCCGGCCGGTGAAGGCAAGACGACGACGACGGTCGGCCTCGGCGACGCGCTGAACCACATCGGCAAGAAAGCGATCCTCTGTCTGCGCGAGCCGAGCCTTGGGCCGTGCTTCGGCATGAAGGGCGGCGCCGCCGGCGGCGGCTATGCGCAGGTCGTCCCGATGGAGGACATCAACCTCCATTTCACCGGCGATTTGCACGCGATCGGCGCCGCCAACAACCTGCTCGCCGCGCTGGTCGACAACCACATCTATTACGGCCTGGAGCCACGCATCGATCCGCGCCGGGTGGCCTGGCGCCGCGGGCTCGACATGAACGACCGGGCACTGCGCTCGATCGTGTCGTCGCTCGGTGGTGTCGCCAACGGCTTTCCGCGCGAGGACGGTTTCGACATCACGGTCGCCTCGGAGGTGATGGCGATCTTCTGCTTGGCGACCGACCTTGCCGATCTGCGCCGCCGGCTTTCCAATATCGTTGTCGGCCAGACCCGCGAGCGCGAGCCCGTGCGGTCCGCGGACCTGAAAGCGGCCGGCTCGATGGCGGCCCTCTTGAGGGATGCGATTGCACCGAACCTGGTTCAGACGCTGGAAAACAACCCGGCTTTTATCCATGGCGGTCCGTTTGCCAACATCGCCCATGGTTGCAATTCGGTCATGGCCACCACGACGGCCCTGAAACTCGCCGATTATGTGGTCACCGAGGCTGGCTTCGGGGCCGATCTCGGCGCCGAGAAATTCTTTGACATCAAATGCCGCAAGACTGGGCTGAAGCCCGATGCGGCGGTCATCGTCGCGACGGTGCGTGCGCTGAAGATGCATGGCGGCGTGCCGCGCGACGGGCTCAAGGAGGAGAATGTCGCCGCGCTCGAAAAGGGTTTCGCCAATCTCCAGCGCCATCTCGAAAACCTGCGGGGGTTCGGGGTACCGACGGTGGTCTCGGTCAACCGCTTCAGTGCCGATACCGCAGCCGAGCACACCAGGTTGAAAGAACTCTGCGCCGGCATGGGGGTCGAGGCCGTGATCGCGGACCATTGGGCCGAAGGCGGCGAAGGCGCGGCCGAGCTTGCCCATTCGGTCGTCAAGCTCGCCGAAAGCGGCAAGGCCGATTTCCGGCTTCTCTATCCCGATGAGATGCCGCTGCGCGACAAGATCAAGACGATCGCGCAGAAGATCTATCGCGCCCGCGACATCGCCTGCGACGCGGCTATCGAAAACCGCCTCGCTGAGTTGCAGAAAGGCGGCTTCGGCCATTTCCCGGTGTGCATCGCCAAGACGCAGTACAGCTTTACGACCGATGCCAACGCCAAGGGCGCGCCAAGCGATCATATTCTCGCCGTGCGCGAGATACGGCTGTCGGCCGGCGCCGAATTCATCGTCGCGGTGTGCGGCGAGATCATGACGATGCCCGGGCTGCCGCGGGTGCCGGCCGCCAACAGCATCGACCTCAGCGAAGACGGCCGCATCACCGGGCTGTTCTAGCGGCGAGCGGAGAGCGCCATGAAGCTCGACGAATCCGATATAATGGCCCTTCCGCGCAAGTTGGTCGAGCAGGTAATGCTCGGATTATATGATCCGGTAAATATTCATTTGGTGAAACCCGTCGGTTTCGACTTCTCTCCCAAATTACGGGAACACTTCCGACGCGAGTTGCGTAATTGGCTGCGCAAAAACCAAAGACTGCGGTTCAAACCTCACAATCGAACTGCCCGGTCCAAGTTCTACTTCGACATGCTGTTCGATTACCCATTCGGCGGGGTCGAAGTTCGCAACATGCGGTTGATCATGGACGAGGTCGCCGACGAAAACGAGCGTCCGCCACCATCAAATCACCAGAGGAGATGGTCGAGTGGCTCCGGCAATTTCATACGCGGTTAGCCGAACGCCAGCACGACGGCGAAGACGTGCTCGACTTGATCCCGGAATAGAGAGCGGCCTTTGGATCCTGATGCGGTCAAGCTGTGGCGGCGCGGCGAGCGCGCACGGCTGATCGCGCTGCGTCAGGGGCTGCCCGCCGCCGACCGGCGCCGCTGGAGCGAGCGCATCGATGCCGAGCTTCGCGTCCTCCTTGCCGAACGGCCGGGGGTTCTTGGCGTCTATTGGCCGTTTCGCGCGGAGTTCGACCCGCGGCCGTTGATCGACTGGGCGGTCGCGGCCGGGCGCGCCATCGCGCTACCGGTCGTGGTCGACAAAAAGGGACCGCTCGAATATCGCGCCTGGCGGCCCGGCGAGCCGCTCGTCGACGGGGTGTGGAATATCCCTGTCCCGCAAAAACGCGCGGTTGTCATCCCGAGGGTCGTGCTTGCCCCGCTCGTCGGGTTTGACCCCGCCTGCTACCGGCTGGGCTATGGCGGCGGCTATTTCGACCGCACCCTGGCGGCGCTCGTACCGCGACCGGTGGCGATCGGGATCGGGTTCGCGACACAGCTTCTGGAGACGATCCATCCGCAGCCCTTCGACGTGCCGATGGATCTGATCGTCACCGAAGCCGGGACGCGCCGCCGGTAGGCCGATGCTTAGCTGCTGCGGCCTACCCGGCGCGCGCGGCGTTGCGAGAGCCGCGGGGCCGGCCGCGGCGCGGGCGCGGCGCATCGCCGGCCGCCGCTGAGGCAGTGGTCTGGCGGCCGCCGCGGCCGAGTCCGAGCTCCTTGGCCAGGGCCGAGCGTTGCTGGGAATAGGTCGGCGCGGTCAGCGGGTGATCGCTCGGCAGGCTCCAGCGCTTCAGATACTGCTCGCCGGTCAAACCATGGCGGGTGCTGAGGTGGCGGCGCAGCATCTTGCCCTTCCAGCCGCATTCGAGGCAAATGACCGCGTCGCGCTGCACCGAGCGCCGTAACGGCACGGCCGGGGTCAAGGCGCCTTGCGGCTCGGTCGGCTTGCCGAGACCGTTGATCGTGCGATGCACCGAGTTGATCAAATCGGCGATTTGCTCGGGCGCCACATTATGGTGCGATACGTAGCTGGCGATGATCTTGGTGATCAGCTCGGGATATACCCCCTGATATTTTGCCTCATCCGGCATTTCCGCCCCCCTTTTCTGACTTGGCAAGTCTAACACGGGGTCCGGGCAAAAGTACAAGTGGCGTGCATCCTCAAACACTCCGGCAGGCCTTGGGCAGCGGTAGGGCGAAAAAAGGGCAGAGCGTTCCGCTGATTTTCGCGAGCGCTGGCCGGTATACCAGCGATGACTCAAAAACCGGCGCGATTTAACGGCAAGGGCGGCTGACGGCCAGGCCCGCAGCTCACGCCGCCATGCGGTGCTGGCGGATCAGCGCGAGGATCTCGGCCGCCGCGGCCGGGATGTTGGTGCCCGGGCCAAAGATCGCGCTGACCCCGGCCTTTTTGAGAAATTCGTAGTCTTGCGGCGGGATGACGCCGCCGCACACCACGAGGATGTCGCCGGCGCCCTCTTTTTTCAACGCCTCGATCAGCGCCGGGACCAGCGTCTTGTGCGCCGCCGCCTGGCTCGAGACGCCGACGATATGCACGTCGTTCTCGACGGCCTGGCGGGCGGCTTCCTCCGGCGTCTGGAACAAGGGGCCGATATCGACGTCGAAGCCGATATCGGCAAACGCCGACGCAATGACTCGGGCGCCGCGGTCGTGCCCGTCCTGGCCGAGCTTTACAACCAGCATGCGCGGCCGGCGGCCTTCTTCACGCGCAAAGACCTGAATCTCGCGCTGGATCCGGCGAAACGCCTCGTCGCCCTTGTATTGTCCGCCATAGATGCCGGTGACCGACGGGGCGTCGGCGCGATGCCGGGTGAACACCGCCTCAAGCGCGTCGGAAATCTCGCCGACCGTTGCCCGCGCGCGGCTCGCCTCGATCGAGAGGGCGAGAAGATTGCCCGTGCCGGTCTTGGCCGCGTTGGTCAGAGCCGCGAGCGCGGCGTGAACGCGAGCCTGATCGCGGTTCCGGCGCACCTGGTCGAGCCGCGCGATCTGCGCCGAGCGGACGGCCGCGTTGTCGACATCGAGGATATCGACCGGCTCGGCATCCTCCGAGCGGTACTTGTTGACCCCGACGATGACCTCCTCGCCGCGGTCGATCGCCGCCTGGCGACGCGCCGCGGATTCTTCAATGCGCAGTTTCGGCATGCCGCTCTCGACCGCGCGGGTCATGCCGCCCAAGGCCTCGACCTCGTCGATCAGGGCCGTCGCCGCCGCGGCGATCGAATGGGTCAGACACTCGACGTAATAGCTGCCGCCAAGCGGGTCGACGACATGCGGGATGCCGGTCTCCTCGGCGAGGATCAGCTGGGTGTTGCGGGCGACCCTGGCCGACGCCGGCGTCGGCAGGCCGAGCGCCTCGTCAAAGGAATTGGTGTGCAGCGATTGGGTCCCGCCGAGCACCGCGGCCAGCGCCTCGATTGTCGTGCGGATGATGTTGTTGTGCGGGTCCTGCTCGGTGAGGCTCACGCCCGAGGTCTGACAATGCATGCGCAGCGCCAGGCTCGCCGGGTCCTTGGGGTCGAATTGCTGCACGAGGCGCGCCCATAACAGGCGCGCCGCGCGCAACTTGGCGATCTCCATAAAGAAATTCGTCCCGATGCCGAAGAAGAACGACAGGCGCGGCGCGAATTCGTCGATCTTGAGGTCGCGCGACAACGCCGCGCGCACATATTCGAGCCCGTCCGCGAGGGTGAACGCCAGCTCCTGGACCGAGGTCGCCCCGGCCTCCTCCATGTGATACCCGGAGATCGAGATCGAGTTGAACTTTGGCATGTGGCGGGCGGTGTACTCGATGATGTCGGCGACGATGCGCATCGATGGTCCGGGCGGGTAGATGTAGGTGTTGCGGACCATGAACTCCTTCAGAATGTCGTTCTGGATCGTGCCCTCGAGCTTGTCTTGTGAGACGCCCTGCGCTTCGGCCGCGACGATGAACCCGGCGAGGACCGGCAGGACCGCCCCGTTCATCGTCATCGACACGCTCATCCGGTCCAATGGGATGCCGTCGAACAGGATCTTCATGTCCTCGACGCTGTCGATCGCAACGCCGGCCTTGCCGACATCGCCCGTGACGCGTGGGTGGTCGCTGTCGTAGCCGCGGTGCGTCGCCAGATCGAAGGCAATCGACAGTCCCATCTGACCCGCTTTCAGATTGTCGCGATAGAAGCGGTTCGACTCCTCGGCGGTCGAAAACCCCGAATACTGCCGGATCGTCCACGGCCGGTTGGCATACATCGTGGCGCGCGGCCCGCGCAGATAAGGCGGAAGACCGGGCGCTGCCCCGCGCCAGGGAAAGCCTTCGCGCTCGATCAATTCGAGGTCGGCCTCGGTATAGAGCGGCTTCAGGGTGATGCCCTCGGGGGTCTGCCACGCGAGGTCCGACAGCTTCCTGCCCTTCAGCTCGGCCTCGGCCAGCGCGGTCCATCCGGTGAGTGAAGATGAGGCGAGGGCGCGGCTCTGCGCTGGTTTGCCTTTGCTTGCCATGATGACCTCCGGCACGGCAGCGTGCCCATCCTATCGACAGCTGCGATTATACGGCCGCGGGACGCGCCAGGTCCAATTCGGGCCGGTGCAGTTCGTGGCGCAATACGATCGCCGCCGTCAGCAGCAATACGGCGCCGGCCTGGTGCGCCGCGGCGAGCCGGATCGGCACGACCAAGAGCAAGGTCGCGACGCCAAGCGCGAATTGCAGCGCCGCGGCGGCGAGGATCGCATGCAGGGCGCGGCGGACCCGGCGCGGCAGCGATGCCCGCCATCCCGCCACCCACAGCAGCAGCACCATAGCAAAAGTCGTCGTCGCCAGCAGGCGATGGTCGAACTGCACTGCCGCAATATTCTCAAACCAATTGCGCATGAACGGCTGCAGTTGGGCATAGCCCGCCGGCACCAAGCTGCCGTCCATCAGCGGAAAGGTGTTGTAGGTGAGGCCGGCATTGAGCCCAGCGACAAAACCGCCGGCTGCTATCGTCAACGCGACGAGGCCCAGGACCACCTCTGTCGCGCGCCGCCAGCCCGACGCGACGGCGTCGCGAGGCGAGCGGGAGAGGATTCCGAGCGCGATCCACAGCGTGATCGCATAGATCGAGAGCGCCACGGCAAGATGGGCGACGAGCCGGTATTGGCTGACCTCGACCCGCTGGGCGAGGCCGCTCTCGACCATGTACCAGCCGAGCGCGCCCTCGATGAAGCCGAGCAGCAGGATGCCGGCCAGCGGCGCCAACAGCCGGCGCGGCAGGCGCCCCCGCAGCGCGAAATAAAAAAACGGCACGGCATAGGCAAAGCCGATCAGCCGCCCCCACAGGCGATGAACATATTCCCACAGATAGATGGTTTTGAACTGATCGAGGCTCATGCCGTAATTGACCAACCGGTATTGCCGGGTGTGCCGGTACTTCTCGAATTCGGCGGCCCAGGCGGCGGACGACAGCGGTGGCAGAATGCCGACGACCGGCTGCCATTCGGTGATCGACAGCCCTGACAGGGTCAGCCTCGTGATCCCGCCGATCACCACCATCATGAAGATCATGGCGCAGCAGAGCAGCAGCCATGCCGCGATCGGCCGCAGGCTGCCGGGTGCGGCCCGATCCTCGGAAGCGGGGTGTGCGAGCGCAGTCGGGAGCGACATCCCAGGTCAGAACGCTTTGCCCATTTGCACCGCAAATGACAGTTTGCACAAATCACGACAAGCCCGCGATCCGCCGCAGCGGCGAAATCTTCCGCCGCGACACCAGTGCCGACTCAGTGCAGCGTCAACGTATGCTTAACGTGGCGGAAGCGGTTGCCGGCGGTACGGCTGCTTTGCTTGACATTGACCGAATGCAGCTTGCCCTCGATATTCTGCCGCCAGAATTCGAGGAACTTGTGCAGCTCGGGAAAATCGGGCGCGAGGTCGAATTTCTGCCAGATGAAGCTTTGCAGCAAGGCGGGATGATCCGGCAGCCGGTAGATGATCTCCGCGGTGGTGAGCCGGTACCCTCTGGCTTGCAGCTCGTAGAGGGTCATGTCCGCGCCTCTCGATAGCCGGGATTGCCGAGCGAGCCAGCATGCCGCCTTGATTGCTCCGAAGCAATAGAAAAGCGCGAGGGAAAACAGCAGATTAGCAGCCTGAACCGGGCAGTGCTGCCAACCGAAGCGGCGGCGCCGCAGTCCAGGAAACCCCCTGCGCTCCTTGAAGGCCTTGCGCTGCGGTTTAAATTATGGCTGTGGCGAAACTGTTCATATCGCGCGCCGTTTAGCTGACGGCGCACCACACCATCCGCGGGTCCTCGCTACGATGAATCGGTTGTTGTCAGCGGTCCTGGTGATGGGAACCGTCGCTGCCATCGTGCCCCTGCCGTGGCCGGCAGTGGCGGCCGGGGCGATCCCGGAGGTCGGCGGCGCGGTGGTGCCGAGCCTTGCGCCCATGCTGAGCCGGATCACCCCCGGGGTCGTCAACATCGCGGTGCGTGGCCGGATCAAGGAACAAAACCCGCTACTGCAGGATCCGTTCTTCCGCCGCTTTTTCAACCTGCCGCAAAACCAGCTTTCCGAGGAGCGCGAGACCCAGGCAACCGGGTCCGGCGTCATCGTCGATGCGGCGCGGGGCTATGTGTTGACCAACGGCCATGTCGTCGAGAACGCCACCCGGATCGAGGTCACCACCAAGGACAACCGGCGCTTACCGGCCAAGCTGATCGGGCGCGACCCCCGTACGGATGTGGCGGTGCTGCAGATCGCGCCGGGCAATCTGACCGCGGTGCCGATGGGCGACTCGGACCGCCTTCAGGTCGGCGACTTTGTCGTCGCCATCGGCAACCCGTTCGGTCTCGGCCAGACCGTGACCTCGGGCATCGTCAGCGCGCTCGGCCGCAGCGGCCTCGGCATCGAGGGTAATGAGGGATATGAAGATTTCATCCAGACCGACGCGTCGATCAACCTTGGCAATTCGGGCGGTCCGCTCGTCAATCTGAACGGAGAGTGTGTCGGGATCAACACCGCCATCCTGGCGCCGAGCGGTGGCAACATCGGGATCGGATTTGCCGTACCGATCAACATGGCACGCAAGGTCATGGAGCAGCTCATTCATTACGGCGAGGTGAAACGAGGTCGCATCGGCGTGGCGATCCAGGATCTGACCCCGGATCTCGCGCAGGCCATGAGTACGGCGCATACCGCCGGCGCGGTCATCGCCCGCGTCGATGCCGGCTCGCCGGCCGAGCGGGCCGGTCTGCACACCGGCGATCTGGTTCTCGCCGTCAATGGCGTCGCGGTGCGCAGCGGGACCCAGCTGCGCAACATGATCGGCCTCGCCCGCATCGGCGACGAGGTCGAGCTGACCGTCGATCGCCGCGGGGCGGAACGGATGCTCGCGGTGCACGTCGACCCCGCCGGTCCCTCTACGCCCGCCGGCTCCTCCGCGCCGCAACAACGCCCGCGTCAGCGCTGACGTATGGCGACGCAAACCCCCTACGAGGTGCTCGGCGTCAAACCCGACGCCAGCGCGGAGGAAATCCGCAAGGCGTACCGCAAGCTCGCCAAGGAGCTGCATCCCGATCTCAACCCGGGCAAGCCCGCAGCGGAGGCGCGCTTCAAGGCGGTGACCGCGGCCAATGACATCCTGTCGGATCCGGAGAAGCGGTCGCGCTACGATCGCGGCGAAATCGACGAGAGCGGCGCCGAGCGGCCGCGCTACTCCTACCGTCCGCACGCCGAAGGCGCGCAGGGCTGGAAATACCGGCCGCAAGGGGAGATGGATGCGGGCGATCTCGACGATCTGTTTGCGATGTTCGGGCGCGGCCGAGCCGGCCGGCCGGGCGAGGGGTTCAAGATGCCCGGTCCTGACCGTCAGTTCACCCTGACGATCGATTTCGCCCTGGCGGCGACCGGCGGCAAACAGCGCCTCGCGCTATCGCCGGAGGAATGGCTCGATGTGACGATCCCGCCGGGGATCGAGCAAGGTCAGGTGCTGCGCCTCAAGGGCAAGGGCGGACCGGGCTTCGGCGGCGGCCCCCAGGGAGCTCCTCCGGGCGATGCGCTGATCGAGGTGCATATCGCGCCGCACCCATTCTTTCGCCGCGAGGGCGACGACATCCATCTCGAGTTGCCGGTCAGCCTCGCCGAAGCGGTGCTCGGGGCCCGGGTGCCGGTGCCGACGGTGACTGGGCCGGTGACGATGACAATCCCCAAGGGCTCTGATACCGGCGCGCGGCTGCGGCTGCGCGGCAAGGGCATCCACCGCAAACGGCGCGGCAGCGATACGACCGGCGACCAGTATGTCACGCTCAAGGTGATGATCGGCGCGAGCGGCGATGCCGAGCTGGAGAAATTCGTCGAAGACTGGGTGAAGACGCACCCGACCGATCCGCGCCGCGCGATGGGTCCAGGGGTCGACCCCGGCACGACCGACAAGGCGGCGCAAGGGACGACAACCCCATGATTGGCCTCGACGAGCTGATTCAGCGGTTCGCCGCGCTCGATCGCACCGAACTGACGCGCTGGATCGAGAACCGCTGGATACTGCCCGGAGAGGAAGGCGGTCGCTGGGTGTTCCACGAGGTCGATGTTGCGCGGGTCGAGCTGATCCTCGAGATCAGGCACGAATTCGCGGTCGATGACGAGGCGTTGGCGCTGATGCTCAATCTGCTCGACCAGGTCTACAGCCTGCGTCGCCAGATGCGCCGCCTCGCGGGCGCACTCGAAGTCCAGCCGCCGGAGATCCGCGAGGCAATCCGCAAGGCGCTACCGAAGGCGGGCGAAGATTTGTAACTCGGACCGCAGCCCGCCTACCCGGCCGGCTCGAAGGTCCCGCGCAGAATCTCACGCGCGGCTTCCGAGCCGTCGAGCGCACGCAACCGGCGGCGCTTGATGCGCCAACCCCCGTCGGTGCGGACGAAATCCCAGCGGTTAGCCGAGACGCGGTGGACGTGAAAGCCCCGTGAGGCGCCGTGGTTGGGCACTTCGAACACTGGGCCGACGCGGTCGGGCACGAGGATCTGCAGGTAGGAGATCGCAAACGCGGTGTCGCCGCTGATCCTGACATAGGGGAGCCCGGCGAAATGCGCGATGCCCTCTTCGATCGCGCGATGATGCTCGGGGCTCGACGAGCCGCCGGCGATTGCCGCCCGCCCGGTCGGCGCCGGGAATTCAGCGCCGCGATCGAAGACGCCGTCTTCGGTCCACACCGAGGCGGTGTAGTCCCCGGCGCCGGTATCCGCGCTCGGCGGATGGCTGGCGATCAGATTGTAGATTTCGAGACGATCCTCGATCAGGCGGATGCGCTCTTCTAGCGTCGCGTTGCGGCTCGCCATTTGCTGACCTCTTTCCTTGCCGTCACAGCGTCTGAAACCTGGCCCTCGCGCCTCGCTCGATTGCCGCGGCGGTGAGCCGGTCCACATTGAGGCGGTGGCGGATCAGTTCGAGGAGACGCAATTCTTCCTGGCTCGCCTCGCCGTCGGCGGCGACCAGGTCGCAGGCGATTGCATAGGCGGTCTCGTGCAATTTGGGCGGCAGCGCGGCGTTGATCTCGTCGAGCGTCGCTTCGAGCCCGTCTTCCCGACCAAGCGAGTTGGCGCAGTCGTTGAGCATCCGCGGCAAAGTCTTCCGGTCGAACCCGCGGAACACCGGCAATTGCCCGATGATGTCGCCGATCATCTGCAATTCGCTGTCGGGCAGGTCGCGCTCGGCCGCCGAGACGATCACCATCGTGTAGATCAGCGCACCGTGGGGGTCGAGCATTGCAGCTCCTTTGACTTGGATGTTGCGCCGCACAAACCAGACCCGGCCAGTGGTGTCAAGTTCATGTGCGGAGAAACTCCGCGGTCGCTTCGACTGATTCGGCGAGCGGCGCGCGAATGACCGGCACGCCCTCGGGGAAGGCCGCCAGGAGCCGCGACGGCAAGGCGCGGTCGAGGATAGCAAAGACGCCGCGATCGTCGGCGCGGCGAACCAGCCGCCCATAGGCCTGGCGCAGCCGCAGCCTGGCGATGCGGTCGTCGTACCGCGCGCCGCCAAACACCGGCTTTCTCGCGCGATGCAGGATGTCGGGACGCGGCCACGGCACCCGGTCGAAGACAATCAGGCGCAGCGAGCGTCCCGGCACATCGACCCCGTCGCGCACCGCATCGCTGCCGAGGAGGCAGGAATCCTCTTCGGCGCGGAAGATGTCGACGAGGGTCGCGGTCGACATCGCGTCGACATGCTGGGCGAGCAGCAACAGCCCCTGCGCTTCAAGCGCCGGGGCGATCCGCTCATGCACCGCGCGCAGCCGCGCGATCGCGGTGAAAAGGCCGAGCGCGCCGCCCTTGGCGGCGATCATCAGCGCCGCAAAGGCGGCGGCGACCTGGCCGATATCGTCGCGCGGAATGTCGGTGACGATGAAATGCGGGTTTGCGCCGGGTAGTCGAACGGCGAGGCGATGCGGGCGGCCGCAGGGCTTTCCGGCAGGTGACGCAGCCCCGTGGCGGCTTCCGCGGCGGCCCAGGCGATCCCGGTGTCGATTTCCCCATCGGTCAATGTCGCCGAGGTCACGACAATGCCATGCGCCGGCTGTGCCACCGCTTGCGTGAAGGGGATGCCCGGATCGACCCAGTTGCGGTTGACCGCGACATCGGTCTCGGCGCCCTCGGCGCGGTCGAGCGCCAGCCACTCGACGGTTTCGGGGCGGGTCGCCTCGCCCAGATCGCGCAGCAGCGCGCTCCACGCGCCGAGCTGCATGTCGGCGCGGCGGTCGAGGCCGCGGATCGCCGCGTCGAGGCGCTGGCGCAGACCGGGTTCGGGCGGGCTCTCGGGATCCTCGAGCTGACGGCGCAGAGAGGCCGAGAGGCGGCGCAGCGCCGCCGCGAGCCGGTCGAGCCCGGCGGCGAGCCGACCAGCGGCCTCGGTGAGCCCATCGATCGGCGGTCGCGCCTCCGCCTCGATCCCATAGCCCTGATCGCCATTCGCGGCGCGCGCCAGCACCTGGCGGCGCACCAGCGCAAGAAAGCCCTCGAAGCCGGCGAGGCCCCGTCCCTCGGCGACGCGCTCTTGCCAGCCATCGGCCGGCAGGATGCGGGCGGCAACCAGCGCCTCGATCAACGCCGGGCCGGCCTCCTCGTCAACCTCGACGAGATCGCCGATGCGGCGTTGCAGACCGCGGGCGCGCGAGCGGCCAGCTTCGGCGCCCAGGAGCCAGCGCCGCAGTTCGCGGCCTTCCTGGCCGGAGAGGCGCACCGAGAATGCCGAATCGGCAGCTTCGAGCAGATGATGCCCCTCGTCGAACACGTAGCGGGTCGGTACGGTGGCATCGTCGAGCCCGCCCAATGCGGCCTGCGCCATGACCAGCGCATGGTTGGCGACGACGAGGCGGGCATGGCGCGCCGCACGCACGTTTTTCTCGACAAAGCAGCGGCGGAAATGCGGGCACGCCGAATGGATGCATTCGCCGCGCCGGTCGGCCAGCGCGTTAATCCGGCCGCGCCCTATCAGCTCGCCGAGCCAACCCGGGAAATCGCCGCCGACCAGGTCGCCCGCCGCGCTGTTGCCGATCCACCGGGCGATCAGCGCGAGCGGCGCGACCGATTGCGCCGCTCGCGCGGTCGCCGCGCGCACCGCATCCTCGTAATTCAACAGGCAGAGGAAATTTTCGCGCCCTTTGCGGATGACGACGCGCCGGCGCTTTTGCACCGGATCGGGATAGAGCCGGTCGAGCTCGCCCGCGATCTGGCTCTGCAGGTTGCGGGTGAAGGTCGAGATCCACACCGCGCCCTGGTTCTTCTCGGCCCACAGGCTCGCCGCTGCGATGTAGCCGAGCGTCTTGCCGACCCCGGTGCCGGCCTCGGCCAAGACCGAATGCGGCGTGTCCGGCCGTTCCCGCGGCGCAAAGGCGGCGGCGACCGCGGCGGCGTAGTCGGCCTGCTGCGGCCGCGCCTCGGCGCCGTCGCCCAGCAGCACCGCGAGGCGCTGCCGCGCATCCTTGGCCGAGACCGGGGCGTTGCCGGGTATCGGCGGAGGCGGGCGCTCCTGCCACTCGCCGAGGCCCTGCCACACGCGCAGTCCGGCGGCGCGGCGCAATGCCCCGGGATCGCCCGCGGGCAAGGCTGCGAGCACCGCCGGACCCCAGGCCCAGCCGGCATGGTCCGCCGCCTCGGCGATCGCGCGGCTATCGGGTTCGCTGTCCGCCTGCAGCTGCTGCAGCAACGCGCGCGCGCCGGTGGCGAGCGCGATGCAGGCCTCTGCCATGGTGCCCGGCGGCGCGAGGCCGAGCGCGGCAGAAAGGCCGCGCGGCGTCGGCACGCAAAATTGCGCCGGGCGGACAAAGGCGAACAATTCCAGAAGGTCGAGCGCGGCAAATCCGGCGATGTCGAGACGACGCGCGACGGCGCGGGCGTGGCACACCATCGCGGTCTCGCCCTCCAGCCGGGCACGCGCCTCGGATGGCGACAGCGACTCGATCTCGCCTTCGGGCGACAGCCACACGATCTCGCGGAAACCGGCGACCAGCGCCGGCGCACGCGGCACCAGGACCCGATCGGGCGAATCTGCTAGCAAACGCGTCGTGCCACGTCATGCCCGCGAAAGCGGGCATCCAGAGCAATCGATGCCACGTCGCCGCCCTGGATTCCCGCTTGCGCGGGAATGACTATTTGCAGCAGGCGGCTTCGCTCGCTGCGTCGGTTGCGGTACCCTCGTCGCATGAGCGCAATGATCTACCACATGTGCCCCGCCGAGGCATGGGAAGAGGCGGTCGCCGTGGGCCGATACGACGGCACGGCTGACGATCGGCGCGACGGCTTTATCCACTTCTCGACGGGTGACCAGATCGCCGAGAGCGCGCGGCGGCACCGCGCGGGACAGACCGGCCTCGTGCTGATCGCCGTCGAATCGGCCTGCCTCGGCGACCGCCTCAGATGGGAGCGGTCTCGCGGGGGCGCGCTGTTCCCGCACCTCCATGGGCCCTTATTTCCGACCGAGGCGACGAGCGTCCAACCACTGCCGGTCGGCCCCGCCGGCGAGCACGTATTTCCGGCACTGGCCTAGCGAAACCCGGTGCGCAGCCGATCCCATTCGTCGGCCCCCGACAGCGCGAAAATCTCCCGCACGGTCATCTCCTTGACCGGCGCCGGGTGGCGTCTTGTCGCGGCGAGTTCGGCCAGCATCTGTTCGGAGATCCCGATGACGTTCTTGATCAGAAGGCCCGGCAGGATCGACAGCTTGTAGCCCATCCGCTCGGCCTCGCCGAGGTCAATGTCGGGGGTCTTGCCGCCGCGCACGACGTTGAGGAGGCACGGGCCGCGGACCAGGCGCGGCACTGCGGCGACCTCGTCCAGCGTCTGCGGTGCCTCGACAAACGCCATGTCGGCCCCAGCGGCAATCGCCGCGTTTGCGCGCGCGATTGCCTCATCGAAGCCGGCGACGGCGCGCGAATCGGTGCGCGCGATCACCAGGAAATCAGCGTTGCGGCGCGACCCCGCGGCGGCGCGGATCTTGGCGAGCCAGTCCTCCCGCGGCACGATCTCCTTGTCGTCGAGATGGCCGCATTTCTTCGGGAAGCCCTGGTCCTCGATATGGATGCCGGCGACCCCTGCGGTTTCGTATTCGCGCACCGTGCGCACGACATTGAGTTCGTTGCCGTAGCCGGTATCGGCGTCGGCGATGACCGGCACCCCGACAGCCGCGGCGATGCGCCCGGCATTCGCGACCATCTCCGACATCGTGACGAGGCCGAAATCGGGGTAGCCGAGGGTCGCCGCGGTGCCGGCGCCGGTCATGTAGACCGCGTCGAACCCGGCGCGCTCGATGAGCCGCGCGGTGATGCAATCATAGGCGCCGGGCGCCACCACCATCCCGTCACGCCGCAAGAGTTCACGAAAGCGGGTCGCCTGGGTCATGGATTCCTCCGTGGTCGCCTGCCTTTGCTGCGGAGTTCGCCTAACTTTTCCTTTAAGTCATCCAGGGTATTTGATTTTGAGCTCCAACTACGCGGATGCACTTGTGCCGGATCGTATTTCCGTTCATGCGTGCGCCCGTCGAATACGAGTATAGTGTGGCTCATTTCTAAATATTCACCGTGTTCTGGCACATCTATCTTGTAGTGGGGAATTTTTCCTGTGCCCGTCACGCCGATTGTGACCTCTGACTCCTTCTCGATCTTGAGCGCTTCGTGAAGGTTTGCCATCATGCCCCGGATATATTCTTCGGCATCATTGAGGCTATCGGCGACGCTGGTTGCGGTCGCATCGTTGGGTAACTGCTTACGGCTCCGCATAGCGCCCTCCCGCTTTATTCAGCAAGGTAACGGTGCCTGCGATTGGTTGTCAAAACGGGTAACGTTAAGAGCGCATCCATGAGGCACGCGCCAAATCTGCGACCGTAAAATTGCCGCAATTGTTCGCTATATGTTCCCACGCATCATACACGCAAACCATTGTCGGAGAGACTGCGCCGGCGCGGTCGGACGAAATTCCCTGTTAAATTGCACAAAATTCCCTGCTCTGAGGGAATTTCTATGGTCGCCGCCGCCGGTGATTGATTGACACGAACGACGCAACGGGCGGTACGATTGCGCAGGCTTAGAGGGGAGAACGCGCAATGACCCCGGTTTCCGCGCGCAACATCGAATTTGTCGGGCACACGGACCAGCAGGGCCGCGGCGACGGGGTGCAGGTCATGGTTCATAAGGGCCACGCCTTTGTCGGGCACATGTTTTCGGACGGCTTCACCGTCACCGATGTGCGCGACCCGCACCATCCGCGCCCAGTCAACTTTGTCGCGGCGCCGCTCAATTCACGCGCCTTTCACCTGCAGACCCACGGCGATCTGCTGCTCACGGTCAATTCCCCGAACATCTGGGTGTTGCAGGGCTACAGCGACCCCAACGACTATTTCAAGGCCTCGATCACCGAGACCTTCACCAAGCGCGACAAGACATTCACCGCAGGTCTGCGGGTCTTCGACATCTCGAAGCCGGCCGAGCCGCGCGAGATCGCCTTCATGCCGGTCGATGGGCTCGGGCTGCACCGCCTATGGTATGTCGGCGAACGCTACGCCTATGCCTCATGCCATTGGCAGGGCTTCACCGACCATGTGCTCGCGATCATCGACATGAAGGAGCCGACCCGGCCGGAGGTGGTCGGGCGGTGGTGGCTGCCGGGGATGCACACGGCCGGCGGCGAGGTGCCGAGCTGGAGCGGGCGGCGCTATGCGCTGCATCACGCGATCGTCGCCGGCAATCTCGCCTACGCCGCGTGGCGCGACGGCGGGCTGACGATCCTCGATGTCGCCGACCCGACCGCGCCGAAGCTCCTCGCGCACCGCAACTGGTCCCCGCCGTTCGGCGGCGGCACCCATACGCCGCTGCCCTTGCCCGACCGCAACCTCGCCGTCTTCGCCGACGAGGGCAATCTCGACAATTGCGCCAACGGCATTCAGCGCTGCTGGGTGTTCGATGTGCGCGAGCCGACCAACCCCGTACAGATCGCCGCCTTCCCGACCCCGGCCGAGGAGGATTACTGCAGGAAGGGCGCCAAATTCGGGCCGCACAATCTGCACGAAAACCGGCCCGGCTCGTTGCAAAGCTCGGAACTGATCTTCGCGACTTACCAGAATGCCGGGGTTAGGGTGTTCGACATCCGCGACCCGTTCCAGCCGCGCGAAGTCGGGCATTTCGTCCCCCCAGCGCCCGAAAGGATGGTCGATCCGCGGCCGAACCGCCCGCAGATCATCCAGTCGAACGATATCTATGTCGCGCCCGACGGTCTGATGTACCTGACCGATGTCAATGACGGGCTGACGATCCTGCAATACCGGGGATGACACCAGACGCCCTGAAGCTCGGGCTTAGGCACAGGGCGACAATCCGAGTCGGCGAGGCGCTGGCCGTCCCGGCGCAGGGGCGCGCGCTTGGCTTCCCGCAGGAAATGCCGCCGGTCTTCGCCACGGCCAAGATGATCGCGTTTGTCGAATGGAGCTGCGTCGCGGCGCTGGCGCCCTACCTCGCTGCGCACCGGCGCACGGTCGGGACCCGGCTCGAGACAGCGACGCCGATCGGGATGCAGGTGACCGCCGAGGTCGAGCTGATCGAAATCGACGGGCGCCGATAGCGCTTTAAGGTGAATTGCAGCGATGAGGCCGAGCCGATCTGCGACGGCTTCCATGAGCGGATGATCATCGATCACGAGCGCTTCATGGCGCGGCTGGCGCGCAAACGGCCTTCGGGTTGAGTTCGCGCTGTTACGCGGCGGCAGCTTGGGTGTATCCTTTTCGCCGCAATGCAAAGCGGGAACGGCATCGATCTCGCGGCGATCTACCACCTACTTACCGAAGTGGCGGAGAAAGTAGCCTCGCATGACCGACGGTTTGAGCAGATCGACCGTCGGTTTGAGCAGATCGACCGAAAGATAGATGATGTGGCGGCGGGGCTGAGCGAACTGCGATCGACTCTATATCAATATCATGCGGCGGTGGAGAGCGGCGCCTATGAATATCACGGCGCCGGCGGTGCTCGATATCTTTAATCTGCGCGCCCATCACGAGCTGCACGACGCCTTTATCGCGGGCGCGCAGGAGGCCGGGTCCGATTTCAACGGCACCGAGCAGGAGGGCGTCGGCAGCTATCAGCTGACCGTGCGCAAGATGCGGCGGTGCAGCGCCGCATCTCGCGCACTATCTGAAGCGGCACAACCTCGGGATCGAGACCCGCGCCTTTGCCCATCGCGTGCTGTTCGATTGGGCAAGCGCGCGGTGGGGTTCGAATATGCCCAGGGCGCCTTGGTGCGGCGGGTGGGTGTGCGACGCGAGGTCCCGCTCGCCGGCGGCTTGCTGTTGTCGCCGCAGCTTTGCAACTGTCGGGGATCGGGCCGCCCGAGCTACTGCACGAGCACGGTATCGTGGTCGTATACGCGCTGCGCGGCGTCAGCGACAACCTGCAGGACCTTTGAGGCCGGTCAGCGCCTGACGCGGCCAGCTGCGCAAGATTTCGTTCAGGGTGTTTGGCGCGGCGCGCCTTGTAGATGATGCGACAGCCGAGATGGCATGATCGCCGACAAAGCGTCCGACCTGATCCGCCAGGCGGCACAGGCCGGGGGCACGGCCAAGGCGGCCTGATCGCGCCGCGCGCGGATAGGCCAGCCCCCGCCCTCGCACGCCCCTAGCGAACTCGCGCCTGTCGGGGCGACGCTTCAACCTGATCGGCGTCCGCTCCGGACTAGAGGGCGACGAGCCGGCCGCTGTCGAGTGCCTTGACCGCTGAGGATGGCGCGGGAAGAAGCCACGGGCGCTCGAGCGACGGGTGACCGAAATGGTGGCCTTGCATAAGGCCGACGCCCTCACGCCGCAGGATCGCCGCGTCTTCCGCGGTGGCGACGCATTCGGCCACGGTGTGGAAGCCGAAACCCTTCGCTAGGCCGAGCAGGTGGCGTAGAAAAACCTGGTTATCCGGGCTGCCGGCGAGATTGCTGATGAACGATCCGTCGATCTTGACGGTATCGACGGCCAAGCTCTGCAAGTGGCGCAGCGAGGTATGGCCGGCACCGAAATCGTCGAGCGCGACGCTGCAGCCGGCGTCGCGCAGTGCGGCGACAAACCGGGCCGATTCCTCGATATCGTAGAGCGCGGCGGTTTCGGTAATCTCGACGATGAGGCGCGAGGCGATGTCGGGGCGGTTGCGCACCTGCAAGACAAGCGCGCGCAGCCAGGGCCGATCGGCCGCCGTCAGGCCGGAAATGTTGAAGCCGAGCCTAACCCTTGGATGCGCCGACAATTCCTCCACCACCTTGTCCAGCACATAGCGGTCGATCAGCCGGATAAAGCCCAGCTGCTCGACGACCGGCACGAATTCGCTGGCGGAAATGATCCGCCCGTCCGGGGTGCGCATGCGCAACAAGCATTCGTAATGGTCGACCTCCTCGGTCGCGGCGACGACCACCGGCTGGAAGGCGAAGAGGACACGCTCTTCGCGCAGCGCCGATCGGACCTGCTCGCTGATCGATAGGCTGCGCCGCTGGCGCTCGCGCTGCTCACCGGTCATGCGATAGTGGCTGTGGCAGTCCCGCCCGGCACGCTTGGCTTCGCTGAGGGCGCTTTCCGCCCGGGTGATCACGTCGTAGGAGGTCAGGCCCTGATCGGGAAACGCGGCACTGCCGATCGATACTGTCGCATAGATCGGCCCGCGGGAGGTGGTCACTGGCGTCGCGCTCACCGCAGCCAGGATCTTCTCCGCGGCCGCGCCGATATTTTCCTCGGGACAATGCTGCAGGGCGGTGCCGAAACGGTCGCCGCCAAGCCGGCCGATCGGATCGCTGACGCGCAAGCAGCTATCGAGCCGACGGCCGATTTCGATCAACACGGTATCGGCCGCCTCATAACCGAAAATGTCGTTGATCATCGTCATGTTGTCGACGCCGACCGACAGGAAGGCGGCTGGGCTGCCGGTGCGCTGATTGGTCGCGATGATCTGGTCGACCGCCTCGCGCAGCCGGCTTTTGTTGAAATGACCCGTCAGTTCATCGAAGTTCGCAAGCCTTTCGAGGCGCGACTGTTGCGCTTTGCGATCGCCGATTCCGCGGATGACGCCGAGCATGAGCTGCGGCCTACCCGCGCCATCACGCTCTGCCCGCCCACGCTCGTGCACCCAGACAAAGCCGCCCGCCGAATCGCGCAGGCGATACTCGCAGTCGAACCGACCCTCCCCGTCGAGATGCCCCTCCAGCGCCAGCTGCCGCTGACCCAGATCGTCGGGATGAATGCGGCTCGCGAAGCTGCGTCCGGTCGTTATCTCGGCTGCAAAATCGAATTCCCCGGCAGCAAGGCGCCCTGACCACTCCAAGCGGTCCCCATCGAGTTCCCAGGAATAGGCGACGTCGCCTGCTGCCTCGAGGGCAGTCGAGAACCGGACTGCCAGCTCGTTGTCGCTCAGGGACATCGGGTACAACCTCAATGGGATTCGCGACTCGCCAGGCGGCTCCGCCACTCGCGGAAGCCACGGCGAATCTAAACCGCAGATATTTAAGAAGGCTTTAAATGCCGTCACTTTGTCTTGCGCCGTATGGGCGCGCGGTCTCGCCTATCCCGGCGTATGAGAAGCAAGGAACGGCAGGACGGCCTGAGTGAACTCGCGCGCCCGGACCTGGGTGAAGGCATGCCCGCCGCGCGGGAATATTTTGATTTCGGCCCCGGGGATCAGACGCGCAAGCTCTTCGGAAAAATAGGCTGGCGTGACGATGTCGTCCTCGGCGCCGACGACCAGGGTCGGCGTCTTGATGCGCGACAGGCTTTCGGTTCGGTCGAAGGCGAGGATCGCGTCGATCCGGCTGGCGGCGATCTCGGTCGGCGGAAAGACGGCCAGGTTCTGCGCCTCCAGTTGCCGCAAGCGCTCGTTGTTGCGCGCGACCCACCAGCTTGGGTAGAGGAACAGCGTGTTGGACTGGACATAGGCGCTCGGGCCGAGACGCAACAGGATATCCTTGCGCAATCCAAACAGCCGGCGAAAATACGCGTCAGGCTTGGTCCAGCTCGCCGAAAGAACCACGCTGGCGAGCCGCTTGGGATGCTCGATCGCGAGAATTTGCGCGACGGCACCGCCGGTCGAATGCCCGACGATATGGGCCCGTTCGATCTCCAGCGCATCCATCAGCCCGATTACATCGGCCGCCATGCGGTCGACGGTAAACCCGCTCCGCGTCAGGTCGCTCTGGCCGATCCCACGGTGGTCGTGGATGACGACATCGAAATTCTTGGCGAAGGCGACGGCCTGATCGTGCCAGAACGAGGCAAACCCAGCCAACCCCGACACAAACATGACAGGGAACCCGACACCTTGCCGCTCATAATAGAGCGCGCCGTCGCCGATCACGATCCGCGGCATCGATTTACCATCGCAGGACAAGCGTCGGTATCACCGCTATGAGAACCTGTCAAACGGGAACGCCGCTTGGGGGCCATGCAAGCGCAACGGGGCGGACCGTGCGCGGCCCGGCACGCGCACACCGCCCAAAATTTGCCACATGCGGCCGGTCCAATCGCAGACGCGGCGGTTGCGGGGCGCCGGTGCAGCTAACCGGTTGCGGGTTGGCGTTCGGCGCTCTGCGAGAAACCGACCGGGCGCGCAATAGGCTGGTATCGCTATTGCCGCTCGCCATATATGGCGGACAGCCGGTCCGACAACCGGAAGATACAACCCTCATCGAGTGGACCGAGATGACCCAACAGGACCGTATAACCAAGACCCGACGGGAAAGCGGCAGGGACGGCGACCCGGCCTACCGCGCCGCGGCGTCGCGCCGCTCGACCGGGCGCACTCAGGATATAGATCACCACGTCGGTGCGCGGGTTCGCGAGCGCCGGATCATGCTGGGGCTGACCCAGCAACAACTGGCTGATCTGATCGGCGTCACCTATCAGCAGGCCCATAAATACGAACGCGGGATCAATCGCGTCTCAGCCGGCCGGTTGTACGAGATCGCGCAGGTGTTGAGCGTGCCGGTTGGCTATTTCTTCGACGGGCTCGACGGGCAAGGCGCGCGCCAAGTCAGCCCGCGCGAGCGGATGTGCCTCGAACTGGCGCGTAATTTCGCGCAGATCCCGAACGAGCGTCACCAAGAGGCGCTGAGCCAGCTCGCCCGCGTCCTCGCGGCCGATTAGGCGGCGTGGCGAGGACCAGCCCGGCCCCGATCATCCGATGCGGCAAGGCGCGCGCGTCTGATAGATCGGCTATCGGCAGCGGGCTCCGGTCCATCCTCGGGATCACCGGCCCGATCGCGGGCGTACGGCCGATGCCCGACCGAACCCATGACGAGGGCGACCATAAAAGCGATAAGGAAGACGAAGAACAGCATCTCAGCGATGCCCGCCGCCGCCGAAGCCATGCCGCCGAGGCTGCGAAGACTGGCGACGATTGCGGTAGCCAGAAAAATCAAAACCCAGCAGAGCATCGTCTTCCCCGCTCTCCGCGCCACGGGGACATCGCATCGCCGGTCCCCGACCAGGCCTGCTCGCTAAACAGGCCTGGCTCGTACTCGGTTCCGTCTGGCGTCCTAGGAGAGCCCAAGAAATCGCCGGTCGGCCGCGGAGAGGGGTCAGATCGGGGGTGGCGATCGTCGGCTCATCACCCCCATGACCAGGGTAACGAGGAAGAGGATCACGAAGATGAAGAACAGGATCTGAGCGATGCTCGAGGCCGTCGCGGCCACACCACCAAAGCCGAGGGCTGCAGCAATCAACGCAACCACGAGAAAAACAAAGGCCCAATAAAGCATGATGTTCTCCGTTCGCGGTTCTGTCCGAGGAAACAGGCCCAAATGCTTGGGCCGATCCTCGCTAACAGGTCACGATCGGAATCGGTTCCCAGCCCGCCTTAGAACCGAACGCCGAAGCGAACGCCGAAATCGTTGATGCTCTCATTCTGTTTGGCGAGACCGCCATTCGAGACATGGTCGACGAACGCGGAAATCTGGTAGATCGGCGTAATGCGATAGCCCAGCTCCAAAGCCTCGCGGAACAGGACGTGCGAGCCCAGGCTCTTGCGGTCGGGCGCTTTGCCGATGATGTCGCCGTCATTGAAGGCGGGACCGAAGAAATAGCTCAAGGCAATCCCGTCATCCGGTCGCACAACGTTGCCCGCCAATTGCCACGTCCAGGTCGCACCGACATAGGCCTGATCGGTAAAGCCCGAGGTGTTGATCTCGCCGCCGATGGTGGGGCGCGGCTGTACCATCCAGGCGAGATAGGGCGGCAGACTGGCGGTCCAGGCATCGGCGACCGGCGATGCGAAGATGATTTCGGGATTGACGTCGACCCCGCGCTCCTTGCCGCCGAGAAAATGCACGTCATGCGCGAGGATGCCGAGCTTCACCTCGCCGAAGGTCAAGTTTTGCGCGCGTACTGCCGCCGGTGCCAACCAAGCGGCGGCCAGGCATAGGACCGCCAGCCATCTGCGGCTGCGCCGCGCCTTCGGTCCCCGACAGCGAGCCTGAAGCTCGACCATTTCCCGCCCCGCAGAAATCCCCCGCAAAAGTATAGGGCTGTGTCACGGAACCAAAGCCTTGAAGCGAGAGACCGCTAAGTGGAACCGCAGGCTGTTGCAAAAATTCAACACCGGAGGCCTCACGGCTGGACCAATTGCAGGGGCTGTTCGGCTATTGCGATCAGAATCGGCAAATGCGCGACGATCTCGCCGTCGGCCTGTACCGGGACCGCTTCGGCGGCGGACACGAAGGCCTCGCGCGAGCGCAAGACGGTGATGTCCCGGCGCTCTGGCACCCTGCCCAGCAGCAACCCGCCGAGGTAGCGCAGCACGGCGAGCCGCCCGGAGCGCTGCAGCAGTACGAGATCGAGCATCGGCTCGGAAAGGTTGGCCCGCGGGGCGATCACATAGGAACCGGCATAGAACCGGCCCTTCGCGGCGATCACCGTTGCGGCGCGGTGATCAGCGCCAGCGGCCCGGACACTGATCTCTGCAGGCCGATAGCGCCACAGGCAGACCAGAATAGCCCAGGCGAAAGCGAGCCGGCCGACATGGCGCTTGAGCCACGGATTTACCGCGGCGACGGTCTCGGCGTCGAACCCGCTGCTCGCCATTGTCAGGAACAGTCGGCCGCCGACACGGCCGGGCCAGATCGGCCGGGCCGGGCCGGCGGCTATCAAATCGGCGAGCCGTTCGGGGTCGCGCGGCAGCCCGATCTCCCGCGCCAGCACATTGACCGTGCCGAGCGGCACCAGCCCGATCGGGCGCGGCGCTGCGGCCAGCCCGTTCACTACCGCATTGAGCGTGCCATCACCGCCCGCCGCGACGATGATTTCGAAATCCGCTTCGGCCTCGCGGGCGAGGCGCTCGATATCGCCGCTTGCCGGCCCGGCGCGCCGCAAGACGACTGCGCAGCCGCGTCGTTCCAGCGCCGCGACCACCCGGTCGAGCCGACGCCTCGACAATCGCGAACGGCCAGCCGCAGGGTTGACGATGATCAGCACCTGGCGGCGCAGCACCGCGGCGGCGGCCCGGGTCTGCTCCGGCCTATGCCGCAGGGCGATGCGCGTCCTTTGCCGCCGCCCCGTCGATCCACGTCCGAAACCACAATTCGAGCATCAACAGTGCCCACAGCCTTGTGTGGTGATTGGCCCGATAGGCGCAATGCTCATCGAGCAGCCGCTCAACGTATTCGGGCCGCATGAGGCCGCGTTCGCGCGCCGCCGGCGCCAGCAAGGTATCATAGGCGAGGCCCTTCAGCTCGCGCCGCAGCCATTGGTCGATCGGACAGCCGAATCCCATTTTCCGCCGTCGCAATACCTCGCCAGGCAAATAGGGCGCCATCGCCGCCTTGAAGAGCGCCTTTGTCCGCCCCCCCGCCATCTTGATCTCGGGCGGGATTCGCGCGGCCCATTCCAAGAGGACATGGTCGAGCAGCGGCGAGCGCGTCTCCAGCCCGTGCGCCATGCTTGCGACATCGACCTTCACCATCAAATCGTCGGGCAAATAGGTATGAAAATCGGCCCAATTGGCGCCGGCGACTAGGCTACCGGCCCGGGCGAAATAGGGCGCGAGGATATCAAGCGCCGAGTGCGCCAGCTGCCCTCGCATCGCCTCGCCATAGCCCTCGGCCTTGTCGCGATCGCCGAAGAACGCGATCGCCCCGGCATAGCGACGCTCGGGCTGCTCGATCGGGGCGTCGAGCATGTCGTGGATCTGGGGGAGGCGCAGCCGCCGTGCGATCGCCGGCGGCGCCAGGGCGCAGAGCCGCGCCAGCGCGATCCGCCCCCGGGAGGGCAGCCGGTCGAGGCGATCCAGGTGTCGCATCGCCCGGTAGCGGGCATAACCGAGGAATGCTTCGTCCCCGCCATCGCCATTCAGGGCGACGGTGACGTGGCGGCGCGCCAACTGCGACACATAATAGGTCGGGATCGCCGACGGATCGGCAAAGGGCTCGCCATAATGCCACACCAGCTGCGGCAATATCGCGACCGCATCCGGCTCGACGATGAATTCCTCGTGCTCGGTGCCATAGCGCTGGGCGACCATGCGGGCATAGCGGGTCTCGTCGTATTCCTTGGCGGGAAAGCCGATCGAGAACGTCTTGACCGGCCCCGCGCCGGCCCGCGCCATCATCGCCACGACCGCGCTCGAATCGACCCCGCCCGAGAGAAACGCGCCGAGCGGCACATCTGACATCATGCGAAGCCGCACCGCCTCTTCGATATGAGCGACAAGCTCGCGCTGCAGCTCGGCGGGGCGCGGCGGCGCGCGTGCGGTCTGCGGCTCGGGCAGCTCCCAATAGCGCACCAGCTCGGGCTCTTGCCAGCGTCCCTCGGCATCGCCGCCGACCACCAGATAATGCGCCGGCGGCAGGCGCTTGACGCCGGCAAAGGCCGTCTCCGGCCCCGGCACGTATTGCAGCGTCAGGTAGTGGTCGATCGCGCCCAGATCGGGGACGCGCGCCAGCCCGGGCCAGGCGAGCAGCGCCTTGATCTCCGAGCCGAACAGAAAGGCTTGTTCGGTGCTCGCGTAATAGAGCGGCTTTTTGCCGATGCGATCGCGTGCCAGAACGAGGCGGCGCGAGCGCCGATCCCACAACGCCAGCGCAAACATCCCGCGCAGCCGTCCGAACAAGCGAGGCCCCCAGGCATGCCAACCATTGGCGATGACCTCGCTGTCCGTCCGGCTGCGGAAGACATAGCCTGTTGCGGCAAGCTCCTCGCGCAGTTCGACGAAATTGTAGATCTCGCCATTATAGGTCAGCCACACCTCGCCGCCGGCGCTGGCGATCGGCTGATGCCCGGCGGGCGACAGGTCGATGATCGACAGCCGGGCATGCGCCAGCGCCCCCAGCCCGTCGGTCCACACGCCCTCGTCATCCGGCCCGCGGTGCCGCAATGTGTCGATCATCGCCCACAGCCGCACCTCGATGTCGGCGCGCGCCAGCGCCGGCTGCGGCAACATGAAACCGGCGATCCCGCACATCGCTAGCGTCGCCGCCTGGTCGCGCTCACGCCTTGACCACACGCTCGCCGGCGAGCCCGCGGCGGCCGCAGGCATTGCGGGTATCGATGACGAGTGGGCAGTGCTCGACGAGCAGCCGATAATCTACGGCGTCGTGGTCGGTGCAGATGATCGCCGCGTCGACCGATGCGGCAGCCGCGGCGTCGAGCGGGGTCGAGCGGCGGCCGGCGAGTTGCGCGTGCTCGCGGGTGGGCGGGATCTCGGCAAGATAGGGATCGTGGAACGCGACCTGCGCCCCGATCCGCTCCAGCGCCTCCATGATGGTCAGCGCCGGGCTCTCCCGTGTGTCGTCGACGTTTTTCTTGTAGGCGACACCGATGATGAGAACCCGCGCACCCTTGATCGCCCGGCCGGAGCGCTCGCTCAAGGCCGCTGCGGTTTTCTCGACGACCCGCTGTGGCATCGCGGTATTGATCTCGCCCGCGAGTTCGATGAACCGGGTCGCGATCGCGAATTCGCGCGCCTTCCAGGTAAGGTAGAAGGGATCGATCGGGATGCAATGCCCACCGAGCCCGGGGCCGGGGTAAAACGGCATGAAGCCGAAAGGCTTGGTCTTGGCCGCCTCGATCACCTCCCAGATATCGATGCCCATCGCCTCGAACACAATCTTCAACTCGTTAACGAGGGCGATATTGACCGAGCGGAAGATGTTCTCGGTCAGCTTTACCGCCTCGGCGGTTTCGAGCGAGGTGACCGGGACCGTCCGCGCCACCACGGAATCATAGAGCGCTCGGGCGAGGCGGAGCGCGTCCGGCCCATCGCCGGCGACCACCTTGGGAATATCGCCGGTGGCGAAATCCGCATTCCCGGGATCGGCGCGCTCGGGCGAGTAGGCGAGAAAGAAATCTCGTCCAGAACTCAGACCCGAGCGTTCGAGGATCGGCTGGACGATTTCGCGGGTCGTCCCAGGATAGCTCGTCGACTCGAGCACGATTAGCTGTCCGCGTCGCAGATGCATCGCCACTTCCCGCGCGGTCGAGACGATGAAACTGAGATCCGGCTCGCGTTGCCGGGTTAACGGCGTCGGGACGCAAAGAATTATCGCGTCGACTTCGCCAAGCCGGGAGAAATCGGCGGTCGCGGCGAGCTCCCCACTGCGCCGTAGTGCGGCAATGCTGTCGGCCCCGATGTGGCTGAGATACGACCCTCCGGCATTGAGCAGCCCCACCTTGTCGCGATCGATGTCGAAACCCAGTGACGAAAACCCCTTCTCCGCCGCAGTGCGCAGAAGCGGCAGCCCGACATAGCCGAGTCCGATGATCCCGATCTTTGCGGTGCGGCCGCGGAACGCGGCGACGAGCTGATCGACATCAACTGGTTCGCTCGCCGCGCGGCCCGGCAAGCCCGGTGTGAAGGCCGCGCTGTCGTTCATCGGCGGCGACCCGGATCCGGCGCCGGGTGCGGCGACCATCGGGCAGCGGCGCCCGCCGCCATCCTCTGCGTCATCGTCGGCTATTGCGGAGGCTGACGCGATCGCGCCGCCGCCTTGACCATTTCGAGGAATTGCTGGCGAGTTCGCTGATCGGCGATCGCGTAATAGGAACGGATCAATTCGATCGTTTCCGGGCGTTGCAGACGCTCGCGCGCCTCCCGCTCGCGCGGGCTCGGCTCGGCGCCGCCGGTTTCGAGATCGCCGAAGAAATGGGAAATCGGCACGTTTAAGATCTCCGCGATTTGCGACAGCCGCGAGGCGCTGACCCGATTGGCGCCGCCCTCATATTTCTGGACTTGCTGGAAGGTGAGCCCGAGCGCCCGGGCGAGCGTCTCCTGGTTCATCCCGATCAACAGCCGTCGCGTGCGGATCCGGGCGCCGACATGAATATCAACCGGATCGGGCACGCCTGTCCCGCGGCCGTATCGCGCGGCGCCACGAGGGGTTGTTGAATTTTTCAAAGATACCGTCCGTTGCAGTTGACGCGGCTATCATCGGCCGGGCGCCGGCCGCATGCAACAGTGCGAGCCCGGGCGGGGCAATCCTATTCGGCGATCGCCGGCTCTTTCAGCAGCGCGACGAGATCCTGCTCGTCGAGGGTTTCGTGCTCGAGTAGCTGGCGTGCGCCCTCTTCGAGCGTCGCGCGTCGCGCCTGCAGCAGATTTACTGTCCGACGAAATGCCTTGTCGACGATGGCCTTGACCGTGGCATCGATCTCGCCGGCGGTCTGTTCGCTGTAGCTGCGTTCGTAGTAGGGCGTCTCCTGCGGCGGCCCGCCGAGAAAGCTGTGCGGCACCCTCTCGTAAACGACCTCGCCGAGTTCTTCGGTCATGCCGTAACGGGTGACGATGCTTCGCGCGATATCGGTCACCTTGACGAGATCGTCGGAGGCACCGGTCGACACCTCGCCGAAGATGATCTGCTCAGCCGCCCGGCCACCGAGCAGCACCGCCATCTTGTTGTCGAGCTCCTTGCGGGTCATCAGAAAGCGGTCTTCGGTCGGGCGTTGGATCGTATAGCCGAGCGAGCCGATGCCGCGGGGGATGATCGATACCTTGTGGACCTTGTCGGTGCCCGGTAAGGACAATGCAACCAGCGTGTGCCCCATTTCGTGATGGGCGACGATCTCGCGCTCATGCGGATTCAACAGGCGATTCTTCTTCTCGAGGCCGGCGACGATGCGCTCCATTGCGGCGGTGAAATCGGCCAGGCTCACCGACTCGGCGCCGCGCCGGGTCGCGACCAGCGCGGCCTCGTTGACCAGGTTGGCCAGATCGGCGCCGGTGAAGCCCGGGGTTAGCGCCGCCACGGTTTCGAGATCGACATCGGCGGCAATATGGATCCTGCGTACATGGACCTGCAGGATCTGCACCCTGCCGATCTTGTCCGGGCGATCGACCAGCACCTGCCGGTCGAAGCGGCCGGCGCGCAGCAATGCCGGATCGAGGATCTCGGGGCGGTTGGTCGCCGCCAACAGGATCATGCCGACGCGCGTGTCAAAGCCGTCGAGCTCGGAGAGCAGCTGGTTGAGCGTTTGCTCCTTCTCGTCATGCCCGCCGGCCCCGGGGTAGGAGCCGCGGGCGCGGCCGAGCGCGTCGAGCTCGTCGATAAAGATGATGCACGGCGCCTTCTGGCGGGCCTGATCGAACAGGTCGCGCACCCGCGCCGCGCCGACTCCGACGAACATTTCGACGAATTCCGAGCCGTTGATCGAAAAGAACGGCACGTTGGCTTCGCCCGCGACCGCCCGCGCCAACAGCGTCTTGCCAGTGCCTGGCGGTCCGACCAGCAGCACCCCTTTTGGCACCCGCCCGCCGAGTCGGCCATAGCTCGTCGGGTCCTTCAGAAAGGAGACGATCTCCTGCAACTCGGCCTTGGCCTCGTCGACCCCCGCGACATCGGCAAAGGTCGTCTTGGTGTCGGTCTCGACATAGACCTTGGCCTTGCTGCGGCCGACAGACATCAGCCCACCGAACCCCTGCTGGCTGGCGAAGCGGCGGTACATGAACATCCACACGCCGGCGAACAGCGCAATCGGAATGACCCAGGACAAGAGATCGCGCACGAAGGTGCTCTCGATCGCCCCAGCGAACTTCACGTTGTACTTGGTGAGCTCCTGCGCCATCTCGGGGTCGACGCGGGTCGTGATGAAATCGGTGCGACCTTGGGCATCGGGCGCGGTGAATTTGCCTTGGATGTAGTTGCCGCTGACCCGGACCTCGGCGATCTTGCCAGCCTTCAAATCGTCCTGGAACTCGCTGTAAGGGAGCTGGGCGATTTGGGTATAGGAGGCATAGATCCCCTGGATCACAATGACCGCCACCATCGCGGCGATCCAATACCAGGCGTGATATTGCGTTTCTTTCTTCATCGGCATCGGACGCCCCACAGCACTCGGCCTGTCCGCGGCGGCACGGATAACCGCTTAAGTGGTACAATCGCCGCCCTCGATCAACGACCGTCGCTGCCGGTTTCGTCGTAGCCCTTCCGGCTGCTGATGAACATGAGCGCCATCAGCCCGATCCCGAGCGCCAGGGCAAACAGCACGCCGAGCCCCAAAGCGATCCAGCCGCCGGCGCTGATCTCGACATCGCCGACCTCCGACCACAAGCCCGCGACCGCCGCCAACACTGCGGCGACGGCCGCAATCGCGACCCCGACCGCAATCCAGGTTGATCTGCCGCGGGCGCGGGTCCGAATTGTTCTGATCATGGCAACCGCGCGACGCATTCGACGATGCCGCTTACCTCGCGCATCCGGTCATGGCAGAGTGCGCCACACCCGCGTGTCCCGGAACGGAGAGTGAGATGCCGACAGAGAGCAAGCATCCCGAAACCATCGTGCTGCATGCCGGCTACCGCAGCGACCCGACGACCAATGCCGTCGCCGTGCCGATCTACCAGACGACGAGCTATCAGTTCCGCGATTCCGAGCACGCCTCCAATCTGTTCGCGCTCAAGGAGCTTGGCAACATCTACACCCGCATCATGAACCCGACCGGCGACGTTCTGGAGCAGCGCGTCGCCCAGCTGGAAGGCGGGGTCGCGGCGTTGGCGCTGGGCTCGGGCCAGGCCGCCTCGATGTTCTGCGTCAACAACATCGCCCAGGCCGGCGACAATTTCGTCAGTTCCACAGACCTCTATGGCGGAACCTGGAACCTGTTCCTCCATACAATGCAGCGCACGATGGGGATCGAGGTGCGCTTTGTCGATCCGGCGGACCCCGAGAATTTCCGCCGCGCCACCGATGCGAAGACGCGGTGCTACTACGCCGAGACCCTGCCCAACCCGAAGCTCGAAGTCTTCCCGATCGGCGAAGTCGCCAAGATCGGCCGCGAGCTGGGCGTGCCGTTGATCATGGATAACACGGCCGCGCCGGTACTGTGCCGGCCGCTCGACCATGGCGCCGCGGTCGTCATGCATTCGACGACGAAATATATCGGCGGCCACGGCACCTCGATCGGCGGCATCGTCGTCGATGGCGGCAATTTCGACTGGGAGAAGCACGCCGATCGCTTTCCGCTGTTGAACCAGCCGGACCCGGCCTACCACGGCGCGGTGTGGACGCAGGCGGTCAAGGCGATGGGGCCGGTCGCCTATATCATCAAGATGCGGGTGACCCTGTTGCGCGACCTTGGCGCCGCGGCGAGCCCGTTCAATTCCTTTCTGCACATCCAGGGGCTGGAGACGCTCCCCTTGCGGATGCGGGCGCATTGCGCCAGCGCGACCGCGGTCGCCCGAGTTCTCCGCAGCCACCCCAAGGTCACCACGGTGATCTACCCCGGGCTGATGGAGGGCGAGCCGCGGCGCCGGGCCGACGCCTATCTGAAGGGCGGCTATGGCGGGCTGTTGGGCTTTGAGTTGAAGGGCGGCAAGGACGCCGGGCGGCGCTTTATCGACGCGCTCGGGATGTTCTACCACGTCGCCAATATCGGCGATGCGCGCTCGCTGGCGATCCATCCGGCAAGCACGACCCATTCGCAATTGACGCCCGAGGAGCAGCTGCAGACCGGCGTCACCGACGGCTATGTGCGGCTCTCGCTCGGCATCGAGCACGAGGACGACATCATAGCCGACCTCAAACAGGCGCTTGAGGCTGCCTGAGGCGAGGCTCACCGGGAATCGCGGTCATCACGAGGGCATCGAGGCGCGGTGATCGTCGGCATCGATCTCGGCACCACCAACAGCCTCGTCGGCCTGTGGCGCGACGGCGAGCCGCGGCTGATCCCCAACGCGCTTGGCCAGTTGCTGACGCCGTCGGCGGTCAGCATCGACGACAGCGGCGAGGTCCTGGTCGGCGCCGCCGCGCGCGACCGCCTGTCCACTCATCCGCAGCGTACCGCTGCCGCCTTCAAGCGCTACATGGGCACCAACCGGACGCTGACGCTTGGCGATAAGGCCTTCCGGCCGGAAGAGCTGTCGGCCCTGGTGTTGCGGTCGCTCAAGGCGGACGCAGAGACTTGGCTGGGCGAGAAGATCGACGAGGCGATCATCACGGTCCCGGCCTATTTCAGCGATGCCCAACGCAAGGCGACGCGCGCCGCCGGCGAGTTGGCCGGGTTCAGGGTGGACCGGCTGCTCAACGAACCGACTGCCGCGGCGCTTGCCTATGGTCTGCAGGAGCAGAAGGACACCCGCATCCTGGTGGTCGATCTGGGCGGCGGCACCTTCGACGTGTCGATCCTCGAATTGTTCGAGGGCGTCATGGAGGTGCGCGCGACGGCCGGCGATAATTTCCTCGGCGGTGAGGATTTTGTCGATGCGATCGTCGACGCGTTTCTCCACGAGGTCGGCGGCACCGCCGGCATCCCGCCGCGCGCCACCGGGGCGCCGATCCATGGCGCGCTGCGCCGCCAGGCCGAACTTGCCAAGCGCCGCTTGAGCGAGGCGGAAAGCGCCGCGATCGAACTGGTGCATCGCGACCGCACCTTGAACTGGACATTGACGCGCGATCGGTTCGCCGAGCTGACGGAACCCCTGATGCAGCGCATTCGCCAGCCGATCGAGCGGGCGCTGCGCGATTCGCAGATCCACCCCGACGATCTGTCGCATATCGTTCTTGCCGGCGGCGCGACGCGGATGCCGATCTTCCGGCGCACGATCGCCCGGCTGTTCCGGCGTCTGCCGGCGCAACAGGTCAGCCCCGACGAGGTGGTCGCCCGCGGCGCGGCAGTCCAGGCGGGGCTGCAGATGCAGGACGCGGCGCTGAAGGAGATCGTGCTGACCGATGTCGCGCCGTTCACCCTCGGCGTTCAGGTGGTCGAAGGCATCAACCGCGGTCAGCGCCTCGTGCACGACCTGTTCCTGCCGATCATCGAACGCAACACTGTGATCCCGGCCAGTCGCTCGAAACGACTCGTCACGCTGGAAGACAACCAGCAATCGTTGGTGATCCGCGTGTTCCAGGGCGAGGCGCGCCGGGTCAAGGACAATATCGAACTCGGGCACCTCAATGTTCGGGTGCCCCGCGCCGCGGCCGGCAAGGAAGCTGTCGATTGCCGGTTTACCTACGACGTGAACGGCATCCTGGAAGTCGAGGCGACAGTCGAGAGCACCGGCGCACATCATCGGCTCGTCATCGAGGGCAATCCCGGGGTGCTGACCCCGGCCGAGATCGAAAAGCGCCTGGCCGCGCTGGCGGATCTCAAGATCAAGCCGCGCGACGAGGCGGAGAATGTGGCGGCGCTGGCTCGCGCCGAACGCCTGTTCGAGGAGATGCTCGGCTTCAGGCGCGAAAAAATCGGAGACTGGATCAGTGAATTTCTCGCCGCGCTCGACAGCGACGATCCGAAGGGTGCGGCGCGGGCCCGCGCCGTCCTGATGCAACGCCTCGACGGCATCGAGCCAGAACCTTTTCTGTGATTGCGGGCATGTCGTGCTGGCAGGAATTGGGCATCGCGCCGACGATCGACCGCGCCGACATCCGCCGCGCCTATGCTAGTCGGCTGAAATCGATTTATCGCGACCCCGACACCCTCGCCTTCCAGCGTCTGCGTGCGGCCTACGAACAGGCGTTGCGCGAGGCGGAAGGCGGCGCTGGTCCACCCCGTAACGGGTCGATACAGGTTCTGCAGAAGACCGCGCCGGATCGCGCGGCGGAGCAGGCGCGCGCCGAAGTTGCGGCAGTGCTCGCTCGGGGCGACGCCACCGCCGCGTACTCGGTTTGGGAAGCGGCGGAGCGGCGCGGGCTTCTGGCGCTGGCTGATCTCGCCGGGTTCGAGGAGCAACTGCTTGCCGTCGTCGTGGCGGACCATGTGCTGACTGCCGGGGCGTTCGCCCGGATCGTGGCCCGCTTTCAATGGGACGCGTCGGTTCACCCGTTGCGGCGCCGGCAGCCCGAGGCATTCCGCCGGCTCGACGACCGGCTCGACGCCGAGCGCTGGTACGACGACTTGGTGGAGCGGAGCCGAACGTGGCGCGGCCTCTTTGAATCTGACGACCGCCTGGCCGCACGCCAAATACTGTCCGGCCCGCCGAGCTGGAGCGAGCGGCATTTTCTGGCGAACCGATCGCCGGCGCTTTATGGCGATCTTGCGGCGGTCGCGCGTCACCAAGAGTGGATCGGTGACCGCTTCGACCAGCAGCGGCTTGCCTGGTGCCGCGGCCCAAAGGTCCCGAAGGCCAACCGCAACGGACAGCGGGTCGTAGTCTGGATCTGGGTTGGTATGATCCTGTTCAGTCTCCTGGGGAACGTGACGAGGCCGGGCGGGCTTGCCGTGTTCCTACCCGTCGTCGTCCTGATTCTGATCGGTCTTGTGAACGCGCTGCGCCGCAGCCATTCCAGGAGGAAGAGATAATGACCCCCGGGCTTTGCCAAGGCAAAACACGATTGGCACTCAACTGGCCGATCGACCTCGGCTTGACGGTTGCGAGCCACGGTTGGGTTCACCTTGAGCCTTGGAGCTGGGAAACCGAGACCGGCACGCTGCGACACGCCGAGCGGATCGGCGGCCGGCTCGGAATGGTAGGCGTGCGCCAATCGGGCGCGATGGCGCTGACGCTCGATTGGGAGGGTTTCACCACCGAGGCCGAGCCCGAGATCCTGCGCCGGGTCGAGCGCTGGGTTTCGGCCGAATGGAACCCGGCGCCTGCGATCGCCGCGCTGGGCGCCCGCTTCGCCGAAGAGGCCGCGATGATCGCAGCGGGCGGCGGGCGCCTGCTGCGCGCCTCGACCTTCTACGAGGATTTCATCAAGACGCTGCTGACCGTCAACACCTCTTGGTCGGGGACCTGCCGGATGAGCGCAGCGCTGGTGAGCGAGCCAGGTGACGGCGCTTTTCCCGCTCCCGGCGCCGTACTCGACTACGGCGAGGCGCGCCTGCGCGAGCGCGCCAAGCTGGGCTTCCGGGCGCCGACCGTGATTGCCGCCACTCGTCGGATGCTCGACGACGGCGCGATTGATAGCGGCGGGCACGGCCGCACAGAACAGCTCGACCACGACTATCTCGTGAGCTTCAAAGGTATCGGCCCCTATGCGGCGGCCCATTGCCGGATGCTGCTGCATGATTTCAGCCGCATCCCCATCGACTCGGTCGTCATCGCCCATCTCCGCGAGCGGCACGACACGACCCCAGCGGATTTCATCGCCGCCCGAATCGAATGCGGCGCCTATCTGGGGCTCGGCTATCGGCTGATGCGCCTGCGCGAGAAATTCGCCGTCCCGGATATCGATGTCAGCCAAGCGTCGGCGCCCCGCACGACCTATTGACGGGTGATGGGAGGGATCAGTGCCCGCCGTCGCCGAAGGTCTCGGCGATCCCGTCGAGCATCTGCTGGACCGAGAACGAGGCGAGCACCAGCCCCATGATCTGGGTGACGACCATGATCCCGGCGATCCCGAGATAGCGCTGGATCCGCGCGGCCAAGAGCAAGACCAGCAATACCGCTGCCAGGACGATGATCATCAACCCGGCGGTGACGCTCTGTTCGGCCAACGAAAAGCGGTTGTTGTCGGTCAGCAGCACGACCGCCAGCAGAGCGCCGGGGCTGGCGATGCTGGGCATCGCCACCAGAAAGACGGCAATCTCGACCGCGGTCCGGCTCGGCTCGGCCGCACCGCCCTGGTGATGGCCGCTGAAGATCATCTGCAAGGCGAAAACGAACAACACCGTCGCCCCGGCGATGCGGAACGCCGGGATCCCGATATGCATGGCCTCCAGGGCATACTGGCCGCCATAGAGGAACAGCAGCGGCACCAGGAGCGCCACCGCCACGGAGATAAACGCAACCTTCCTCCTGTCCGGCGGGTCGAGCCGCGCGGTCGCATACAGGAAGATCGGGATCGAGCCGATCGGGTCGATGACAACGATCAGCGTGATCAGGTTCTCGGCAAGCGGGTTGAGCATGTCGCGGAACCGTTGCTGACCGGTCGGGCTGAATCAAGCGCCTTTGCCCGGCTGGGGGTGGTACAAACGATGCGATCAGGAAATCGGAAGACGGGCCCGGCAATGGCAATTTCACCCTTTGCGGCGATCCTTGAGGCGGCGCGCTTGCGGCACGGTGCGGCGGCACTCGAAGCCCGTCTGCCGACACCAAAGACGCCGGATGAGCTGAAAGCCACGCCCGACGACCGCTACCTGTCGCAGATGTCGCTGCGGGTCTTCCGCGCGGGATTGAAGCACAGCCTCGTCGATGCGAAATGGCCCTTCTTCGAGGCGGTGTTCTATGGATTCGATCCGCGACGCGTGCGCGCGATGTCGGATGAGGCGCTCGAAGCCCTGATGGGCGATGCGCGCCTCATCCGCCATTGGGGCAAGCTGAAGGCGGTGCGCGATAACGCCGCGGCGATGCTCGCTGTGGCCGAGGGTCATGACAGCTTCGGCACCTGGCTTGCCAGCTGGCCGGGCGAGGATGTCGTCGGGCTGTGGGAGGCTGTGGCCAAAGAGTTCCGCCAGATGGGCGGCAATTCGGGCCCGAGCTTTCTGCGCATGGTCGGCAAGGACACGTTCGTCCTGACTCATTCAGTCGTTGCCGCGCTGAAGCACTGGGGCGCGATCCCAGGCCCGCCAAAAAACCGCCACGACCGCGCGCAGGTGCAGACCGCCTTCAACGCCTGGACCGCCGAAACCGGCCGACCGTTGTGCCAACTCAGCCTGATCCTCGCCGCCTCGGTCGAGGATTGATCCGACCGGTTCGTCATCCCGGGCCTGACCCGGGGATCTGCGGATGGCCGGGTCAAGCCCGGCCATGACGATTTGCGGGGGACGGCCTCAGTAGGTCGAGATTTCGATCGAGTTCTGGTCCGGGTCGTCGATATAGACCGACTGGATCGTCCCGATCGCGCCAGCGCGCGGGCCCTGCATCCGGATGGCAACGCCGCAGCGTTCGACGTGCGCGGCGATCTCGGTGATCGGCGCGTCGGTGATAAAACAGATATGCGCCGGCATCCGCTTCTCGCCGGCCATCGCCATCTTGCCGCCCGCCTGGTCGAGATGGATCTTCTGCTGGCCGAACAGCAGCGCGGCGCGGCCCTCGCCGATCGTCTCGGCCTTCATCCCGAGCACCCGCTGATAGAATTCGATGCTGCGGCCGATATCGGCGACCGTGATGTTGAGGTGGTCGATGCGTTCGATCTTCATGGCCGGCCTCATCCGAAGGAGGAATGGCCGAGATTGCCACGCCCCGGCGCGCCGGGCCAGCACAACCGCAAAGGGCCGCTTCAATAATTCGAGATCTCGATCAGGTTCTGGTCGGGGTCGCGGATATAGACCGACTGAATCGTCCCGATCGCGCCGGCGCGCGGTCCGGGCCCCGCGACGATCGGCACTTGGCAGCGTTCCAGATGCGCGATGAATTCCGCAAGCGGCACCTCGGTGACAAAGCACAAATCGCCGGAGCCCGGGGTCGGCTTGTCGGCGACCAGCCCCGGGATATCATCGGCCGGATGCAGATTGATCTTTTGCTGGCCGAAGCGCAGCGCCGTCCGCCCGGCGCCGAAGGTGACGACCTCCATCCCGAGCACCCGCGTATAAAAGGCGCAGGTGCGCTCGATATCGGCGACGGTGAGGACGAGGTGATCGAGACGCGCGATCTTCATGGCTGGCCTCGCAGGCTGTGCGATGCGTCCGGCGCCACGGCGGAGCGTGGCCGTGCCGCTTCTAGAACATGCTGGCGATGTATTGCATGCCACCCGCGAGAAATGTAAACACCGCCAGGGCGATCAACAAGAGAAACAGAAACATGCGTGCCGCATAGGACAAGGGAAGCAGCAGCGCCCCAATCAAAACGGCAAATACTGATATGATGAGCTGGGCGGTGGTCATGCGCTGCAAACGGGAGCTGGGGACCTGCACACGTTGATCGGGGTTTCGCAGCGATAATACGCGAACGGTTCGGATTTTATCCCTGGCAGTAAGGCGCCCATTTTCAGACGCTCACGGCAATCTGATCACGCGATCCGACCTCGGCTTGTGCGGCGGCCTTGGTCCGGGCGGCAGCGCGCATTTGCAGCAGCACCGCAATAAGTCCGCTCCAGCCGGTCTGGTGCGCGGCGCCTAGACCGCGACCGTTATCGCCGTGGAAATATTCATGGAACAACAGATGGTCGCGAAATCGGGGCCCTTGAAAACGCGCATCGGCGCCGAAAACGGGCCTGGCCCCGTCAGCGCCGCGAAGAAAGATGCCGCACAGCCGATCGATGATTTCGTCAGCGACTTCAACGAGGCTGAGCATGCGCCCCGAGCCTGCCGGGCATTCCACGCGAAACTCGTCGCCATAGTAGCTGTGAAACCGGTATAGCGACTCGATGATCAGATAGTTGAGCGGCATCCAGATCGGCCCGCGCCAGTTAGAATTGCCGCCGAAGATCCGCGTGTCCGAATCGCCCGGCACATAATCGATGCTGAACTGTTGTCCGGCGCAGTCGACTTCATAGGGACAGTGCTCGTGATATTTCGACATCGAGCGGATACCGAATGGCGACAGAAACTCGCTTTCGTCGAGCATCCGGCTGAGCAGACACTTCATTCGGTGGCCGCGCAACAGCGACAAGAGATGTCGCTCCTGTTCGCTCTCATCGAGCCAGTGCGACACCAGCCGCGCCAGTTCCGGCCGGTGCTCGAAGACCCAATGCAGCCGCTTGGAGAACTCCGGTAGTTGCGCCAGGACCTGACCGTCGAGCACCTCGACGGCGCAGAGCGGAATGAGCCCGACGAGCGAGCGCACCCGCAGTGGTATCGATGCCCCGCCCGGGAGCTGCAGCACATCATGATAGAATTCGTCGACCTCGTCCCATAGGCCGAACCGCGAATCGCCGAGCCGGGTCATCGCTTCGGCGATCAGCAGAAAGTGCTCAAAGAACTTCGTCGCCACATCCTCGTAGACGTGGTCGGCCGGCGCCAGTTCCAGCGCGATCCGCATCAAATTGAGCGTGTACATCGCCATCCAGGCGGTGGCATCGGCCTGGTTGATATGGCCGCCGGTCGGCAGCTTCTGGCTGCTATCAAAGATGCGGATGTTGTCGAGGCCGAGGAAGCCGCCCTGAAAAATGTTGCGGCCCTCGGCGTCCCTGCGGTTGACCCACCAGGTGAAATTCAGCATCAGCTTGTGAAAGACGCGCCCGAGAAAAGCCCGATCGCCATCGCCGCCGCGCATCTCCCGGTCGATCTCATAGACCCGCCAGGCGGCCCAGGCATGCACCGGCGGGTTGACATCGCCAAACTCCCATTCAAAGGCCGGCAATTGCGCGTTCGGGTGCATGTACCATTCGCGCGTCAGCAGGATTAGCTGGTCCTTGGCGAAATCGGGATCGATATGCGCCAGTACCACGCAATGAAAGGCGAGGTCCCAGGCGGCATACCAGGGATACTCCCACTTGTCCGGCATTGAGATGATGTCGGAGTTGAACAAATGCCGCCAATCGGCGTTGCGCCGATTGAGACGCGACTCCGGCGGCGGCGGCACGTGCGGATCGCCGCGCAGCCACTGGCGGACGTCGAAGTAATAATACTGCTTCGACCACAACATGCCGGCAAAGGCCTGACGCTGCACCAGGCGCGCATCGGCATCCGCGATGCCGTCCTGCAGCGCGCGGTAGAATTCGTCGGCTTCGGCGCGCCGCCGCCGCATTACCGCCGTGAAATCGCCGAACCCGGCGCCGTCGCCGCTCAGCCGCAACCGCACCCGCGCATTCCCGCCGGCCGGCACGCCGAGACGGTAGTGAGCTGCAGCCTTGGTGCCAAAGCAGCCGGGGTTCACCGCCGCTTGATCGCCGGCGACGATAAAGTCGTTGATCGCATCCTTGGGGAACCCCGATCGCGCGAAGCCCCACAGCCGGTGCGCGTTGCTTTCGTTGTCGCAGAAAAGGAGTTCCGGGGCGCTGTTGCAGACCAACCGAAGCGGCGGCAGATCAGCGTGCTCGATGACAATCGAGTTGTCCCCGTCGGCCGCGAGACGCGGCTTCGCGGTGCCGGGGTCCCAGGTCCAGATGTTGCGTGCCCAAAGCTGCGGGATGACGCGCAGCGGCGCAGCATCGGGGCCGCGGTTGTGGACCGTCAGCTGCATCAGGACGTCGTCGACGCCGCCCTTGGCGTATTCGATCTCGACGTCGAAATAACGCTCGTCGTCAAAGATCCCGGTATCGACCAGCTCGAACTCCGGTTCGCGCGCCGACCGCCGCCGGTTCTCCTCGACAAGAGCGCCGTAAGGGAACGAGCGCTGCGGGTATTTATAAAGCATCCTCATGTAGGAATGGGTCGGTGTACCGTCGAGATAGTAATATAATTCCTTGACGTCTTCGCCGTGATTACCCTCGGCATTGGTGAGCCCGAACAGCCGCTCCTTCAGGATCGGATCGCGCTCATTCCACAGCGCGACGCCGAGGCACAGGTATAGATGCTCATCGCCAAAGCCGCCAATGCCGTCCTCGCCCCAGCGATAGGCCCGGCTGCGGGCGTGATCGTGCGGGAAATACGTCCACGCATCGCCGTCGGCGCTGTAGTCCTCGCGCACCGTCCCCCATTGGCGATCGCTGACATAGGGACCCCAGCGCCGCCACGGCACGCCGAGCCGGGCTTCCTCGATGCGGCCGCCTTCTGCGGTCTGCGTAATGCGGTGAGGGCCTCCGTGGCGGTGTCGAATCATTGCTCCTGCCGGAATTGCCGTCGCGGCGGCAATTCCTGTTGTTTGACAAATTCTTGACATCGAATCTGCGCTGCGGGCCGGCGATGGTCAAGTTCGCCAGCTTTCCCGCAGACATTCGAGGTATAAGTAGCTGATGAAACGGATCACCGCCAGTGAGGCACGACGGCATTTCTCGCAGCAACTCGCCGCGGTAGCAGCGGACGATCGAATCGTCATCACGAAATGCGGCCGGCCGGTCGCGATCGTCTCGCCGCATCCCGATGACCTGACACCTGCGGAGCGCGAAGCCGCCATCGCGGAGCTGATCGCCGTTATGGAGGAGCCGCTGATTTTGAATGGGAAATTCCGCACCTTCCCGCGCGACGAAATGCACGAGCGCTAATGGAGGCCTACCGCTACCCGGAATATTACGACATCGTCTTCGCGGTCGACGAGGTCGCGCGCGAGGTCGATTTTTTCGAGGCGGCGATCGCCAAGTTCTCCCGTGCCGTGGGGCGTCGGGTCTTGGAGATCGCTTGCGGCACCGCACCCTACCTCGCGGAGTGGCAGCGGCGCGGCTACGGCTACTGCGGGCTCGATCTCTCTCCGGCGATGCTCGAGGGGGCGCGCGCCAAGGCCGATCGCCTCGGCATCGCGGCTGATTTCGTCGCCGCCGATATGCGCGATTTCGACCCCGAGAGCGTCGGCCCGGTCGATCTTGCGTATGTGCTGCTCGGCTCGATCTACGTCGGCTCCAACCGCGAATTTCTCGCGCATCTCAACCGCGTCGCCGAAGCGCTCGCACCGGGCGGCCTCTATCTGCTCGACAGCGTCGTGTGGTTCGAGATCTGGAGCGACTACCACCGGCGCTGGACGCGTCATCGCGGCGGCGTCAGCGTACGGATGACCTACCGCGCCGAGCCGATCGACCCGGTCGCGCAGACCTATAACGAGTACATCACGCTGGATGTCGACGACCACGGCACGCGCCATAAGATCCTCAGCCGGACGCCGACCAAGATCTTCTTCCCGCAGGAATTCCTCTGCCTCGTCGAATTGAGCGGCCGCTTCGAGTTCGTCGGCTGGTTCAACGATTTCAGCTTCGACGCACCGGTCACGCCAAAGGGACGGCACATTACGATACTGAGAAGGCGATAAGCGGCGACGAGGTCATGCAAAGGGGAACGAATGGCCATACCAGATTTTCAGTCGCTCATGCTCCCGGTATTGGAAGCGACGGCGGGTGGGGAGATTTCTGCGCCTGATCTTCGCGATGCGGTTGCCAGTCGTTTGGGCCTCAGCGACGCGGATTTGGCATCAAAGCTTCCGAGCGGACGTCAAACAACCTTCGCCAACCGGACCGCCTGGGCAAATGTATTCATTCAGAGAGCTGGCCTAATTGAAAAAACCGGCCGCGGGAGGTATCGCGCGACTGAAGCGGGACTGAACGTCCTGGTGGAAAAACCCCCGAAAATCGACATGCCATTTCTGCAACGCTTTCCTAGCTATGTTGATTGGCGGCGGAAGAGCGCCGCACCCGGCCCTGTAAAAAGCGATGGCGAAGCTATAGGTGTGGATGCGTTTTCGACACCAGAGGAACAGATCGCGAAGAGCTACCAGACCCTAACCGTGGCGATTGAAGCGGAACTCCTCGATCGGGTCCGGGAGATGTCCCCGACGTTCTTTGAGACTCTAATCATCGACGTGCTCATCAAGCTCGGATATGGCGGCGGTCAACCCGAGATGGGGCAGGCAATCGGTAAATCCGGTGACGGCGGCATAGACGGAGTAATCAAAGAAGACGCTCTCGGATTGGATATCGTTTATGTACAGGCGAAGCGCTATGGCGAGGGGCACACCGTCGGCAGGCCTGAGGTGCAAGCCTTTGCCGGCAGCCTCGACGGCGTTGGCGCCACTAAAGGGATACTAATTACTACCGGGTCTTTCTCAAGCGGCGCGCGCGACTACGTTCTGCGCATCCCAAAGCGCATTATTCTGATCGACGGTGTACAACTCGCCCATCTAATGGTCGAACGAGAAGTTGGTGTTCGAGTCTCGGAGGTCTTCAAAATTAAAAAAATTGATGAGAATTATTTCACAGAGATATGACTTCGCTGCTTGCCTGTTGAGGCGATTTTGAGAACTGAATCAGACCATTGGAATGACAGGAATTGAGCTGTGAGACGGTGACGATCGCCAATTCGAGGGCGCGTTTCGGCAGGGTCGTGGCGGCGCGCAATTCGAGCAACAACGGCATCAGATGGCGCAGGGCGGCGGGCACATGCGCCATGACCGCGACCTGATTGCGGAACGGGCCGTAGCTGCCGGCGAAATCCCGATAGATCGCGCGGAGATCCGCGGGAAGCTCGGCCGCCTCGATATTGCGCACCCGCGCCATTGCTCAACCCTCCTCCGCGGCGGCGAGCAGCTGCTGCGCCTCGGGGTGGGTCATCGCCGGGCTGACCGCATCGAAGCGTCGGGTCGCGTGCAGCTGCTCGACTGCCTGCCGCACCAGGCCCATCGCCATCAGCGGGATCGCGGTCGCAGTGCTGGCACGCTTGACGCCAAGGGCCTCTAGCTCGGCAACACTGGGCGATGCGGCCCGCACGTTGATGTTGATCGGCGCGTCGAGCGCCGCGACCAGGCGCCCCATCGTCGCCGGATCGCGCAAGCCGATCGGATAGAAGCAATCCGCGCCCGCCGCGAGATAGGCCCTGCCGCGCGCGACCGCGTCGTCGAACCGGCTCCCCTCGTCGCCAATATTTTTGATGTAGAGGTCGGTGCGGGCGTTGATGACGATCGGCACGCCGGCGGCACGAGCGGCGTCGCGCGCAGCGCGGATGCGCGAGGCTGCGTCATCGAGGCTGCGGATCGGCGGCGTGCCGGTACGCAAGCCGTCTTCGAGGTTCACGCCGACCGCGCCGGCGCCGATGATGTCGCCGATCGAGCGGCTGACGGCCTCCGGCGTAGCGCCATAGCCGCTTTCAATATCGGCGGTGACCGGCACCGCGACCGCCCGGGTGATGCGCGCGGTGGCGGCAACCACTTCGTCCCACGGTGCCGCTTCCCCGTCGGCATAGCCGAGCGCCCAGGCAACCCCGCCGCTGGTCGTCGCGATCGCATGAAACCCGGCTGCGACGATGATTCGGGCGCTGATCGCGTCCCACGCATTGGGCAGCAGCAGGAGGGGCGGCCCGCTATGCAACGCACGAAACAACTCGGCCTTGACCGCCTGTTCAGCCTGGTTCATCGCGTCCCCCTCGCATCGCGGTTGCGTCGGCAACCCTCGGGCGCAAACCGCCGACCGTCAAGCCTGGACCGGGAGCAGCGAGGCCGATATCGGTAATGCCGGCCAGACAACAAGTTGACAACATCGCAAACCGAATGACCGGAATCGCGCGCGCCACAGCCGCCGGGATAATCGGCATCGGCCTTGTTGCCGTCGCACTCGTCGCGCCATCCCGGGGACAGGCCAATGACGGCATGACTGCGCTTGCGGCGGGCGAGGCCCAAAATACCAAGACGAGCGTCCGTTTGTTGTCGGTCATTGAAGGGCTCGCGCAAGTGCAGCAGCGCAATGGCGCCCTCGACGAGGCCGAGGCACTGCGCCGCCGTGGACTCGATATCGCGGCTAGCGCGTTCGGCTGCGACTCGTTGCGCGCCGCCGAGGCGATGGCGGCGCTCGCCCTCACCGACATTGATCGCCGTCGCTATCTCGATGCCGAGCCGCTCTTGATCGTCGCCGCGCGGGTGTTGGCGACCCGGGGCGCCGACTATCCGGCTAGGGCGACGATCTTCGCCGGGCTCGCGCGCATCGCCCTTGCGCGCGGCGACAACGAGCCGGCCAAGGCTTGGGCCACCCGCGCACTCACCATCGCGCGGCGCGACCGTCATGGCGGCTTTGCCGAATCGCTACGCACGTTCGGCGCCGTCTTGACCGCCGAAGGCCGCTTCGCGGAGGCCGCGCGGGTGCTCGCCGAGGCGCTGGCGCAAGACCGCAGGGCGCATGGCGCCGGCGCGGTCGACACCGCGCGCAGCCTGTCGCAGCTCGCCAATTTATACTTCCGCCAAGGGAAAGCCGGCGACGCGTTGCCGTTGCTCGAAGAGGCCACCGCGATCGATCAAAGCCGGCTCGGCTCGACCCATCCCTTTATCGCCGACGATCTCCATGATCTCGGCCTCGTCTACGACGCGCTGCACCGCGGCGACGCAGCGCGCCGGACCTTCAGCGCCGCAATCCGGGTCCTCGAACGTGGCGCCGGACGGGAGACGCCGCGTGTCGCCTATGCCGAACTCGAACTCAGCCGCCTCTATCGCCAGGCGGGTAAAACCGCGGCGGCGGACGCCGCGTTCAGGGACGCCCGCCGCATCCTCAACAAGGCCAAGGCCGAGGAGCGCAAACGCGAGCGTCAGGTGTAAGGTCGGGGGGATCTGCTGAAATTCCCTCCCGTCAGCAAGCGCGAAACCGCGCAGGGCTCAGCGTCGCCGGGGCGATGCCCGCCGCGGCGATGTCGGCGGGCAATCTGCCGGCGCCGATCAGCATCGCGGCGCAGCGTGCCAACCCCTCGGTGGTCTGGATGCCGTAGCCGCCCTGCCCGGCGAGCCAGAAAAAACCGGAAGCGAGGGAGTCAAAACCGACCACCGGGATCTTGTCGGCGACAAAGCTGCGCAGCCCCGCCCATTTGCGCTCGACATGGGTGACCGCGATCGTCGTCCGCCGGGTCAGCCGATCGAGCGCGATCGCGATGTCGATCTCCTCGGCCTGCACGTCCGCAGGCGCGACCGGCGTCTCGTCGGCCGGTGAGACCAGCAGCTTACCGGCCTCGGGCTTGAAATAGCCGGTCTCCGCGGCGTCGATGGTCAGCGGCCAGGCGCCGACATCGATCCCGGACGGCGCGGCGACGTTCAGCGCGGTCCGCCGCTTCGGCACGAGGCCGACCGGCGGCAAGCCGGCGAGCGCCGCGACTTGATCCGCCCAGGCGCCGGCGGCGTTGACGACAACCGGCGCGGCAAATTCACCGACCGGCGTCGTCGCGGTCCAGACGCCGCCGGAATGGCCGAGGCGCACGACCCGCGCTCCGGTAACGAGATCCCCGCCGCGCCGGCGCAAGAGGCGCAGATAGGCGGCGTGCAGTCCATGCACGTCGATGTCCATCGCGCCGGGTTCGTGGATCGCGGCGACGATTTTCTCCGGCCGCAGCACCGGCACGAGGGCGCACGCTTCCGCGCCCGTGAGGACCAGGACCGTCGGGTCTTGCCGCGCGTCATCGAAGAGGCTCTCCTGCCCCGGCATCGCGAAGACCAGCACGCCGCGCGGCGTCAGGATCGGATGCTCGGCGAGGCCGCCGGCGCGGTCTTCGTAAAAGCCGCGGCCGGCGCGGGTCAGGATATGGACGGCAGGGGGCCCGTAGGTCTCGCTGAACAGCGCCGCCGAGCGCCCGGTGCTGTGATAGCCGGGGTGGCTCTCGCCCTCGAGCAGGACGACGCGCCTTCCATCGGTGAGGTGCGCCGCTGCCGAGGCGCCGGCCATCCCGGCGCCGATAACGATGATGTCGGCGGTCTTGGCCGCCACCGCTCAGTAGAGGCGGGTGCGGTAGCTCTCAGCCGTGTAGCGCTCGGCTTCCGCGACCGAGCCTTCGCCGATCTGCTCGGTGATGATACGGCCGAGCGAGGGGAAATCCGCCTGTGCGACGTGTTTGTCCGGGTTCCACAGATCGGAACGGATCAGCGCCTTGCCGCAGTGGAAATAAACCTCCTCGGCGGTCACCAGGATGCCGCTGCGAGGCACCTTGCCGTTGACCGCGCAGGGTTCGAGCAATGCCGGGTCCGAGGTGATGCGGGCGTGGCCGTTGACCCGCAGCGTCTCGCGCAGCCCGGGCACGAAGAAGATTAGCCCGACCCCGGGCGAGGCGAGGAGATTACCGATCGTGTCGACCCGGTTGTTGCCGAGCCGGTCGGGGATCAACAGGGTCTCGTCGTCCAGCACCTTTACGAAGCCCGGCGCGTCGCCCTTGGGCGAAGCGTCGCAGCGTCCCTTGGGGTCGGTCGAGGCGACCACGAGAAACGGCGACAGCGCGATGAAGGCGCGCGAGTGCTTTTCCAGCCGCGGCAGCTGTTTTTTGACCGAGCGCTCGGCCGGCTCGCCGTAAATTCCTCGGATCTCCGCGATGTCGTCGATGATCTCCACCCTCGCCTCCTGTCGCCAACCGCGCCTACTATGCATCAACGCAAGGTGAAGCTCCAGGCGGAGAGTTGCGCGATGGGTGTTGTCGTCGCCCGCGAGGAACGGCCGGAAGGCGGACACGTGGTGCGCCTGACGATCGACAATGCGGCAAAGCTCAACACCCTCAACCGCGCGCTGATGGTCGAGATCGTCGACGCAATCGAGCGGCTCGAGGCCGATTCGGAGCTGCGCCTCGTGGTCGTGACCGGCGCCGGCGAGCGCGCCTTTGTCGGCGGCGCCGATATCGGCGAGATCGCAGGCCTCGACCAGGACAGCGCGCGCGACTTCATCACGCTGGTGCACCGCTGTTGCGACGGGTTTCGCCGCCTCGCCGTGCCGGTCATCGCCCGCATCGACGGCTATGCGCTCGGCGCCGGGCTCGAACTCGCCGCGGCCTGCGATCTGCGCGTTGCCAGCGAGCGTGCCCACTTCGGGATGCCCGAGGTCAGGGTCGGCATCCCGTCGGTCGTCGAGGCGGCGCTGTTGCCGCAGCTGATCGGCCATGGCCGCGCCCGTCGCCTCTTACTGACCGGCGAGACAATCGGCGCCAGTGAGGCGCTCGCCTGGGGCCTCGTTGATGCGGTAGCGCCGCCCGATCAGCTCGACACCGCCGTCGAACGCTCTGCCGCGGCGATCCTCGCCGGCGGCCCGCGAGCGATCCGGCTGCAAAAGGCGCTGATCCGCGACTGGGAGGATTTGTCGACCAGCGCCGCGGTCGCGCGCGGCATCGACGCCTTCGCCGAGGCCTACGCGACCGACGAGCCGCGGCAGATGGCCAAGGCGCGTCTCGCTGCGATGCGGGCGCGGCGCGCGGGGTCGCCTTGATGCCGGGCAAAGGCCCGCGCTCGCGGCCTGGCCTTGCCGACATGGCCGGCGCGATCCCGCATTTTTACGGGCACCGCCAGCGCCTGCGGCAGCGCCTGATCGCCGGCGGACCGGACAACCTGCCGGATTACGAATTGCTGGAGGTGATCCTCTTCGCCGGCAACTTGCGCGGCGACACGAAGCCGCTGGCCAAGGACCTGATCGCCCGGTTTGGCAGCTTTGCCGAGGTCCTTAGCGCCGATACCGACGACCTGCTCGCCGTCGCCGGGCTTGGCGAGGCCGGCGTCGCTGCATTGAAATCGGTGCGCGAGGCGGCCTTGCGGCTGATGCGCGCCGAGTTGCGCGATCGTCCCGTGCTCGGTTCGTGGGACCGGCTGATCGACTATTGCACCGCCAACATCGCCTATGGCCAGGTCGAGGAGTTCCACCTCCTTTTCCTCGACCGCAAGAACGTGCTGATCAGGCACGAGCGGCAGCAGCGCGGCACTGTCGACCACACTCCGGTCTACCCCCGCGAGGTCGTCAAGCGCGCGCTCGAGCTCGGCGCCTCGGCCCTCATTCTGGTGCACAAAGATCCCGCTCGGTACCCCACGGGGACCACCGATCACGTTTGGGCATGCTCGTGACTAAACACTACGCGTGATAGTTGCTTAGCAGGACCCGGTACGAATTTTCCATAGCCATATGAGGGATGGTAAAATACCAGCTCCTATTCCATTGCGGTTGACCAGCCGGAGCATGCTCGACCAGCGAATGCCTTCGCGGGAGGCGAGCATCCGCCCGAGTCGAACCGAGCAGCTTCGAACGCCCGTGCAAGTGCAAATCGGTCACCCTAGGAAGCGATCATCGCGGTGCTATCAGAGAGCATCCGCGTCGGGGCGGAGATCGGGCCGGTCCGGCATGCTCAGGGCTGACCTGCCAAGTCGTAATGTTGGTGCCCGTTCTGGAAGTCGCAATCGCGAGATCGCGGCGAAGCGGAAACGCATAGCGCCACCACTCGTCATCCAGTTCGAGTCTTGGGTGCGGATCGAATGTGCTCGGCTGTCGCGGCACTCCGATGCCAGCTTCCAGGCTCCGCGAACTCGTGCCGTGGAACTGGGGCACCCCTCGTCGAACCCGCCGCCGTTCAACCGCGATTCGTGGATGCGGAAGCCCGTTGCCGGCCAGGCATGCGGCGCATGCTCCCGAGCGTCAGCCCGGGGCGGCGGTGCTTGACACCCGCCGGCGCCGGGCCATGACTCTCGGCACTTCGGTCAGCCGGAGCTCGCCTTTGAACGACATCGTTCCACCGCGCTTGTCGCGGGGCTCACTTGCCCTCCCCTACGACGAAGGTGACATTCGCCGTTGCCTCGGGTACGAACTCGAGAAGGGGCGCTCGTATCAACGCCGCGGCGCGGTGCGCGATCTGCATGCCGACAAGGGCGGGCAGCGGCTCATCGCGGACGTCCAGGGGACGCGCCGGCGGCCCTACCGCGTCTTTGCCGAGTTCCAGCCGGGCCCGCACATCCGGCTGTCGGGCCGGTGCAGCTGCCCGGTGGTCATCGATTGCAAGCACGTGGCCGCCGTGCTGCTGGAGGCGCTCAGCAACCCGCCGCAAGGGATCGTCGCCGCCGACCCGCTCGGTGGTTCGGTTGCCGGCTGGCTCGATCGGCTGCGGCGCGGGTCGAGCAAACCCGTCCGCACTCCCGAAGAGATCGTCTTCCGGGTCGATATTTCGCCCGATCCGGGCCAGCCTTTCACGCTCGACCTGCGCGTCGCGCGGGTGCTGAAGAGCGGAGCCTATGGCGCCGACCGCTCTTGCCCGTCCGGGATCGAAACCTCGACGGCAAAATATGTCCAGCCCGAAGATCGGCTGATCGCCCGATTGATGCGCAGCCTTTCCATCGGATCGCCGCAGCTTCCCGACGATCCCGATACGCTCCATCTGTTGATAGAGCGCATCATCGCGACTGGCCGCTGCCGCTGGCGCGAGATCGCCAGCCCGCCGCTGGCACTGGGGCCGCGGCGGTCGGCCCGGCTCGGCTGGCGGCTCGGCGAGGATCGACGCCAGAGCGCGGCCATTATCGAGATCGCAGGCGGGGCGATCGGCCTGGCCTGCGCCGCGCCTTGGTATGTCGATCCCGAGGCCCGTCTCGCCGGGCCGCTCGAATTCGATCTGCCGTCCGGGCTGGTTGCCGGGTTCCTGGCGGCACCGCCGATCGATCCCGTGCAGGCGGCAGCCCTCGGCGGCGTTTTCGAGCGCGAGTTCCGCGGTTTTGCTCTGCCGCGCCCGCCCGCCGACATCGTCGAGGAGGTCCACGATGCCGCTCCGGTCCCGCTGCTCCGGTTGGCCAACCGGCGGCACAACTGGAGCTATTGGGCGCCGTCGCGAGATTCCGGCGGCAGCCTCGACATCGCGCTGTTCGGCATCGCCTATGGCGGGCGGGTGATCGATCTCGCCGCCGATCCCGAGGAGATGCGCCGGGTCGAGGGCGGGCGGCTGGTGGTCCAGCGTCGCGACATCGCCGCCGAGCGCGCGGCGTACGACCGGCTGCAACGGCTGGGTCTGGGACCGGCCGGCGATTTCAGCAAACGCAGCGGCGACGGCGCCTATGTCGCGTTGAGTCTACGCCAGGATACGGCGGGTTGGCCGGGTTTCGTCTACCAGGCGGTACCGCTGCTCGAAGCCGAAGGCTGGCGGATCGAGTTCGAGGACGGGTTTCGCCATCGCGTCGTGGAGGGCGGCGGCGATTGGACGGCCGCGGTATCCGAGGGCAGCGCCTGGTGGTTCTCGTTCGATCTGGGCATCGATGTCGATGGCGAGCGGGTGCCGCTGCTGCCGGTGCTGACCGCGCTGCTGCGGCAATTGCGGCAGCCGGGCATGCCCGACAGCCTCGATGCGCTGGCCCATAACGGCACCGTCTTCGGCACGCTCGCCGACGGCCGCCTGGTCGCCTTGCCGCTCGAACGCACCAAGGCGATCCTATCGGCGCTGGTCGAGCTGTACCACCCGGAAACCCTGTCGCCGAGCGGCGCGCTCGACATCTCGGCCGGCGAAGGCGCCGCGCTTGCCGCAGTCGAGGCCGCGACGCGGCTGCGCTGGCTTGGCGGCGAGCGGCTGCGGGCGCTGGTGCAGCGCCTCAAGGCCTTTGCGCAGATCGAGCCGGTGGCGCCGCCTGCCGGGCTCAAAACGCAGCTGCGCCTGTATCAGCAGGCCGGGCTCGACTGGCTGCAATTCCTGCGCGCCTTCGATCTCGGCGGCATTCTCGCCGACGATATGGGTCTCGGCAAAACCGTGCAGACGCTTGCCCATATCCTTGTCGAGAAGCGCGAAGGGCGGCTTGACCAGCCCTGCCTCGTCGTCTGCCCGACCAGTGTGGTACCGAATTGGTGCGCCGAGGCGGCACGTCTGGCACCGGAATTGCGCGTCCTCTCGCTGCACGGCTCCGACCGCGCCAGGCGGTTTGACGACATCGCCGACAGCGACCTGGTGGTGACCACCTATGCGTTGCTGCCGCGCGACGCCGACCGGCTGCTGCCGATCGCATGGCATCTGGCGGTGCTCGACGAGTCACAGGCGATCAAGAATGTCGCGGCCAAGGCGACGCAGCTGGTTTGCCGGCTCGACGCCCGTCATCGCCTGTGCCTGACCGGTACGCCAGTCGAGAACCATCTCGGCGAGCTGTGGTCGCAATTCGCGTTTCTGATGCCAGGCCTCCTTGGCGATGCGAAGCGCTTCGGCCGCGTGTTTCGGAACCCGATCGAAAAGCGCCAAGACAGTCATCGCCGCGCCGTCCTCGCCGCGCGGGTCAAGCCCTTTCTCTTGCGGCGGACCAAGGCGGTTGTCGCCGCCGACCTGCCGCCGAAGAGCGAGATGCCGATGCCGCTCGAATTGGCGGGACCGCAACGCGATCTCTACGAGACGGTGCGTCTGGCGATGCACGAGAAAGTGCGGCAGGCGGTGGCGGCCAAGGGCTTCGCTCGCAGCCACATCGTCATTCTCGATGCCCTCTTGAAGCTGCGCCAGGTGTGCTGCGATCCGCGCCTCGTCAAACTCGCGGCCGCGCGCGGCGTCAGTGCGAGCGTCAAGCTCACCCATTTGCTGGAAATGCTGCCGCCGCTGATCGAGGACGGCAGGCGTATCCTGCTGTTTTCGCAATTCACCAGCATGCTCGACCTGATCAAGCCGCAGCTGGCGCGCGTCGGGTTCGACTTTGTCGAGTTGCGCGGCGACACGGTCGACCGCGCCGGCCCCGTCGCGCGGTTTCAGAGGCGCAAGGTGCCGCTGTTCCTGATCAGCCTGCGTGCCGGCGGCACCGGGCTAAACCTGACCGCCGCCGATACCGTGATCCACTATGACCCGTGGTGGAACCCCGCGGTGGAAGATCAGGCCACCGATCGGGCCCACCGCATCGGCCAGGCCAAGGCGGTGTTCGTCTACAAGCTGGTGACCCAGGGCACCGTCGAGGAGCGCATGATCGAGCTGCAGCAGCGCAAGCGCGCCTTGGCTTCCGGCATTCTCGATGCGCGCGATGCCGACGGGCCGCTGCTCGATACCGCCGACATTGAACGCCTGTTCGCGCCGCTCGCGGGCTGAATGGCGTGCGTCCGGCATCGGCTCAAGGCCGGTCGTCACCGCCAACCGCGCCGCCGATCAACCGCAACACGCCATGGCCTTCGCCGGCCTTCGCCGGATGCTTCCGAAGGTCCTGCGTTTCTGTGGAGAGGACTATCACCCGACGGACGATGGGGCGAGAAATCTATAGCGCTAGCTCACCAAGCGACGGGCTCAGAGCAAGTTCCGCCCTGTGAACAACCCGGTATCCAAGGCTCCGATATCCGGCCTCCCGCTTAGCCGCCATCTTCGCGAGCATTGGCTCGTTCTCATCGACGTAGTCGTAAACGACAACATCGCGTTTCGCTGCGTGTAGGCGGTGCAGACGGCCAGCATACTGGGTAAGGATTCCGCGCCAGGAGATCGGCATGGTCAGGAACAGGGTGTCGAGCCGTGCATCATCGAAGCCCTCGCCGAGATAGCGGCCCGTAGCCACGAGCACCCGTTCCTCATCATCTGGGATTGCCGCCAGCGCGTCGGTTGCCGTCCGCGATTGTCGCGCGGTCATGCCGCCACGGAGTACGATAACATTCTTCGCGAACTTCGACAGGCGGGCGGCCAATGCATCGAGATGATCCTTGCGCTCCGTGATGACCACCGGCGAACGGCCGGCTTCGAGCGCCGATAGGATGTCATCAAAGATCAGGTCATTCCGCACCGGGTCCTGAGCAAGTTTTGCATAAAGTTCCTGGATTGCCGGCTTTTCATCTGGATTATTTCGAGGAAGCCTAAATTCAGTACACCGGAAAACGACCTTATGGTCGAAGGGCCGTGCTGCTGCCTGTTTCCTGGCATCGACCCGATGACGGACCGGGCCGCATTGCATGAAGATGATCGGGTGGTGGCCGTCCTTCCGCGTCACCGTCGCAGACAGCCCGAGCGCGTATCGGACCTTGGCCTCCCGCGCGATGGCTTCGAAGCCCACGGCGGAGAGGTGATGGCATTCATCGACGACAAGATGGCCGTAGTCAGCGACCAGATCGGAGACGACACCCTTCCGAACCAAGCTCTGCATCAGGGCGATATCGATGATTCCGGTCGGCTTCTTCTTCCCGCCATGGATGACTCCGAGGCTACTCGGCGAGATGTCGAGAAACGCCTGGAGCCGCGCCACCCATTGGTCGAGAAGCTGCCTACGATGGACAAGGACCAGCGTGTTCCGATCCCGCGCCGCGATCATCTTCGCGGCAACGACGGTCTTGCCGAATGCCGTGGTCGCTGCGAGCACCCCGGTTTCGTGCTTGAGAAGGTTCGCCGCCGCTTCGTCCTGTTCCGGCGTCAGCTCGCCGAGAAACCGTGTCCCGAGAGGCCGTCCTTGCTCGCGTTCGTCGCGCAACTCGGCCGCAATGCCGGCGTCGCCGAGAAGGCCCAACAGATCGTTGAGACATCCCCTCGGGAGGGCGACATGTTTCGGGAACAGCTCAGCACAGGAGATAATGCGTGGCTTGCCGAACGTCGGCAGGCGCATGGCCTGCGCTGCATAGAACTCGGGGTTCTGGAACGCGGCCAGCCGTGCGATGCGGTTCACCAGGGCCGGCGGAAGCTTCGACCGGTCGATGTAGACCTGATTACCCAGCACGACCACGACCGAGTCGGGAAGCTGGCCCTCGATCGGCGGTTCCTTGTTGCGGCGGGACGGCAGCGCAGCCCATGGCTCATCGTCCTCTTCCATCGAGGGAAGCCGCACGCCGAGAATCTGTCCAGCGGCAGCAGCTTCCGCCACGATCGAGAGCAGCTCACCCCGCGACAATCCCTCGATCGTGGACAAGTATGCCCATTGATCATCGTAGGGGCGGAAATCGTCATCGAGAAAAACACTGTTGCCATTCTCGCGAGGCCGGTTCTGAAGCGGCAGCGCGATCAGATTGCCGAACCCGCCCGCCGGCATCGTGTCCTGGCTCGGAAAGAACCGATCATACGAGTCGAAACCGATATCCGGACAGCGCTCCATCGTCGCCGTGACGAGAAGCGCGCCCAGGCGCCTCGCATCCGGTGCCGGTGCAGGTTCGGTGAAAAAGATCCAAGCGTGGGCGCCGTTGCCGGAGCGCGATCGCTCGATAGCCACGGGAACACCTTTTGCGCGTGCGGTATCGCGGAACGCGGCAACATCCTGCATCCAGGACTTCTTGTCGAAATCGGCGGCAAGAAACCAGCATGTCTCGTCCGGCAGCATGGGATAGACACCGGCCGTGAAATTCCCCGAATTGCCAGATGCCTTCCCAGTGAGATGAGATCGGAGAACGTCGTCACTGAACGGCACGAATGCTTGGTTCGGGCATTCCCCGCACTTGACCTGTGGTTTTCCGCAGACCCCTCGGACCCATTCATTCCGGCATACCGGCGAGTAGCCTGCCTTTCCAGTCTTCGGATTCTCCCATCGACGCGGGAAAACCTCCCGTCCCCGAAACAGACTTCGGAACAGTGTGATCTTCTCAGCGGTTGGTGAGCCCATCGTTACGCGGGCAGCAACGAGGGACGGCTGTTTCGTCGCACCCTCAGTTTGCGCGCGTTCCAGCGCGCTCAGCCGATCGGCAATCTCCGACCGTTCCCGGTCGAGCGTGATCAGTCGGCCCTTCAGGGCCGCAATCTCTCGAGCGATGTCGTCCGCGTGGGCGATGGTGTCGCGCCTTTCAGCCGTGGAACCTCTCTCCGAGACCCATCCTACGTTTGAGAGGCTATTCGCAGCATTGAGTAACACTGGCGTGCGTACAACAGTCGCGCGCGAAGGCGGTCTTGAGGTGGACATCGAGATGCGATCGTATCCGATCCCAGAGCCTGTCGCGATAGGCGTGCGGCTCCGCGTCGGTGGCAATCTTCGGAGTCTCGCAGTCGTTCATGGGGTTGATCCGCACCGTACTGATCGACGAGTGTCATATCGGGAATCTCACACGAAAGGCGCGGACCGTGCGAGCACGATTGCCCTGACTTGTTCCTGGGCAATCCTGGCCGCAGGGGTCGCGCCCGCGAATGCCGGAAGGGCAACCGCCGGCACAGCGGCATGGACGCGTGCAGCTGTCTCCAATATCACCACCTCGGCTCGGGCGGCTGGAAGGTCGATAGTGCGGGCGAGCGTGGTGAAGTCCTGACGAGTCAGACGATCATCCTTGCCATTGAGCTTAAGCGCCATGCGGTCGCCGGCGAGGCCTGGGAACACACGGGTCGAGACCGCGTCGTAGAGCGGCGCGAACCGCACCGTCGCGAAGCGCCGCGCCCCGGGGATGGCGGTCTTCAGGACTGCTAAGTTTTTCAAATGCATGTCGCCGTCGGCGATGAGCCAAGCGAAAAGCGCCCGCTTGAACAGGATCTCGAGATCGGCGGCCGGCTCGGTCGAAAGTGAACGGAGCGCCCGCGCCATGCGCTCGATCGTGCCGTCATACTTGGCCGAGGTCGGTAGATCGAGGATTGAGCAGAAATCCTCCATTGCCAGCATCCGCTGGTCGTTGGCGCTGCGGCGGATGTCAAAGCGCTCGACGACGAGCGCTGGCGGCATGCCGTCTGGCATCTCGATCAGAGCGGCGGCGGGCACGTCAAAGCCCGCGGCACGGCCGAACTCCAGGCAGAGCCACTCGGCGACCGGCAGCGTCTCAAACCCCGCCATGCCCGCCGGCTTTAGGATGTGCGTGAAAGGCTGTTCCACCGCCGGCACGAGCGCTCCGTCGTACGTAAGACACATCGGCGCCTTGATCTGCACTCCAGACAGGCGGGGTGTTTCCGCGTGAGCGAACAGCCGCGCGAGGTTCTGCTCAAAGGTTTCTTCGATCTGCCCCCTCGCTGGCCCCGCATAGCGGCCGGTGAAGCGACCCAACGCTGAGAAAGCGCTGAGCTCCGCCTGAAGAACATCGGACGGGAGCGCCGCAAGTTCAGCGCGGCTTTCGACAACGGCGATATTCGACATATATCGCTTCCCGCGCCGCAGAGCGTCCCGCTCATCGCGTTGATGCAGGATCTGTGCGAGCCAGCCTTCCGGTAGGAGCGACTCTATGAAGGCGGGCAGCTTGCCGGGCGCCGTCTCGCGAACGAGCGGCGGTCCGCCTTTCTGCGCGGATTTCCACCGCCATTCGAAGCCATCGTGGGTCAGGCGCCCGAGCGGCGCGCCGTGCCAGGCGACGAGAAGATCCAGCGCCGCTTTGTTGGCCGGAACCTTGTCCCCTGCCGGCCGGCCGAGCAGGTAGCGCTCTGCGCCCTCTCCTTCCCTGTACCAGCCATTTTCACGGGCAAGTGCCCAGACCGCGTCGGCGGCGATCTGCGGTGATCCATGTTCCTCGACCAGACGCGCCGCCAGCTGCGCGCGCAACGGTTCGGTGATCGCGGTCGCGTGTTCGCTTCGAAGCCTAAAGGCTTCGAGGAAGCGCTGACGAGGCGAGGAGGCGTCGACATGCAGCTCGCCCATGTCGTCTCCGACAATCGCGGTCATTGTCGACGGATGCCCTGGTGCCTCGTTCTGGATGATCTCAAGCGCACGGAGGCGGGTGCGCTGATTGCGGCGTCCACTGATGAACAACCGTCCGTCCGGCGTCGGCCGAAGCAGGACGGCGCTCGCCGACGACAGGTAGGCGGTCGGATAGAGGTAGTGCGCGATCCGGACTGCATGGCCAAGGATCGTCGCTTCGACGTCATCGGCGGCGTCGACATAGACGCCGCGAACGAGATGGACCAGCTCATCCGCTTGGGCGCGCAGATGCGCGCGTTTGGCGTCTATGGTCTCCCCGACGAGATGTAGCGCCATGGATTATCTCGCATTTAAGATGCGCGATAATCCATACTCTCAGCCGATCTGTCAAGAATTTATGCGCATGTGATATGCGGGATAATCTTAACCGGCTACCAACCAGAGCGTATCGTGAGCTCCTCTACCCCGACGCGAGGGCGCGGCCGAGCTATATGGCGACGATACAGCGATCACCTTCAATGATGACGCCCCTTGCCGCTACAGATAAGCGGGAAGCCATCTGACCTTTGGCAATCCAGCTACGCCTCCCGCCTCGCCATGAGAACCTTCTGCACGACCCAATCCGATGAAGCGCAGAGGCGTCAATGAAATACCCTGAAAGCATGATCAGAATCACCCAGTGCACTCGTGCAATGGGCCAGGAGGATTTGGCACCTATAATTTCAATCCGAGTGCGGGGCGCGCCGGCGTCGCACATCTGCGCCGTCCGACGCGCCCCAGAGTTGCCTCATGCCGTTTGACGGCATGCGGCCGGCCCTATGATGACCGGCCTGGCGGGCTCCGAGCGGGTTCGCCGCCATCTCCGCCACCGCCCTCGATCCGTCCCACACGACGGCGTCTCCGACGGTCCCGGCGCTTATCGGGTCCCGGTCCCCATCGTGTCTATCGTTGGTGGCTCGGTTAGGCAGCCGCAGCAGTCTGATCAAGCGATGCGGCCAGAACGATGGCCCGGAAATTATCCAGAAACTCAGGGTGCCGCCCGGTCAGAAAGCGCTCGATATCCGGCTTAGAGAGCAGCCGCTCAAGAAAGCCCGCAGCGACTACCAGGACAAGCATGTCGTCGCCGTAGGACATCTCCAGCTCCTTATAGTCCTCGCCGACCGCCGCCATTTCCCGTTCCAGACGCGCCATCTGCTCGGTGGAAAGTCCAGTGGCTTTCCTAAGCTCATCCGGCCGATGAAGATCGGCGGCCTTGGAGGTCGCCAGCAGCGCTTTGACATAGCTGAACGTGTAATTGTTCGCCGACACCATCAGCTCAGCCACCTCAAGCTGCCGGATCGGCTTCATCTTCCGCAGCTTCTGGAAAGCGTGATGGCCTACGGGTCTGTCCTTCAGAAACTCGGCAACCTCGCTGCTGATGCCGCAGAGCAAATGCCGGCGCTGCCGGATCACCTTGACATCGACGCTCAGTGCGCGGGCGAGCTTTTCTTCCGGAACGCCGCGCTCAAGGGCGCGGACAATCATGTAGTGTTCCTGGATGGCAGAAAGGCGATTGACGCGCTTATTGTAGGTGAATGCCTCGTCGTCCTCGGCGACGAGGCAGCGAGCCTGGCTTGCCCCTTGCGCGCGCAGTGCGTCGAATCGGACATGACCGTCGAGAAGAAGATAGCGACCACCCTTTTGACGGGCGACTGAAAGCGGCTCGATCAGCCCCAATTGGGCCACGGACGCGACAATGCGCTTATATTTGGTGGTCTCCTTGAGCCGAGGCGCCAGCACCTTCGACGGCAGAATGTCGTTCAGCGCCAGCAAAAGCACCTGTTGCTCAAAAGCAATCCTCACCTCTTCCGACATCATCTCTAGCCTTCCAGGCTCATGCGCTCGGCCAAGGCGCGAGGCAGGGTGCGAAGTCCTTCCGCTCGAAGGAGCGCCATGAAATGATCATCGGCGAGAAGGCGTTTCAGGGCGTTGGACACAAACAGCAGGCGGCTGCGGGCCAGAGACGCCCGTTTGACCAAAAGCTTCTGACGCTCGGTCTCCTTCTGATAGGCGCGGATCAGGCTTTCGGAAGACACCGGCGTGGAGGTGCGGCGCGCGCGGCGACTTCCCTTGTGCGCTCCCTTACCGCTGGTGTTTCGTTGCTCGATAATCTGCCGAATTGCCAACACCTGATTGCCGGGGATGGCTTTCTCCTCATAGGCCTGCGCCAGCGCCCGCTGCACTTCGCCTTCCTTCGCGCGGGCAATCTCCATGGCGATCGAATGAGGCATGACACCCCGCTCTATGGCATTGATCAGTTTCTCCTCTCCATTTTCGAGCAGGTAGCAGATGGCTCCCACATACTCGGAGCTGAGGTCCACCTTGGCGGCGATCTCGGGATGGGAGTATCCGCGCTCCCTGAGAGCGCCGATCGCGCGCACCAACTCGAGCGGCGTGTGCTGTCGGCGAGCGAGGTTCTCGACCAGGCTCATCACCAAGCAGTCTTCCTCTGCCACGTCGATCACGATGGCCGGGATCTCCGATTGTCCCAGTGCGATGAAGGCTTCCAGCCTTCCCTGTCCACACACGAGGTCGTACCGCGGCTTGCCTGCGCGCTGACTGACGGTGATCGGTTTCTTCAGGCCCAGATGGGCGATGCTGTTCACCAGTTCCTGAAAGATCCTTTTGTTGCGGACACGTGGGTTCAGCACTGTGATGGCGTCCACGGGCACCATGCGGATTTCAGGAATCTCAGGGGTCATGCAGCGACTCTCAGCGGGGTCCGACGAGTAAAGATCGACAAAGGCGTCAAGGGTGTCGAATCTGAAGGCATCGAGGAGAATGCCGTTCTCCGGCGCGAGCCGAAGATTGGCCGCAGCGCCGACATCAAGCCACGGAAGAAGGTAGTAGTCATAGACTGCGGAATTATCCGCTGCCATGCGAACCGCAATCGTGATATCCGGCCGAAGACCGATATCTAGGCGTACCTTCCACCGCAAACTGCCCGCAGGCGTCGTTTGACAGCGCACGATCACCACCGAAGCCGAGAACTCGGCGTTGATACTGAGAAGATCGGTGAGCGGATCACGGCAGACGATGCCACCGGCCGACTCGATGTCGACAACGACCTGAGCGACGACATCGGGGTGAAGCGCCCGCAGCACTCTATTGGTCTCGATGTAGCGATAGTCGCGGGACGGGGAATAGCCGACCAGGTGATAGGCGCGAACGAGGCTGCCGAATCGGTGACGAAAAGTGGAGCTGGACGGCATGTCGTCGACCTCGTCGATCACCAAGCCGGACAACCATCCTTTCTCCGCCAGCAGGATTGACAAGCGATCTAGCAAGTCCTGATCGCTGAATCGACGACTGCGATCCTGGATAATACGCTGCGCTGCTTCGAAGAAGTCCGCCTCGACAATCGCCTCAAAGGCGCCGTCGCCGCGCACCCACATATCCCGGGTGTTGGAGACGCGCTTGGCCTTCAACTTGAAAGAGATGCGGTTGTAGATGTTGTTGCCGATGTACTTCTCGTTAGTGAGCACCTGATGGACAACGCCGCGGGTCCAGAGCCGACCGAGGTCAGTGAGGATTCCCTCGGCGTTCAGCAAGGCGGCGATCTCGCCTTCTGACCGGCGCTGAACGACGAACATGCGATAGAGTCGTCGAATTACCGCGATCTCTTCGGGCGGGCCTGGTGCGAGGACGACACGATCCGTCTGTAGGCTCTTCTGCTCTCCGCGGCTTAGCTGCGCTTTCGGAGTCCGGTGCTCATCCACCAATTGGCGCCGCAGACCATAGCCCGCCGGGCCGCCCTGGCGAAATCCGAGCCGGATGAGCCGGCACTGGCCGGTGAATACCTTGGCGGATAGTTCGCGGCTATACTCGCCAGCCATAGCCCGCTTCATGCTCTTGATGATGGTCGCGCTCAGGCTGCCGTCATTCTCAAATTGCTCGGCGCAGTACTGGATGGTGATGCCGGCTTCTCGGCAGATGAACTCATAATAGGCGCTCTCATCAGCGTCCTGAAATCGCCCCCATCGACTGACATCGTAGACCAGGATCGCCGTGAAATCGGCGACGCCGCTCCGGACATCAGAGATCAGCTGTTGCAATGCCTGTCGGCCATCTAAGCGAAGGCCGCTCTTTCCAGAATCCTCATACGTGCGGACGACTTCAAAGCCACGCCTCTCGGCGTACTGCGCAATGATATCCGCTTGGTTCTCCGTCGAGTACTTTTGATGCTCCGTGGACATGCGCACGTATTGAGCGGCCCGAACGACTTGGCGGGCGGTTCCATCATCTGAATTGGAGACCGAAGGGCTAATCACAAGACACCGGCCTGCTCCCGCCGACCATCAGGAGGACTGCTTCTTCTGATAAGACTATGGGGAGCCAGACCGAATGTCTTTCACCGAAAACGACCGAAAACTTCAGTCGAAATCTGGAAAATCTTTTCCCATCGGCGACCACCAGATGGGTCCGTCATTCACCCAGACGATTGCCTCAGCGCTGAAGACGGAGTTCGGAGGCGGCCCCTCCGCCCTGAAAGCGGTGGCGCGGATCACTGGCGCCAACGAGCGGGCTGTCCGAAACTGGTTTGAAGGGAAAAACGGCCCGAGCGGCGAAAACCTCATCATCCTCATCCAACGTTCCGATACGGTACTCAAAACTATTCTCAGCCTCGCCAACCGGCGCGACCTTGTGGTAGTGGTAAGTCTGGCTGGCCTACGACGTCAACTTGTCGGTGCCGTAGCCGCTATCGACGCTTTGCAGCAATCTGACACGTAGGTCCTATTCAATCACGCCCGACGACGACGATCCCCGAAGAGACAGGTGGTGGTGATGGGACGGACACTAAAAGAGATCATCGCCGCTCTGCCCCCCGCGCGGCAGGAATGCGTCGAAGCTCGTTATCGAACGCTGAAGGCCGAGATCGAACGCCTACGTCAACCGGCCACCTCGACGCGAGAGCCGACCTGACAAACAGAGGCTCGCGCGTCTCGAGCAGCGGCGCCTCCGATCCCGACGATGGCGGCCTCGACTCTGAGCACCGGACCGCCTATACCGGCCGCACCTTGCGCGAAAACCTGGCCGGCTGAGCTACGCGGGAACGCTACGGTCGACACCGTCGTCTGAGAGTGCGTCGACCGGCGTCATTACCTCATCCTCGCGAGTCATTGACGGTGTGCGAAACGCCGCTGAAGGCGTGGAACGATCGCTCGATCAGCGCCGGATCGAGCCCCCGGGTGATGAATACTAGACGCGACCGCCGATCCCCATCGGGCCACGCGCCCAGATGCCGTGGCGGATGCACAAGATGCTGCACCGCGTGCACCGCCACCGGCGTTGCCGCGTCGGCGACATTGAGGATGCCCTTGACCCGCAGCAGCTCGTTGCCATGGCGGTGGAGCAGCATCGTCAGCCAGATACCGAAACGCGTCCAGTCGACCGGCCCGTCGAAGCTGAGCGCCAAATTGCGGATATCGTCGGCGTGATGATCGTCGGGCGTATCGCCATGGCGATACGCCGGCTGCCAGCGCTCCACGCCGTCGCCATCGGCTGAAAGCAGCTTGTCTGCATCGAATTCGTCTTCGGCGCCACGCCAAAGCGGGGCGCCCGGATTGATGTGGCGCAGCCGCCTCATCAGGCGGTCGGCCACTTCGGCGGTCGCGAGATCGGTCTTGGTCAGAACCAGCCGATCGGCCACCGCGACCTGCTTGACGCTTTCGGGTTGCGTGTCGAGCTGCCGCGCGCAGTTCACCGCGTCGACCGTTGTGATCACGTTGGCGAGGCAGAAATGATGGCGCAGGACCGGATCGGACCGCACCGTCGACAGGATCGGAAACGGATCGGCGAGGCCTGTGCTTTCGATGACGAGGCGGCGGAAAGGGGGCAGCAGACCGCGTTCGCGCCGCGAATGCAGATCCTTGATCGCGGTCGAAAGCTCGCCGCGAATCGTGCAGCAGACGCAGCCCGATTGCAGCATCACCACCCTCTCGTCGATGCGCTCGAGCAGGTGATGGTCGAGACCGATTTCACCGAATTCGTTGATCAACACGGCGGTGTCGGACAGGGCTGGATCGAGCAGCAGCCGTTGCAACAGCGTCGTCTTGCCGGAGCCGAGAAAGCCGGTGATCAGTGTCACCGGCGTGAAATCGGGCGGCGCGTCAGCCACGATCGAGCTCCATAAGAGCGATCAGTTCCCCATCGAGCGGATCGCAGGGCCGGCCGAGGAGCCGCTCGGCGACCATCCATAGATGCGCGAGGTTGTCGACGATCTCGGTCTTGCCGGTTGCTGTCGACAGGACGAACGCGCTGCCCTGCCAGTCGGCGAGGTTCATTCGATAGTAGCCAAGAACCCGGTTCGCCGCCGCCACGCTGTTCATCCGCTCGCGGCGGCGCGACGCCGGATCGGTGTTGCGGGTGAAAACGCCGGGTCGGGGCACGGCGTCGGTCCAGTGCTCCGTCCCGCCAAGAACGCCGCACAGCGCGCACATCACCGTTCTCCCGTTTTTCTCATGGTTTACGGGGCGAACGGCGGGCAAAATCGTCCGCCATCTCATTCATCGTGACGAACCTGACGCCGGGATGACCGATCATGTGGTGATAGAGCCGGTCCAGCATCATCAGCACATGCGGTCGGCCGGATACGTCTGGGTGGATAGTCATCGGGAACACCGCGTAATCGTATTCGCGGTAGACCCAGTCGAACTGGTCGCGCCACATCTCTTCGATGTCGCGCGGGTTGACGAAGCCGTGGCTGTTGGGAGACTTCTTGATGAACAGCATCGGCGGCAGGTCGTCGAGATACCAGCTTGCCGGGATCTCGATCAGGTCGGTTTCCTGGCCGCGCTTCAGCGGCACCATCCATTCCCTCGGCTGCTTCGAGTAGTCGATCTTGGTCCAGCTGTCGCCGACCCGCACGTAATACGGCTGGTGATCGTGATGCATCAGCGAGTGGTCGTATTTGATGCCGCGCTCCAGCAGTAGCTCGTTGGTGACCGTCGAGAACTCCCACCACGGCGCGACGTAGCCGGTCGGGCGCCTGCCCGAAAGCTGCGTCACCAGTTCGATACATTTGTCGAGCACCGCCATCTCCTGCTCGCGCGTCATGGCGATCGGGTTCTCGTGCGAATAGCCGTGGATGCCAATCTCGTGTCCGGATTCGGCGACGGCCTTCATCTCGGCGGGAAATGTCTCAATCGAGTGGCCGGGGATGAACCAGGTCGTCTTGATGCCGAGCCTCTCGAACAGCTTCAACAGACGTGGACTGCCGACCTCCCCAGCAAAAAGACCGCGTGAAATATCGTCGGGGGAGTCCTCGCCGCCGTAGGAGCCGAGCCAGCCGGCGACAGCATCAACATCGACACCAAACCCGCAGAGGATGTCCTTCGCCATCGCCCTTATCTCCGTCGGTAATCGACTGCATGCTTCTTATAGATCTGCGCCGCCTTCTGTCGCATCGAATGCGTGCCTGGGATAAGATGCATGGACATAGCCGGCCTGTTTTCAGCGCGGCTGGCACCTTATCCGACTGCCAAGCTCGCCGGGGGCCGGAGCGCGAGGAAGCCGGCTCGCACGTCAGTTGTTGCCCTCGTCAGCGCACGATGCCTCGCTCGCGAAGCGAGGCGGTCTCAGCGGCCGAATAGCCGTTCGCGGGGGGTACCTCGTCGCTGTACTGACCGAACATCGGCGGGGCAACCCCTGCCGGCCCCGGCGTGTCCGAGAATTTGATCGGCTTTGTCATGGTCCGCAGCGCCATGCCCGCCGACCAGTGCTGCTTCCTCGATGACCGTTGGCAAATCCCGGAGAATTCCTAACGTAGCGCCTGGCCAAGCGCCGCCAGCGCGTTGAGGGCCGGGGCAAGGCCGCTATAGGGGCCGGTCTGGATCATGGTTTCGATGATCTCCGTGCGGCTGAGCCCGACATTCAGCGCCGACTGGCCGAATTTCGCCGCCTGGGCGTCGAGCTTCAGGGCGGTGAACGCGGCGACCGCGACCAGAGCGCGTTGTCGCCGATCAAGGCCCGGTCGGTCCCAAATCTCACCATAGCCGTACTGGATTGCCACCGGGTAGAGCGCCTGGGTCACGGTGTTGTCGGGCGAGGCGTAACCCGAATAGCCGCGATCACCATGCAATGCTTCGAGCAGCGTGCGGCCGCGACGATCGAGCATTTCGATCGAGTCGTCCCGCGGCGGCTCCGGCGGCAGTTCGATCCCACGCTCGGCGTAGACCGCTTCGGCCACCGCCATCGCGTCTTCGCTTGCCGGCAAACCGGCATAGATCCCGCATTGGACGAAGATTTCGACGATCGACCGCGGCTCCAATCCCAGATCGAGCGCGGCGATGACGTGTCGGCACAGATGGTTGAGCCGCTGCACCGAGCACAGCGCCGCCAACGCCGCGATCATGCGATCTGGCAGGGCGAGGCCTGGGCGGTGCCACACCACGCCAAACGCCAGTTCGGCCCGCAGATTGGCGTAGTTCGGCACGAAATGCGTACCCGCCTCGGAGCCGAACAGCCGGTTGCGCAGGGCCGCGCCGTCGCGGCGCAAATCTTCGCGGGTGGTCATCGGTGCACCTGTTCAATCGAGTGGTCGACGCAATCCGCTCGACCTGCGGCCCATAGGAGGCCGGATCGCCGAGGAACGCGAGTTCTGATCGCCTCAAACTGTCGACACGCGTTACGTGATTAGATGAACTTAGGTCAGACACCCGGGTGCGCCCGGTCAGTTTGCAGCGCCATCGAGACGCAAAGGAGAATGCGATGGAGTGGCTCGAGGCAAACGGGGTCGGGTGCGCTACGACCTCACCGGCAGTGGCTCCAAGACTCTCAGCCATGTCCGCAAGATTGAGCCGGTGAGCTGCGAACGCCGCCGACCCCGATCTGGTCGGGCCGTGAAATCCGGCCAGGCCATTTGCCACTCTGAAAAAGGTCAAGCTGCAAGACCGTGCTAAGGACGGGGTGACGGCGCGCCATCCTACCCGTTGACCTGCCGCATGATTTTCGCCCAGCGATCGATGATCGGCAGCACCGTATCCGCCTTCTCCGGCGGGAACATCGGGACGACGCGCGCGACGCCCATCTCAGCGAAGCGCTTCACCCGGTCAAGATCCTCGCCGAGGCCAAACAGGCTGATTTCGATGGAAGCTGGATCGCGACCGGACTCCCGCACCATCTCGCGGAATTTCGGCAGGACCTCGGCGATATCGCCGCGCCCGGCTGTTGGAATCCAACCATCGCCGTAGCGGATCGCGCGCCGCGCGCCATGCGGGAAGGCGCCGCCGACATGGATGGGCGGGTGCGGCTTGCTCACGGGCTTGGGCCTGGCGATTATTGGATCGAAATGGACGAACTCTCCATGGTATTCGGCCTCCGATTTCGTCCAGATTTCCTTCATCGCCTCAATGGATTCGCGCATCCGCTTGAAGCGGCTGGCGTAGACGGTGCCGTGGTTTTCCATTTCATCCTGGTTCCAACCGCCGCCGACGCCAAACAGGAAGCGTCCCTGGCTCACCTGGTCGATCGAGGCGACCAGCTTGGCGGTTTGGATCGCGTCGCGCTGCTGCACCAGCAGCACGCCGGTGCCGAGCTTGATCGTCTTGGTGACCTGGCTTGCTGCGGCCAGCACCACGAACGGGTCCATCGCGTCGTAGTACTGTTTGGGCAGGTCGCCCCCTCCTGGAAATGGCGTCTTCCTCGACAGCGGGATATGCGAGTGCTCAGGTGCCCAAACCGACTCGAACCCGCGCGCCTCAAGCACGCTGGCAAGCTCCATCGCCGACATCGAATAGTCGGTGAAGAACATCGCGCCACCGAAATGCATGCCACTCTCCCTTCCTGATTCAAAGGCCGAGGTTAGCCGGTGGCGTCAGCCGACGCCACCGATGACCTATCCGCGACACGCCGTGTCACGCGAACCGCATGGTGGCCCAGCCAGTCTCGAATGGGGCACTCATCAGCGGCTCAGACCGCTTGTGGCGGAACATCCAAACCCCATCCACCCGCGCGTAAGTCTCGTGATCGATGCCGGCGCGCCACATCGCCCGATTTCCGGCGGCCACCGTGCAAGGCATGAACAGGTACCATCGCGCTCGCGCCGTATCGCCGTCCACCTCGATGTGGCCATTCAGGCTGTAATGGATCGCGAAGGAGAAGATCCCCGACGCCCCCCGGAAGAAGCCCCGGATCGCCTCGCGCCCTTCGAACCGGCCCAGGGCGGGGCTTTCCCATAGCGCGTCCTCGGTGAACAACGCCGCGATCCCGTCGGCGTCGTACTGGTCGTCGCACAAGGCGGCATAGCGCGCTTTCAGGTTGCGGATCGCCTCCGCGTCCTCCAGGGCCTGGAGCCGCCGCTCCATCCGATCGACCCGTGCCAGATCAGATCGATTGTCTTGCGCCATCTTCTCGTGCCCATTGTTTAGCGGCGACGTTCCTTCGGCCCGGCCACCCGGTCAACGAGAATATCCCGCTCGCGGGCGTCGGCAGCATCGCCAGCATGGCGCAAGCCTACGCCAAGATTCGCGCCGGCGGCTCGCTGGTTCCAGCTTTATACTGGCATCATCTTCGCTCGCCGCACTTGTCGGGGAGATCAAGTCCAGGCCCGCGCGGCTGATCGAGGCCGATGGCTTTACAATTGCGCGGAGCGCCCGGCCTGGGTGGGCATCACGTCCGCGCATATCGTAGCCGAGAAAAAACCGCCGATCAGTCGTTGGACGGCGACCAGTTATACACCCGCGTCAGTGTCTCACCCATCAGAGCGGCCCGTTCGCTGTCGGATAAGCGGTCGGTGACCCGAAACGCCGCGACGCCCTCTTTGTAAGTCAACATCCCGACGGCTCGGGTCCAGTCGGTGCCCCACAGACAGCGATCGAAGCCAAAGGCATCGAAGATGCGGCCGAGCGGATCCCACAAATCCTTGTAGGGGAAAGCCTCGTGCGACAGCGTGCAGGCGCCGCTGATCTTGACCGCGATGTTGGCGTGGGTCGCCAGGGCCAGCAGCTTTGGCAGATCGGCGAACGGCTGGGCCGGCGCCGGCGGCACGTGCGGCTGCGGCAGGCCAAGGTGGTCGATGACGAGCCGCGTATTGGGATTGCGGGACGCCAGCCCGCCAGCCTGGTCGAGGCGCCCGGTACACGCCAGGTTGACCGGCAGGGAATGCTGCGCCGCCGTGGCCAGGACACGGTTGATGGCGGGGTCGGCGGGGTCCGGCGAAACAGTGTCTCGCAGGAACACCCGGATGCCGACCGTGCCCGGGGTGGCAGCCCAGTCGGCGATCGTATCGGTGACCGCGGGGTCGGTCGGATCGACCGGTTTGACCAGCCTGAACCGGTTGGGATGCGCCGCGTAGACCTCTTTGGCGTAGCTGGCGTCGTAGAGATACATGCTGAACGGCGACACCAGAACCGCGCCGTCGACGCCGACGGCGTCCATGGCGGCCACCATCTGGTCGCCGGTGACCTCGGCCGGCCCGTAGAGAGTGCCGAGCCAGGGGCGGCCCGGATGGTTGCGTTCATAGGCGTGCACCTGAGCGTCTGACGTCGGCATGTCCCGCCTCCTGTTGCAACTAGCCAAGCGTACAGTGCCGATCGGGACGCTACGTTGCGTGGTTCTGGGGTTCAAGAGCGCTGCTCGCGGAAGCCTGGCGGATCCGCGAGGCGGCCGATGTCGGCGCCTTTATTCGGCGCTGGTTCGACGGACGCTGACCGAAATGCCGGCCGGGGCGCCGAGTGGCGGATCGGCTCGCTCCGGGGTGGAGCTCAAGTCCCGCGAATTCCAGGATTGAACGCTAACGACGCGCCCGCGGCCCCGCCGGCTTCGTAGGCCGTCGGCGACACCATCCGCGTTGCGCGGCGCACCGTCCGCAGCTTCAAATCGAGCTTCTCGAGTTCGGCATCAACGACTGCTGCCTTGAGGACGACGAGATCACGCCCGGTGCCGTTGTTCACCGCATCACGCTCGCTCTTCATCGCCGTCAGCTTGTCGGCGATGGACGCGACCATGCCCAACGTGAAGGAGGAATTCGCCATATGCCGGTCCTGGTGCCGGAAGCGCCGATAGCCGGCCGACACCTTGTAGCGGCCGAGTTCAGACCGCACGGCGTTATCAATCAGTTCGGTCAGGTAGTGCGCGACCTCGATATCGGAGCGCAGACCGAAGAATACATAGCGGGCTTCGCCTGCCAGGTTCTTCTCACGCCAAACCCGGCAATCGCAGAAGTTCGCAATGGCGCCGACGCAGCCGTCTAGCGGAATGCGCTTCTTGCGGTACGTCTCATACTCGCGCTGCTCACACTGTGCATCGCGGATTTCGACGTCGGTCAGCGAGAGATCGTATCGGTCGAGTAGCTCGGCCACCTTGGCGGCGGCCAACAGCGCTTCGGCTTCGGTGCAGCCGTTGTCCGTGGTCTTGGAGCGCAAACCCTGGATTCGCGTCTTGAGCCTGTCGAGGGCGGCGAGGTCAGGGTGTACAGTCATGGAAACGTCCCCAAAATAAGCTGCCTATGTCGGCACATATGCGCCAAGGCCTGACCCGACTTCGCCAGCTCGTTTGCCGCTAATGATCAGCCCTGACGCGCGCTTCGGATCGCGCGCCAGACCCGCTCGGGGGTAACCGGCATATCGATATGCTCGATTCCGAGCGGCGAGAGCGCATCAAGGACCGCGTTGATGATGGTCTGCGGCGCGGCGATGCACCCGGCCTGACCTGCGCCCTTGACGCCGAGCGGGTTCACCGCGGTCGGCAGCTCGGCGAGGGTGATGTCGAGCGGCGGCAGATCGTCGGCGCGCGGCAATGCATAGTCCATAAAGGAGCCGCTCAGCAGCTGGCCCGACCCTTCGTCGTAGACCGTGTGTTCGAAGAGCGCCTGCCCAATGCCCTGGGCGAGTCCGCCCTGGACCTGGCCCACCGTCAGCATCGGATTGATCAGCCGCCCGTAATCGTCGATCGCGGCATAGCGTTCGAGCGTCACCGCTCCGGTTTCGGGGTCGATCTCGATTTCGGCGGCGTGACAGCCATTCGGAAAGGTGAAGACGTCCGAGTCGTTGTAGGCGTCGGCGTCGAGCCCCGGGGTCATTCCATCAGGCAGGTTGGCCGGGTCGCGGGCCGCCTGCGCCAGCGCCGAAAGGTCGATGCCGCGCTCGCCGTCGACGACCGTGAACCGTCCGGCGCTAAAGCTCACCTCGTTCGCATCGGCCTGCAGCAGGTGGGCGGCAATCGCGCGGCCCTTGGATAGCACCATCTGCGCCGCCTGGTAGAGCGCGGTGCCGCCCATATGCATCGAGCGGGCGCCGCCATGCCCGTTGCCGCTCTTGACTTCGCTTGTGTCCGCCTGGACGAAACGGAATGCAGCAATCGGGAGCCCCAGGAGATCGGCGGCGATCTGCGCAAAGCTGGTCTCGTGGCCCTGGCCGTTCGACTGGGTGCCGAGCACCAGCGCGACGACGAGCGAGCCTCTGGCGTCCGGCTCGAAGCGGATCTCGGCGCGCTCGCCCGGCGTGCCGCGCGATGTCTCGAGAAAACAGGCGATCCCGAGCCCGCGCAGCCTGCCGCGGTCCGCTGCTTCCCGGCGCCGGGCCGCAAAGCCCTCGGTCAGCACCCGCTGCGCCATCTCGTCGAGATTGGCGGCAAACCGCCCGCAATCGATCGTGACCCCGAGCCCGCTGCGATACGGGAAGCGACTGATCAGGTTGCGCCGACGCAACGCGACCGGGTCCAGCGCCAGCCGGCGCGCGGCGCGATCGACGAGCCGCTCGATCAGGTAATTGGCTTCGGGCTTGCCGGCGCCGCGATAGGCGTCGATCGGCACGGTGTTGGTAAAGACGCCGCGCACCGCCATGAACACCGCCGGGATCGCGTAGACCCCACCCATCGCGCTGGCCGGCGAATTGGTCGAGCTGCCCGGGCCGTTGGTCGACAGATAGGCGCCGAGATTGGCCACCGTGTCGACATCGAGGGCAAGAAACCGGCCGTCTCCGTCAAGCCCCAAGCGCGCCCGCGTATGGTTGTCGCGGCCTTGCGCTGAACTGACGAACTCCTCGCCGCGCTCGGCGATCCATTTGACGGGCCGGCCCAGCCGCCGCGCCGCCCACAGCACCAGCACCCATTCGGGATAGAGGAAGTTCTTGACGCCAAACCCGCCCCCGACGTCGGGCGCGCGCACGACGATGCGGTCGGGCGGCACATGAAACACCGCATTGGCAAGCTGCTGGCGCAGGCTATGCACGCCCTGGCCGGTCAAGAGCAATTCGAGGCGATCGGCGGCGCCGTCGTAATGGCCGATCGCGGCGCGCGGCTCGATCGGGGCGACCACCAGCCGGTTGTTGACCAGCTCGATCTCGACCGTATGGGCCGCCCCGGCTAACGCCGCGTCGACCGCCGCCCTGTCGCCGCGCTCGAACCGGTAGGACAGATTGCCCGGCGCTTCGTCCCACAGCAGCGCCGCTGCGGCGAGCGCCGCCGTCGCGTCGACTACCGCCGGCAACGGCCGGTACGCAACCGCGATCCGCTCGGCGCCGTCACGCGCCTGGTCCGTTGTGTCGGCAACGACGAACGCCACCGGGTCGCCGACATGACGAACCCGGTCCAGCGCCAATGCCCGGCGCGGCGGCACGATGATTGGCGCGACCGTCGCCACCTGGGCGATGCACGGCAGAGGCCCGATGCCGTCCGCATCGAGATCGGCAGCGGTGAAGACGCCCCGCACCCCCGGCATCGCGCAGGCGGACGCGGTATCGATGCCTTCGATCACGGCATGTCCGTAGGGCGAGCGCAGCACGACGGCGTGCAGCTGACCGGGCAGGTCCATGTCATCGACATAACGCCCTCGCCCGGTCAGAAACCTCGGGTCTTCGAGACGGCGCAGCGAACGCCCGATATGTCCCCCATTCATCCGCCTGCCCTCAAACCTTGTGCCGGCCACTACGATGCGGTCTCGCCCGCCCGAGCTGAAGGCCTTTCTGTCGCATCGGCCTAGGATTTCAGGCCCGCCCGGTTTAGGAGGAGCGCCGCTTCGTCGTCGAACTGATCAAGCGATCGCATTACGACGACGACTACGTCGTCCAAGGGAGCGGTCGTGTACCCCGTCGAATTCGCTGGCCTGGCTTTACACGCTCGCCCAGGATGTCATCGCGTACTCCGGCACGCCGATTAACTTGCCAAGCGAATCCTCGGGGCACTCGATGCCGCGGTTGGTCCGATTCTCCTTGCCGCCGAACGTGGCAAGCGGCTTCCGGCCGGAGTCGCCCTGGCCTCTCGACGCCTCGAAGCTCTGGGCCGCCCAACAGAACGCCGCAAATTGCCGCTCCGGCCGGTCCATCAGCATACGGTGACCATCGGCCTTCCTCGCATAGTAGGCCCAGAGAGGCGATCCCGCGGGGCAACGAGCGCCGGGAATCCGCGATACTGGCCGCTATGATCACCGTCGTGGTTCGGCAATCCGGGTTTAGTAAGCAAACCGCGTGGTGGAGCAAAACTCGAGATGTGGCGCCGGGGCAGCTCGTGCCAGCCGATATTGAAGGCGGCGAGCTTCGGGAAAAATTGCAGCTCGCTGTACGGCAGATGGTCGTGGATCCACCACGCCATCGCCTGCCACGTAACGCCGTGGTCCAAGCGGTCGACCAGCCACGGCATGACGACGCTGGTCATCGCTCCCATGCCGCCGTCTTGGCTGCGCTGGTCCCAGATATGCCGTCCTCGGTTGCGCTCATTCGAACCGCAGTTCTGAAAATGCGCATTCCCGTACGCATTGACCTCAGGTGATCGGTATGCCGACCGGATTCCCAACCGGCCGAACGTCGCCTGCAAGGGTTCCAGGAGATGCTCGCAAAGCTTTCGGCCGGCGGCGATCGCGAGGTCGGGATCATCGGGTAGGTTGGCCATCCCATTGATCGCCGCGATTTCGCTGTGGAGAAAGTCACGCATGAAAAAGGACTGCGACAGCCGAACCCGCCCAAGCGCTTCGGCACTTCGAACGGATTTGGGCATTTTCATTTTTTCGACTTCGTCTCTCCCGTAGCGGCGGTGATCATCCGCTCGGGACCCCGTAACCGCCGCCCCCGGGCGTCTCGATGACAAACAAATCGCCGGGCGCCAGTTCGGTCCGGTCGGTGCCGGTCATCACGTGGCGGGAGCCGTCGCGACGCTCGACCCATTGGCGGCCGAGCGCTCCATCCGCGCCGCCGGCGAGCCCGAACGGCGCTATGTTGCGGCGCGATGAGACGACGACGGCGGTCATCGGCTCGAGAAAGCGGATCCGCCGCACCGCGCCGTCGCCGCCGTGCCAGCGCCCGGCGCCGCCGGAGCCGCGGCGGATCGCAAATGCCTCGAGCCGCACCGGATAGCGCAGCTCCAGCACTTCGGGATCGGTCATGCGGGTGTTGGTCATGTGTGTATGGACCGCTGAGGTGCCGTCAAACCCCGGCCCGGCGCCCGCACCGCCACAGATCGTCTCGTAGTATTGGCGGGTCGCGTCGCCGAAAATGAAGTTGTTCATTGTCGCCTGACTGCAGGCCACCGCCCCGACCGCGCCCAACAGCGCATTGACGACGGCCTGCGAGGTCTCGGTGTTTCCGGCAACGACCGCCGCCCCCGGTTGGGGCGACAGGAAAGTGCCGGGCGGGATCACCAGCCGGATCGGTTTCAGGCAGCCGTCGTTCAGCGGAATGTCGCTGCCGACCAGGCAGCGCAGCGCATAAAGCACCGCGGAGCGGGTCACCGCCGGTGGCGCGTTGAAGTTGTCGTCGCGCTGACCGCCGGTTCCGGTGAAGTCGACCGTTGCGGTGCGCGCCTGGTGATCGACGGCGATGGCGACAAGCAGCGGCGAGCCATCGTCCATCGTATAGGCGAACGACCCATCGCCGATCCGGTCGATCACTCGGCGGACGTTCTCCTCGGCATTGTCCATCACGTGCCGCATATAGGCGCGCACCACCTGCAAGCCGAAGCGGGCGACCACGCCGCGCAACTCCTGCACGCCCTTCTCGTTGGCCGCGACCTGCGCCTTGATGTCGGCGACGTTGACGTTGGGGCTGCGCGCCGGGTAGGTCGCCGATGCCAGCAGATGGCGGAACTCGGCCTCGCGGAACTGGCCGCCGTCGACCAGCAGGAAATTGTCGAGGACGACGCCTTCCTCCTCCAGAGTGCGAGAAACAGGCGGCGTCGAACCCGGGGTGATGCCGCCGATGTCGGCGTGGTGCCCACGGTTGGCGACGAAAAACAGAATGTCGCGCCCGGTGGTGTCGAACACCGGAGTGATCACGGTCACGTCGGGCAGGTGGGTGCCGCCGTTATAGGGGTTGTTGAGGGTAACCACGTCGCCCGGCTTCAGCGTCCCTTCCCGCAGCCGCAACACGGTCTGCACGCTCTCGCCCATCGCGCCGAGATGGATCGGGATATGCGGGGCGTTGGCCACCAGCCGACCCTCGGCGTCAAAGACCGCGCAGGAAAAATCCAGCCGCTCCTTGATGTTGACGCTGAGCGAGGTGTTCTGCAGCACCGCACCGGTCTGCTCGGCGACGTTCATGAACAGGTTGTTGAACAGTTCGAGCAGCACCGGATCGGGCTTCGCGCTGCCGGCGGCAACGCGCGTTGCGCGGGGTTCGACGCGCCGCAGCAGCATGTGATCGAGATCGGTCACCTCGGCGCGCCATCCAGGCTCGATGACCGTGGTCGCATTGGCCTCGCGGATCAGCGCCGGTCCGGCGATGTGGTCGCCGGCCCGCAAGTCCATGCGGTCGAACACCGGCGCGACGTGCTCGGCGTCGCCGGTCCACATGACGACCTGGTCCACCGCGTGAGGGCGGCCGCCGGAGCCGGCGTCGCGACGAGGAACCCGGGTCTCGCTGACCGGCTCACCGGCGGTGGTCGCCTCGACCGCCAGCGCCTCGACGACCAGCGGCCGCTCGGGTGTGGCAAACCCGAACCGCGCACGATGCGCCTCGGCAAACATCGGCACGATCTGATCGGGCGCGCCATAGGGCACGATCAACGCCGTATCGGTGCCGGCGTAGCGCAGATGCAGCACGTGCCGAACCTCGATGCGCTCCGGCTCGGCGCCTTGCGCCGCCAAGGCCTCGCGCGCTTCCAGCGCCAGTCGAGCCGCGAGCGCCTCCAAATCCGGCATTTCGCCGTCGGCAAACGGCACTTCGACGGCTTGCTCGCGCATAATCGTCTGGTCCGCCAGCCCCATGCCGTAGGCCGAAAGGACACCCGCATAGGGGTGGATGAACACGGTTTCCATGCCGAGCTCGTCCGCCACCAGGCAGGCATGCTGACCGCCGGCGCCGCCAAAGCATTGCAGCGCAAAGCGGGTGGCGTCGTGGCCCTTCTGCACCGAGACCTGCTTGATCGCATTGGCCATGTTGCCGACCGCGACGCGCAGGAAGCCCTCGGCGACCACCCGCGGATCGTTGGCTTCACCGGTGACGGTCGCGATCTCGTCGGCAAGGGCGGCAAATTTCGCTTCGACCACTACGGCGTCGAGCGGCTCGTCGCCCGTCGGGCCGAAAATCGCCGGGAAGTGTGCTGCCTGGATCTTGCCGACGCAGACATTGGCGTCGGTCACGGTCAGCGGGCCGCCGCGGCGGTAGCAGGCGGGCCCAGGATCGGCGCCGGCGGAGTCGGGGCCGACGCGAAATCGGGCCCCATCGAAGTGCAGAATTGAGCCGCCGCCAGCCGCCACGGTGTTGATCGCCATCATCGGCGCGCGCATCCGCACCCCGGCCACCTGGGTCTCGAAGGCCCGCTCGAACTGGCCGGCATAGAGCGCCACGTCGGTCGAGGTGCCGCCCATGTCGAAGCTGATGATCCGATCGAACCCGGCGGCAGAAGCGGTGCGTGCCGCCCCGACGATACCCCCGGCCGGGCCCGACAGGATCGCGTCCTTGCCCTGGAACCCCGCCGCGTCGGCGAGGCCGCCGCTCGATTGCATGAAATAGAGGCGCACGCCACGAAGCTCCGCCGCGACCTGGTCGACGTAGCGGCGCAGGATCGGCGAGAGATAGGCGTCCACCACCGTGGTGTCGCCGCGCGGGACCAGGCGCAGCAGCGCACTCACCTGGTGGCTGGCCGAGACTTGGGTGAAGCCGGCCGCACGCGCCTGGAAGGCTAGGCGGCGCTCGTGGTCGGGGTATTTCCAAGCATGCATCAACACGATGGCACAAGCGCTGATGCCCGCCGCGCGCGCCTCGGCAAAAGCTTGGGCGGCACCGGGCTCATCGAGCGTCTCGATCTCGCTGCCTTCAATGCCGACACGGCCGCCGATTTCGACGACACGCTCGTAGAGCATGCTCGGGAGACGGATATCGAGGTCGAAAAGACGCGGCCGGGTCTGGTTGCCGATCCGAAGCGCATCGGCGAAGCCGCGATTGACCACCAGAAGGGTGCGCTCGCCGCGGCGCTCGAGCAGCGCATTTGTGGCGACGGTGGTGCCCATCTTCACCGCCGCGACCGTGCCAGGCGGGATCCGCGCCGCCAACGGTAGACCGAGCACGGTCTTGATGCCGGCTATCGCGGCATCGCGATAGCGATCGGGGTTCTGGCTGAGCAGCTTGTGCGCCCTGAGGCTCCCATCGGGTGCGCGGGCGACGATATCGGTGAAGGTGCCGCCGCGATCGATCCAGAATTGCCAGCCGACGCCGCTGGTTTTCTCGGGCGCTGTCATTGCCGCTCCACGATCCGTTCTCCCACCCGTCAATCGCCCCTACTCGCGGAGAAATGCGTTCATGTCGGGGGCCGCAATGGAGGTATCGATGTAGCCGAAGGTGCCGTGTTCCCGCACCTCCTTCGCCGCATTCAAGAGCCCGGTCATCGCCGCGCGATAGAGTGAGGTCGCCAGGCTGATGCGCTTCACCCCGGCCGCCGCCAGAGCCGCGACGGTGAACGACTTGCCCTTGATCCCGACCATGAAGTTGAACGGTTTACCGACCGCCGCGCACACCGCGCGGACGGCTTCCAGATCCGGCAGCCCGGGCGCCATCAGCGCGTTCGCCCCCGCCGCCTCATAGGCTTTCAGGCGCTTGATCGTGTCGTCCAGATCAAGCCGCCCGCGCAGGAAATTTTCCGTCCGCCCCGTCAGCGTGAACGGGAACGGTAACGCCCGCGCCGCGGCTGCGGCGGCCGCGATCCGCTCCGTCGCATGGCCGATCTCGTAGATCGGCGCGTCCGGGTTGCCGCTCGCGTCCTCGATCGAGCAGCCGACCAGTCCCGCCTCTGCCGCGAGCCTGATCGTCTCTATCACAATTTCGGGCGCGTCGCCGAAGCCCTTCTCCAGGTCCGCGGAGACCGGCAGGTCGGTGGCATCGCAGATCAACCGCGCCTGGGCCAACGCCTCATCGCGCGTGACCCGGCCGTCACGCCGACCGAGTAAACCCGCCGACGCACCACTCGAGGTCGCCAGCGCCGCGAACCCGAGCCCGGCCATCATCCGTGCCGAGCCGCCATCCCATACGTTGGCGATGACGAATGCGTCTGGCGCCTCATGCAGCGCGCGGAACTGCTTTGCCTTATCGGACTGGGTCAGCGTCATCCGGCGTCTCCTTCACCGAGCGGTTGCTCGCCTTGAGCTGCCCGTCTGGCAGCGCTGGCGGGGTCATGCAGCAAATCGCATCCAGATTCAAATTCGCCGAGGTAACCTTGATGCAGCCGCCCATCGAGCCACCCAGTATCGTCCAGGGCCAGGGGCCGGCATCGCCGGAAATCGGCGAGCGGATCAACCGCCAACCGGCGAGGACCACGACGTGCCGCATTCGACCTACCTGCCTGAGCGCATGGGCACCGCAGAGATCTCGCCTATCGGCAAGTTCGAAGCGGGCAGTTTTCAGTCATTCACCTTAGTCTACACCGCCGGCTATTTCGGCATCGACGATACTGGATCGATCAAGATCGTGCATCGCTTCGCTAGCGACATGGGTCGGCCGCAATGGAGCGACCCGCAGGCGGCGAACTACACCACGGTCGAGGCGTCGAACGGCGCGGTGCTCGACGTGCTCTACGATCCGAAGCTCAATATCCGGCCATGGGACAAGACCCTGATGATCCGGGTCATCCGCGGCTTTCTGCGCGAGGGCGACACGATCACCGTGCGGTTCGGCGACCCACGCCAGGGCTCGCCGGGCATGCGGGTGCAAACCTTTGTCGAGCCGAGTTTCGAGTTCCGCGTCTTGGTCGATGCCTTTGCGACCTGCGACTATGCCGAACTGTCGGTCCAGCCGACAATCTCGATCGTTGCGGGCCCGCCGGCAACCTGGAAGGCTGTGTTGCCCACCCTGCGCCCCGTCGGCGAGCGCTTCCGCCTCGGCTTCAAGGGCAGGACAAATGGGGAAATCCCAGCGACCAGGTCAAGGGACGGTTCTCGCTGCGCGCAAATCGCCCGATCCGCAGGCTGCCGGCAATTTTTTCGATGAAACGCGGCGAGCATGCGAAATCGATTGAGGGCCTATCGGTTGCCGAGCCGGGAGACCTGCTGGTAGAGGTGCTCGACGCGTCCGGCAAGGTGCTGTGTATCAGCAATGGAAGCGACAACGCTGGAGAAGCTCGCGCGCCTTTCCGGCAAGGCCACGTCGAAGGCTCTCGATGCTCTCGGGAAACGCGGGTTCGATATCCGTGGAAAACTGTCCACGCCGATCAGCCGCCTTCCCCGCCGGGCTCCTCAACCAAAGCCAAAATCGAGCGAGTGATGGCTGACCCGGAAACGATCTACAACTGGCGGCGACTTGATGATCGGGTCACGACGTCCGGTCAGCCGACCGAACAACAACTCGCGGATATCCAGGCATTGGGCGTCCGCCACGTCGTCAATCTTGGTCTCCACACTCACGAGAAGGCTTTGCCGGACGAAGCGGCAAGTGTCAGCCGGCTCGGCATGACCTACGTCCATATCCCGGTGGATTTCCAGAACCCGACTGACGAGGATTTCGCCAACTTCCGCTCCACGATGGAGCAATTAAAGGAAGTTCCGGTGCATGTGCACTGCATCGCTAACTACCGTGTCTCGGCCTTCTTTTATCGATATCGCCGCGATGTGCTTGGCATGGATGAGACCCAGGCGCGCGCCGAGATGGAACAGATTTGGCACCCCGAGGGCGTGTGGGCGAAATTTATCGATCGTTAGACTACCCCCGCCGACCTTCGCCCTGCCGCGGTATCTCAAATCCATAGCGGTGGCGGTTGGCGTTGGTGGCCATCTCGGCTTGACTGGCGCGGGCGGCCCGGGCGCTATGCTTCGACTGCCGCGGCCGGCTCGCCGAGCGACAGCATCAGCCGGTTGGCCCAGTTGAAGAACGCCGCGGCATGGATCACGTCGGCGATCGCCAGATCGTCCAACTCGGCGCGACGCAGGCGCTCGACATGCTGCGATCCGAACGTGATCGGCGTCGTGCTCAGCGCCACCGAGGCAGCGACGATGGCGTTCCAGCGCTCGCCGAGATCGGCGTTCATGCCGTCGTCCAACAGCCGCTGCACGTCCGCCTCGCGCTTCGAATAGGTCGCCGAGAACCGCGCATGTACCGAGGCGCAGTAGATGCAGCCGTTGAAGCGCGATGTCGCGGCGGCGGCCAACTCGCGCTCCGCCCGCGGCAGGCCGACATCCGAGTTGTAAAAGATGTCCTTGTCGGTCAGCGTGCGGGCTCGCAGTGCGTCGGGGTCGCGTGCCAGCAGGCGGAAGTATGGCGATTTCACCCGGGCGGCATCCACCAGGCCGGCCATGTGGCGTTCGGTCAAGGCCTCGACCACCAGCGGTTCGAGCCAGGGCAGCCAATCGAGCAGCGCTCGGGTGAAGACGGCGGGAACCGTGTGGGGCGGCGGTTCGAGGATCGTATCGCGCATGGTGGAACCTCGTGCGTCAGGCGGCGCCGGCCAGGACGCGCAAACCGGCGACCACCCGGATCTGGAACGACAGGAAGGCGGCGATCTGCGACAAAGTCACGATGTCGGTGGTCGACCAGCCGGCATCCAGCAAGGCCTGCAGCGCCGCCGGCGCGGCGTCACGCGGATGGAACACCAGCAGGTGCATATGATCGAATGCGGCGGCCAGGCGCGGTCCCAGCGCGCGGCGAATTTCCGGCGCGGCACGATGGGTCGGTCCGGCAGTGTCCTCGCGGCTCAGCGGGCCGGCGGGATAGGAGCCATAGGGGCCTTGCCCCTTGGCCGCCGCGATCGCCGCGTCGATCGCACGGCGCACTTCCGCCGATGCCCCGCTGGCGGCCAAGCCGGCGGCGTAGAACGCCGCGGTCTCCGCGCCGCCATGCAGGCCGGTGACGAAGGCCGCCACCGCGAAACGCTCTGTCGCGGTGACCTCGCCGGGAATTTCCGGCGCGAACAGCGCGCGATAGCTGGCCTGCGCCTGATCGCGTGCATCCGGCCGTCGGTTGCGGATGGCGTCCAGCGCGGAGCCAGGCTCAATCCCGGCCAGCGTGTCGATTACGTCCGTGTCCATCCCTGGCATGGCAATCCTTCCCTTGCCCGCCGTCACCCCCCCGGGTCACGCGACGTGCCGTGCGGCCGCCCCGAATTTCCGCACCCAGCCCAGCGCCGGCGCCACCGCGCCGGCGACCAGTTCGATCGACCGCAGGATGAATTGATGCGGTGGATCGATCGAATGCGATTGAACGGTCAAATCGGTGGCACGGGCCAGTATACTGTCGGTTCGCAGCGAGGCGATCGCGTCGTCCGGGTTGCCTATATGGATATCCATGGCGGCGATCTGGTCGTGTACCGACATGCCCCGGACAAACACCGTGCGACCGATCGTGGCGTACCGTGCCCGCTGCCGCGCCAGGCCAATTTCAGCCAGCCGCATCGCGTCCTTGCGGCCGTCGGCGACGAACACGGTGCGCGAAGCGAGGATACGTGGCGCGCGGCCCTGCGGCAGGGCCTCCAGATAGGCGTCGATCATCGGATGCTGGATGTCGGGCAGCGACAGGTGGGGTGACTCCCTCGGCCTGGGCCGCGTTCGCGACAGCATCAGCCCGTCGCCTGCGGCGCCGGCCCGCTGGGCGCCTTCCACGGTGAAGGTCGCCTGCCAGACGCGATTCACCAGGCCGGGATTGGGCGGATACAATCGGTCACCGCCGCGTAGCGGCCGCCCCGCCCAGGCGTCGAGCAGCACGCGATGATGCCGGATCAGCAGCGCCGTGCGCTCGGCGCTGTCCAGGCCGAACGCCTTGTACGCTGAGAGGTTGCCGCCGGGCCCGATCCCCACCTCAAGGCGTCCGTCACACATCAGGTCGAGCACCGCGGCATCCTCCGCCACCCGGATCGGCAGCTCCAGCGGCAGGGTGACGATCCCGGTGCCCAGGCGGATCCGCGTGGTCTGCGCGGCGACCTGGGCCAGGAACACGAAGGGCGCCGGCAGGCCGCCTTCGTCCTCGTGAAAATGGTGCTGTGCGATCCAGGCAGAATCGAAGCCGCAGCTTTCGGCATGCACGATCTGCGCGATGGCCAATCGGTAGCGCTCGGCTGCGTCCGCCTGATCGAGCAGGCGGGTGAAGAAGCCCAGGCGTATCGTCGGCTTCGCTGCCGTCACCCGCGCAACCTCGTGCTGTGCTGGCGGCGATCAAACACACCAGAGCGAGCGCCAGACAAAGTGGGGACCGCGTGTCTCATTAGGTCCCTCCTGCCCCCCGATGCTCCCCTCCGATTGTTAGCGTTTTCGGTGAGGCAGGGTACGGTCATCATTATCCTGCGTGGGGCTGCGGAGCAAGATGACCGGCGCCGTCTCCGCTCTGCGGAGAAATACCCGCCGCGCAGAACATCCGCTTTTGAGCGGGGACGGTCGGCGCTGTGACGTTAGATTGACCCGGGACGGGCGGGCCTTAGCCGTCCATCAGCGGTATCACCTCCGCGGCAAAGCGTTGCAGCCGCTCAATACTTTCGCCGCCGGACTGGCCGCGGAAATCGAAGATCAACTCGTGCACGCCGATCGCCGCGAAGGTGCGGAGCCGATCCGATCAGACTCAGTTATCGTCTTCGCGGCGCGAGCGCAGGTAGCGGCAAAGAGCGGCTCCGCACCATGGACATCGCATTCGCCCAAGCCCCCTACGCCCAAGGCTGAAGCGGTTGATCATCGTCGCCAGCACCATGCTACCCGAAGCATCCGCCCGGGCCGTGCCAGGGCCCGCCGCCGACAGCTCTCACGTCACAGACCGGACGCTTACCCTTCGCTGAGACGAGGTCCTGGCAATAAGGAGGTTTCATGTCTGGCACACTGTTTCTCATGCCCGACGAGGTGTCCGCACGCTATCGAGGGCAGATCAGTCCCGGAACGTTGCGGAATTGGCGAGCGATGAAAGTGGGGCCATCGTTTCTGAAGATCGGGAGGGCTGTTCTCTATCCGCTTACGGAGTTAGAAGGGTGGGAGCGTAAGAATCTCGTGATTTGCCGTGCCGCAAAAGTACCTAACGGGAAGGAGCTTGAGCCAGCATGATGATCACGAACAGGCACCACTTACCGCACCCAAGCACCGGCCCTTGTTCAAATTAAAGAAGAAGAAAAATATCGTAGAATCAATATGATATACGCTATCCGCCGTCTGGTGCACAACCACCCCTCAGGCGACCCGACCCCGTCCAAGGCCGACATCGCGGCGACGCGCGACATCGTCAACGCTGCAAAGCCGCTGGGGGTCACCGTGCACGACCACGTCATCATCGGCCGCGGCCGGCACACCAGCCTGCGCGATATGGGATTGCTGTCGTGAGGCTCGGCGTTACTTGCGTCGCCGTGTCGACCGTGACGGTTCGGCTGGCTCAGGTTTCGGCCAGTCCACCACCGGTGGTGGAGTCAGATGCCGTTCGATCCGGCTGACCCGCGCTTCCAACTCCAACAGACGCCGGCCGAATTGGAGCGTCAGCGGACCGGCCGCCATCGCCCGTTCCTTCCAGCCCGGGCCATGCAGCTTGTCGAGCACCCGTTGAGTGTAATTGGGTCCGGCAGGGACGCTGTTGATTTTTTCCAGCACCCGCCGATAGACATCGTCATCGCTCGCGGGGGTGTCTGCCATTGCTCGGCTATGCTGTTTCCGCCGTCAGTCCGCTGCCGGGCCGAGAAGCAAATGTTTCTCGATCCGTTGCACGCGTTCATCCAACCGCGTCAGCGACATGCCCTGTCCTACCTGGTTCTCGCTGCGGCGGAAATAAGGCAGCACGTCGTCATACGACCAGCCGACATTGCCGAGCTGGCGCCAATAGTCGAAATCCTGGCGCTGGCCGCGGATGTTGATTGAGGCCGTTGATCGAGCTGGAGCCGCCGAGCACCTTGCCGCGCGGCCACGAAATCCGGCGCCCGCCCAGCTCGGTCTCGAACTGCCAGGTGATCTTAGGGTGATAGATGTTGCGGTAGAACCCGGGCGGGATGTGGATCCATGGGTTGGTGTCCTTGCCGCCGGCCTCGATCACCAGGACCGCTTGGCGGCCTGCTGTTGCGGCAGGGTAACGGGGATCTTGTAGAGGTGGGCGGCGTTGTCGAAGACCAGTTGTTGGAGCGCTGCCTTGCCGAGTGCCGCTTCGGCCGGGGCATGGCCCATCGCCTTGGAATGCGGCCACGGGCTGTCGAGGCCTGGGAAATCGCTGGCCCACAGGAAGTTCTTAAGGCCGATCTCCGGCGCGCGGCGAAAGCCGCCCTCCTCCTCGACCTCGAACGTGAAGAAAACGTGCTCTTTGACGATTTCGCTCGGCATGCGCGACAGATGGACGTCGGACTTGAAGACAGGAGTCTCCGGCCCGCCGAACTCGTACTCGCGGTCGAAACGCCAGAACATGAAGGGGACCCAGCCGACCCCGGCCTCTTCGAGGACAAAGCGGACGCCCCTGTGGCGATCGCAGATGCCGGAGAAGACGACCGCGCTCATCAGCTCGGCCATCGCTCCCATCGGAAAGTTGGCGACCCGCATCAGCGCCTGGTTGCGCGGCTCAAGCCCCGCGACCCCGACCCCGATCTGGCGCGAGCCGCCGCTCGGGTAGGCGTGCAGGTTGACCGGCATGCCGGTCTCGGCGGCGGCGGCCCAGACCGGCTCCCACATCTGGTGCATCACCGGTTCGGGCGCGAAGACCCAGTCGAAAATCACCCCGGTCGGCAGCCCGAACTCGGCGACCCGCAACAGCTCCGCGGTGGCCTCCTCGGGCGTCTGGCATGGCAACGGCAAGAGCATAATGAAGCGGCCCTGCGACTCCTCATAGAGTTCGCGCGCCCAGTCGTTGACGGCGCGCACGCAGGCCGCGCGCAACGCCGGATCTTTGATCTGCGATATCTGCTCGTAGGGTCCGTTGACGGTTTCGGCGTCGACCCCGTCGCGGTCCATGTCCTCGCAGCGATAGCGGGCATTTGCGGCGCGGAAGATGCCGGGCTCCGGCTCCTCGGGCAGCCCGGCCCTGGTATAGCAATTGACCGGCCCGCGGCCGACGCCGGCCCAGCCGACCCCGCTCCACGGGCGCCCCTCGACGACCCACTGCCGAGTGCTGTCCGGCCCCGCGACGACTCGCGGCCCGTCGTCCTGAAACCGCCGCGGCAGCCGCTTTGTCCATAAATCGAACGGCAGGTGCATCAGCCGGCAATGGCCATCGGCGGAGATGACGCCAAACCGCTGCTCCATTGCACTTCTCCCCTTCAGCGAGCCGCCCGAACGGCGCAATCATAAGACGGCCTTCCCCGGTCGTCCATCAGGGCGCCGGACCGCAGGTTGATGGCGGCAGGGATATTCCTTACATGCGGGTCGAATAAAGGTCCGAGCCATGACCGTCACATTGCGCCAGCCGCGCACCGGCGAGATCAAGGTATTGGAGGAGGGCTGGAGCTGGGGCTGCTTTCTCGGGAGCGGCTTTCTCGGCATTCCGCTCTACCGCCGCGGGCTGCAGGTCTGGGGCTCGGTCATGGTCGCGTTCAATATTGTCGCCGTGATCGTCGAGTTCGTCCCGACCGAGCGGGCTCTGACGCTCGACGCTTGGGTGTCGGTGATCGGCCTTGGTCTGTGCGTCTTTTTTGGAATGAGGGCTAATCAGATGGCGATAGAGCGCTACCGCGACCTCGGCTGGGAATACTCCGATCCGCGACGCAATTTACTTTAGCGTAGCGACGCCGAGCACCCGCCGCGCGATCAGGCCGAGCACGGCGACACCGATGCCGGCCATGATCAGGATCGCCTTTTGCGGCCCGAGCCGCTCCGACAGCGCCCCGATCACCAAGACCCCGATCGGTCCGGTGCCGATCGCCATCGTCACGATGCCCATCACCCGCGAGCGCGTGGTGGGCGGCGCCTCGATCAGGATGAGGCTTGTCTGCATATTGGAAAACGCGGCGGTGCCGAGGCCGCCGATCAGCAGCAGTATAAAGGCGAGCCCATACCACGGCGACAGCGCCATCGCGATGACGCCGCCGAGAAACAGGAACGACCCCTGCACCAAGGCGCGGCTGCCGTCGAGGCGCAGCCACCCGGCGGACAGGGCGATACCGATGACGATTGCGCCGAGCGGCTCGGCCGCGGCGAGCGCGCCAACCAAGGTCGGCGAGACGCGGTAGACATCGATGCCGATCGGCGCGATCAGCGCCGAATAGCAAAATCCCGATGTGTTCATGACAATAGTAACCAGTACGACGCCGAGGATCGCCGGGGTGGCTCGCGCGACGGCGAGCCCCTCGGCGATCTCCCCGGGGATGCGGCCAAATCGGAAGCGCCGCGGCTCCTGGTGAAACTCGAGCCCGAGAACGGCGAAAAGGGCGGCCAGATAGAGCACCGCGGCGAGCAGATAGGCGCCGCCGAGCCCTAGGATCTCGAACACCGCGCCGCCGCACAACGGGCCCGCCACCCGGGCGATACTGTTGGTCAGCGAATCGAGCGCCACGGCGGCGCCGATCCGCTCGCGCGAGACCGCCTCGCCGATCATCCGCCGGCGCACGGCCAGCTCGCTCGCCCAGACGACGCCGGCAGCGCCGCCGCCGAACGCGACATGCCAGACCCGGATCTGCCCGGACAAGGCAAGCCCGGCGAGCACCGCCGAGGTCGTCGCCATCAGTAGCAGCTGCGCCAACAGCAGCCGTTTCCGGTTGAACGCCTCGGCGATCACCCCGGCGATCGGACCGAGGAACAGCATCGGGAGGCTGCGCGTCACCGTGACGACGGCGACCAGAAACGCCGAGTGGGTCGCATCGTAGGTAAAAATGCCGGCGACCAGCAGTTCGAGCCAACGCATCGCATTGCCGATGCCGCCGGCAAACCACAGCCGGGCGTAGCCGGGGGTCGCCAGCAGCCCACGCGGCTGGACCGTTGACGCGATCGGCTCCGAGGTCCATCTACGCAGCGAATCGCAATTCATAACGGCCGGTCCGGCAGGACTACCACCTTGCCGTTGCGGCCGCCCTGTGGGGGCGAGCCAGAGCGCTCTTGATCTCCTCGGCCGGGTAGGGTGCGTCGATCGGCGCCGCGACATTCGGGCACCCCGATGCAATGGGAAACTGCTCCCGGCGCGCCAAGCGGTGATCTCGACCCTTTCATTGGCGTTTCCCCAGAACGTGGCTGGCGAGAGTCTAGCGGCCGCGGCAATCGCTCGGCAATCAGTCCCAACGCCGAACGTGTCGCCAATTTCCACCGCAGAGCCCCCAGACGGCCCGGGATGACGGTTTGGGCCGCTTTGATGCCGACGCGCACGTGCTCCGATTCTGCTCGACGGCAGGAGCTTCGCGATCTCAGGTACAAGGATGCGCATTAACGATATGTCATATGATTGACAGGTTTGATGTCTTTCCACGGCAGTCTAAGCTACCCATGGTAACGCGCGGTTTGTCGATGAGCAGGGGAGCCGATTCAATTGACGGGGACTGGGCGGGGTGACGGTGACCCGGAAGCGGCTTCCGAGCGCGAGATCGGCGACGAGCAGGTTCAGTGGCGATCGGCCGTGCCGGAAGGGCCGACGACCGAAGAAGACATCGAGCAATTCAAAGGGACCGTGCTGAACAAGCTGACCCTGTCGGTCGGCAAGGACGCATCGAGCGCCACCGACCGCGATTGGTTTTTGGCCACCACGCTGTCGCTGCGCGACCGGGTGATCCATCGCTTGCTGGAGGTCGATCGCGAGAATCTCGCACGCGGCCGCAAGCACATCTATTACCTGTCCCTCGAGTTTCTGATCGGCCGGCTGTTGAACGATGTCGCCGGCAACCTGCAGATGACCGATATCGTTCACCAGGCGCTGGACGATCTTGGCGTGAATTTCGACCGGGTGCGCTTTGCCGAGCCCGACGCGGCGCTGGGCAATGGCGGGCTCGGCCGGCTCGCCGCGTGTTTTCTGGAGAGCATGGCCAGCCTCGGTGTCCCGGCCTATGGCTACGGGATAAGGTATGACCATGGGTTGTTTCGCCAGATCATCACGGATGGCTGGCAGCGGGAATTCCCCGAGGAATGGCTGTCATTCCGCAACCCGTGGGAATTCGAGCGGTCGGAAGTCATCTACGACGTCAATTATGGCGGATGGGTCGAGACCGTCGCGGCGCGCGGCGGGCATACGCGGTTCCTCTGGCATCCCGAAGAGACGATCGAAGCGGTCGCCTACGACACCCCGGTCGTCGGCTGGCGTGGGGCGCACGTCAATCCACTGCGGCTGTGGTCGGCCCGCGCGGTCGACCCGATGCGGCTCGATGTGTTCAACCGCGGCGATCATGTCGGCGCGTTGACCGAGCAGTCGCGCGCCGAGGCGCTCTCCAAGATCCTCTATCCGAGCGATGAAACCGACGCCGGACGCGAGCTGCGCCTGCGGCAGGAGTATTTCTTTGTTGCCGCCTCGCTGCAAGACCTGGTCGAGCGGCATCGCCGCGCTTATGGCTCGCTCCATACCCTCTCTGAGCGGGCGGTCATCCAACTCAATGACACCCATCCAAGCATTGCCATCGCCGAGCTGATGCGAATCCTCGTCGATCTCCACAACATCGCGTGGGACGACGCCTGGCAGATCACTGTCGATACCTGCCGCTACACCAACCACACGCTGTTGCCCGAGGCGCTCGAAAGCTGGCCGGTCACGCTATTCGAGCGCGTTCTGCCGAGGCATCTGCAGATCATCTATCTGATCAACGCCCGGCATCTTGAAGGCGTCGAGCGCACGCACGCGCTGGATGCCGACGGGATCGCCGCGATTTCGCTGATCGACGAGCGCGACGGTCGCCGCATCAAGATGGGGCATCTTGCGTTTCTCGGCTGCAGCCGCACCAACGGCGTGTCGGCGATGCACACCGCGCTGTTGCGCAAGACGGTGTTCCGCGACCTGCACGCGCTCTACCCAGACCGCATTGTCAACGTCACCAACGGCATCACCTTCCGGCGTTGGCTCTACCAGGCCAATCCGGGGTTGACGCGGCTTTTGTCCGCCGCCTGCGGCGAAGACATTCGCGACAATCCGGGCGCCATCGCGCGCTTTGCCGCGGCGGCCGACGACAGCGGGCTGCGCGAGCGGATTCGCGCGGTCAAGCGCGCCAACAAATTGGCGCTTGCTCGCGTGATCCACGACCAGCTCGGGCTGCTCGTCGATCCGCGAGCGATCTTCGACGTCCAGATCAAGCGGATCCACGAGTACAAGCGCCAGTTGCTCAATCTCTTGGAGACGGTCGCCCTGTACAACGCGATCCGTGCCGAACCGACGCGCGACTGGGTGCCGCGCGTCAAGATTTTCGCCGGCAAGGCCGCAGCCAGCTATGCCATGGCAAAGCTGATCGTCAAGCTTGCCCACGACATCGCCGAGGTGATCAACGGCGACCCGGCGGTCCGCGACCTGCTAAAGGTGGTCTTCCTGGCGAATTACAACGTCAGCCTGGCCGAGACCATCATTCCCGCCGCTGATCTCTCGGAGCAGATCTCGACGGCGGGGATGGAAGCTTCGGGCACCGGCAATATGAAATTCGCCCTCAATGGCGCCCTGACCATCGGAACGCTCGACGGCGCCAACATCGAGATCCGCGACAGCGTCGGCGCTGACAACATCTTCATCTTCGGCCTGGTAGCCGACGAGGTGGCGGAGCTACGCCGCGGCGCACTTGAGGGGGCGCGCGTGATCGCCCCGTCGCCGGTGCTATCCGAGGTTCTCAAGATGATCGAAGCCGGATTCATTTCGCCCGGCGAGCCGGATCGCTTCGCCATGCTGACGGATAGGTTGCGGCGGTCGGACGATTATATGATCGTCGCCGATTTTCAATCCTATTGGGAGACACAGCGCCAGGTCGACGAGCTGTGCCGCAACTCCGACGATTGGGCGGCGACATGCATTCGGAATATCGCGGGCATGGGCTGGTTCTCGGCCGATCGCGCGATCAATGAATATGCCAGGTCGGTCTGGCGCGCCCGCTTCTGATAGGCACGTTCGGTCCTCGCCCGCGCCGGGATCAGGCGTGACGCCGCTGGAAAGCGCAGCGTCGAGGGGGATGTCATGGCGACGAGCAGCAAAATCCGAGTCGGGATCGTCGGGGCAAGCCCGAACCAGGGATTTGCCTTCGATTGCGCATATCCCGGCCTTGCGAGCGCTGCCACAATTCGAGATCGCCGCGGTTTGCACTACCCGCCAGGAATCCGCCGAAGCGGCGGCCCGGCATTTCGGGGTTCGCCTGGCGTTCTCCGATCCGGAAAAGCTCGCGAAACACCCCGATGTCGATCTCGTCACGGTCAGCGTCAAGGTGCCTGATCACTACCGCCCGGTCATGGCGGCGATCGAGGCCGGCAAGCACGTCTATTGCGAGTGGCCGCTGGGCCGCGATACCGACGAGGCCGTGCGGATGCTCGACGCGGCGGAACGCCGGGGGGTTCGGCACGCTGTCGGGTTGCAGGGCCAGATGTCGCCGGCGATCAATTACGCCCGGGATCTGATCACCGAGGGCTATGTCGGCAAGGTGCTGAGCGCGACGCTGATCGGTTGCGCGCCGAACTGGGGTGCCTCGATCGACCGCGCTTACCAGGCCGACCGGGCCAACGGCGCCAATTTGATGACGATCACAGGTGGCCATCAAGTGGATGCGCTGTGCCATTGTCTCGGTGAGTTCCGCGAGCTTTCCGCGTTCGTTGTCAGCCAGCGCGATCAAATCCATTCGGAGGATACCGGCGGGCTGATCGCCAAGACCTCGCCCGACCAGCTCGTCGTAAATGGTATCCTCGGGGGCGTTGTCGGGGAGGGCGCGGTGGTGTCGTTCCAGATCCGCGGCGGCATGACGCGGGGCACCGAGTTCCTGTTCGAGATCCACGGCGACAAGGGCGACCTCGCGCTGACCGCAACCGAGCGCGCCTCGATGCAGCGGCAGGAATTGAAGTTGCAGGGCGGGCGCGGCGGCGCAAAGCAACTCGTCGACTTGCCGGTTCCGACCAAATACCGTTGGGTCCCGGACGAGGTGCCCGTGGGCTCCCCCTACAATGTCGCCCAACTCTATGCCAAACTGGCCGAGCGCATCCGCGACGGCGCGCCTGCCAGCCCCGGCTTCGCTGCGGCCGTCACCCGGCATCGCCTGATCGATGCGATCGTGCGCGCCTCGGAGACGGGGCAAAAACAGCAACTGTAGCAAGGGAGGTCGACCATGCCGCTCTACATGTATCAGGCGGCCTATACGCCGGAATCCTGGGCCGCCCAGCTCAAGAACCCGCAGAACCGAGTCGAAGCTGTGGGCCGCGCGGCGTGCGAGGTGGTCGGCGGAAAGCTTGTGGGGAGTTGGTATTGCTTCGGCGAATATGATCTCGTCATCATCGCCGATGTGCCAGACAACGAAAGCATGTCGGCAATCGCGTTGGCGATCGCCGCCGGCGGCGCCCTCAAGGCCGGCAAGACGACCGCATTGATGACCGGGACGGAAACCGTGAACGCCATGAAGAAGGCCGAGGCCGTTGCCAAAGTCTATCGCCCGGCCCGCTAACCGGGCGTTGCGAGGGGCAACGCGGGCCCCGCCAACGCAAGCAAATTGACGCCCCGCGGCGCTGTCTCCGCGGCATCCCGTTGCGGCGGGTCGGCCGGCGTCTTACGGTGGCTCGGCACAACGCAACGATGGAGGCGGCGATGCCTCCCGCGCCGGTTCTCGATCACCTCGTCATCGATGTCCGCGACCGCATGGACGCTGCGGCGCGCGCTTTCGCAGCGCTCGGCTTCCAGCTGACGCCGCGCGGTCATCACACGCTCGGCTCGATGAACCACCTCGCGATGTTCGCGACCGATTACCTGGAATTGCTCGGCTTTGGCGAGGGCGGCGCCAACCGCCCCGAGCTGGCGCCGTTCCGGTCGGGTTCAACGGGCTCGTGTTCAAGACCGACGATGCCGAGGTGGTTCACGCCCATGCGCTGGCCGCCGGGTTGCCGATCCTGCCGGTGCAGTCGTTCTCGCGCGCGGTCGAGCTCGACGGCGCGCGGCAGGATGCGCGGTTCCGTACGACGCGGCTCGATCCCGGCAAGATTGCGATGGGCCGCGTCTATTTTTGCGAACACCGAACGCCCGAATTGGTCTGGCGCCGCGAATGGCAGTCGCATCCGAACGGCGCTCGCACGATTGCCCGAGTGATCGTCGCGACCGGCGATCCGCAGCAGACCGCGTCGCTGTTCCGCGCCCTGTTCGGATCCGAGGCGGTGACCGAATGCGCGAGCGGCTGCGTCATCGCGGCGGGCGTGGCTCAGGTGGAGCTGACACTTCCCGGAGCCATCGCGGAGGAATTCGGCGATGCGGCGGCCGCGCCCGCCGGTCGCGCCGAATATCTGGCGGCACTGGAGCTGAAGGTGGCCTCGCTCGCCAGCACCGCCGAGCAGCTCCGCCAGGTGCCGGGCGTGCGCATCGAAGCGCGCCGGATCATGGTGCCGGCCCGCGCCGCGTTCAATACGACGATCGCGTTCTCGGCTTAGGCCATGGCTGCTGATTTCGCGCCGACCCGTTGGCGCAACCTCGGCGACGCGATCGATCGCAGCGGCGATCCCGACGCGACCGCCGTGATCGATCTGGGCGGCGACCCTGCCCCGCGTCAATACAGCTACCGCGAATTCGACGGGCTCGCCAATGCGGCGGCGCGCGGGCTTTTGGCGCGCGGGCTGCGGGCGGGCGAGCGGGTTGCGATCCTCTCTGCTAACCGCGCCGAGTTCCTCGCCGCCTGTTTCGGCATCATGCGGGCCGGCCTCGTCGCCGTGCCGGTCAACTGGAAGCTGCCCCCCGCCAGCGTCGAAGCGATCCTGCGCGATTGCGACGCGAAGGTGGTGCTGTGCGACGCGGCGCGCGGGGCAATGTGCCCGGCAGACCTGCCGCGTTTTGTGTTTGGCGAGGATTTCGCGAACCTCATCGATCCGGGGCCGTTTCGCGCCGTCGAGCCCGATCCGAGCGATCCGGCGATGTTCCTCTACACCTCGGGATCGAGCGGGCGGCCAAAAGGGGTCGTGCTGTCGCACCGGGGCCATCTCTGGGTGATCGAGATGCGCCGCCGCGCCGGCGGCTTGTCGGCCGATCGCCCGCTGGTCGCGGCGCCGCTCTACCACATGAACGCGCTCGCCGTATCGCAGGCGGCGCTGGCACAGCATCACACGATCATCCTCTTACCCGGCTTCACCGCGGCGAGCTATATCGCGGCGGCAAGCATCTACCGCGCGACCGTCTTGACCTCGGTGCCGACGATGATCGCGATGGTGCTGCGCGAGCGGGAAGCGCTGGCGCGCGACGATCTGTCGTCGGTCGCCGCGGTGCGGATGGGCTCGGCGCCGGTCTCGCCGGGACTGTTCGACGCGGTGCGCCGCGTCTTCCCTGGCGCCGCGGTCAGCAACGCCTATGGCACGACCGAGGCCGGACCAATTGTCTTCGCGCCTCATCCCAAGGGCAAGCCGACCCCGGATCTGTCGGTCGGAACCGCCCATCCGCAGGTCGAGTTGCGGCTGGTCGCGGGGGAGGATCGCAACGCCAACGAGGGTGTGTTGCAGATGCGCTGCCCGGCGCTGATGAATGGGTATCACAACCTGGCCGAGGCGAACGCACGGGTCATGACCGAAGACGGATTCTATATCACCGGCGATGTATTTCGCCGCGACGCCGACGGATTTTATTATTTCGTCGGCCGCGCTGACGACATGTTCGTCAGTGGCGGCGAGAACGTCTATCCCGGCGAGGTCGAGAAACTGTTGGAGCGGCATCCCGATATTCACCAGGCCGTGGTGGTGCCGGTTGACGACGAACTGAAGTATCAGAAGCCGGTCGCATTTGTCGTGCCGCGACCGGGATCGGCACCGAGCGAGGAGCAGGTGAAAGAGTTCGCGCTCGGTAATGCAGCACCCTACCTGCACCCGCGCCGGGTGTGGTTTCTCGCGGAGATGCCGCTCGCCGGCACCAACAAGATCGACCGGCGCGCGCTGGCGGAGCGTGCCGCCGAATTGCTGTCGAATGACATGCGCGGAACAAGCCGATGAAAGCCCTGGTGTTGCGCGAGCATGGCGGCGGCGGGTTGCGCCTGGAGAGGGATTTTCCCGATCCGGTGGCGGGCGAGGGCGATGTCGTACTTAAGGTGCGCGCCACCTCGCTCAACTATCACGATGTGTTCACCCGGCGCGGCATGCCGGGGATCAGGATCGCGATGCCGGCGATCATGGGGCTCGACGTCGCCGGCGAGATCGCCGCGCTCGGCCCCGGCGTCAGCGGCTGGACGCTCGGCGACCGGGTACTCGGCGACCCGATCAACCGGGTTGAGGGCGGCCTCACCGGGGAAACCGTGCACGGTGGTCTCGCTGAATATTGCCGGCTGCGCGCGCACCAGCTCGTGCGCATCCCGGAAGGCGTCAGCTTCGAGCAGGCTGCCACCCTGCCCTGCGCCTACGGCACCGCGCGGCGGATGATGCACACCAACGGCCATGTCGCAGCGGGCGAGAAGGTGCTGATCCTCGGCGCCTCGGGCGGGGTCGGGGTGTGCTGTGTGCAGCTCGCCAAATCGGCTGGCGCCACGGTGATCGCCGCCACCGGGTCGGAGGAGAAGGCGGCGCGGCTGCGAGCGCTCGGCGCCGACCACACGATCAACTACGCCGAGCACGATTTTGTGAAGGAAACCTGGGCGCTCTTTGGGAAGCCCTCGCGACGCGGCGCCGGCAGCGACAATGGCGTCGATGTCGTGGTCAACTACACCGGCGGCGACACCTGGACAAAGAGCCTGCGCTTGTTGCGGGTCGGCGGACGCCTCCTGACCTGCGGCGCGACCGCCGGCTACGACCCGTCGGAGGACCTCCGCTTTATCTGGACCTTCGAATTGAAGATTCTCGGCTCGAATGGCTGGGCGCGCGAGGACATCGTGGCGCTGCTCGAGATGGTGCAGAGGGACCGGCTGGAAGCCATCATCGACGCGACCTTCCCGCTGGAGCGCGCCCACGAAGCCCTGGCTCGCCTCGAAGAGCGCCAGGTGTTCGGCAAGCTGGTGATAACGCCATGAGCGGCCCTCCGCTAAGCCGGGAGGAATTGCAGGAGCGCCTCGCGCATTCCGCCTTTATCGATTCCCTGCAGCTGACCGTGCTGAGCGCCGATCCCGGCGCGCAGCAGTTGGTGATGCGCGCGGCGATGCGGCCCGAATTCGAACGCGGCCGTGGCACCGGCCAATGGCACGGCGGGCCGATTGCAGCGATCATCGACACGGTCGGCGATTATGCCATGGTGATGCTGCTCGGCCGGCCGCTGCCGACGGTCAATTTCCGCGTCGATTACCTCAGACCGGCGATCGATACCGCGCTGATCGTCACCGCCAGGGTGCGGCGCAACGGCAGGTTGGTCGGGATCGTCGATGTCGATGTCGCGAACGAGGCCGGAACGCTGCTGGCAATCGGCCGCGCCACATACGCCACTGCGACATGAGCGCACGAAATGGCGCAGAACATCTACGACAATGACGAGTTCTTCGCCGGCTATGCCCGGCTGCCGCGTTCGGTCGAGGGGCTGGACGGAGCACCGGAATGGCCGGCGCTGCAGGCCTTGCTGCCCGATCTGCACGGGCGAAATGTGCTCGACCTTGGCTGCGGCTACGGTTGGTTCTGCCGCTGGGCGCGCGAGGCGGGAGCGGCCGAAGTGCTCGGCATCGATGTGTCGGAGAAGATGCTGGCGCGCGCCCGCACTGACACAGCCGATGCCGCCATCATCTACCGGCGGGCGGATATGGAAAGCCTCGCGCTGCCGGCCGAGGCCTTCGACCTGGTCTATAGCTCACTGGCGCTCCACTACGTCGAAAACCCGGGCGGGCTGCTGGCGCAGGTCTACCGGTCGCTGGTCCCCGCCGGAAGGCTGGTATTTTCGACCGAACACCCGATCTTCAGCGCGCCGGTCGAGCATAAATGGACGCGCGACGCCGCCGGGCAGAAGATCTGGCCGCTCAACAATTACCTCGACGAGGGGCCGCGCACGACCGACTGGCTGGTGCCGGGCGTCATCAGGCATCACCGGACGATCGCGACCACGATCAACCTGCTGCTTCGGGCCGGGTTTGCAATCGCGCACCTCGACGAATGGGGACCGACCGAGGCGCAGATCGCGGCCCACCCGAGCTGGGCTGATGAGCGCCACCGCCCGCCCTTCCTGATCGTCGCAGCCAGCAAGCCTTCGTAGCCGCTCAGGGCGCTCCAAGCTACGACATGCGGCTGGTCGCTTCGATTGCCACTGTTGGGCGGAATCTCAGAATTGGAAATAGATGAACGCCTTCTGGACCTGCGGCATCAGTGTCAGTGCCACCGCCGCAATCGCTCCGATCCCAACCCAGAATACTGATCGGTTTAGAGCAAAAGCCGGAGCAATCCGCAGCCGGGTCCGCCCCAACACATGATCGACGAGGATCAAAGCAATGATCCACACAATGAGGGATTGAGGCAGGCGACTTCCCACGACGTGGCGAAGCCCAACCATCGCTTGTAGAATTTCGAGTGCGTCCGCGAAGCTGCCGCAGCGGAAGAACGTCCAGGCGCAAAGCACCCAGAACTGGGTCAGCAGCAGCGCGGCGATGCGCCATGCCATAGCGTCCCAATTGATGCCGCCCCCGAGCCGCGGCCGCACGCCGAGCCAAAGCTTATGCAGACAAAGGCCGAGCCCGTGAAGTGCACCCCAGGCAACAAAGTTCCAGCTGGCGCCGTGCCATAATCCCCCAAGCAGCATCGTCGCCATCAGATTGCGATAAAACACGATGGATGAACCCCGATTACCGCCCAGCGGAATGTAGACATAGTCGCGTAGCCAAAATGACAGCGACATGTGCCAGCGCCGCCAGAATTCCGTCAGCGACAACGCCGAATAGGGATAGTCGAAATTCTTCGGAATGCGGTACCCGAACAACCGTGCCGTGCCGATTGCGATGTCGGAGTAGCCGGCGAAATCGAAATAGATTTGACCGTAGAAGGCGATGCTCGCGGTGACCAGCGCCTGATTACTATACCGTCCGACATCGCCAAAGATCGGATCACAAACCTGCGCCAGGGTGTCGGCAATCACCGCCTTATAAATTACACCCCGCACAATCAGCCGCGCCCCATGCGCCTGTCCGCCCCTCACATAGGGCGGAGCTCGCCGGAGCTGCGGCAGGAAGAAAGCCGCGCGCACGATCGGACCCGCGGCAAGCTGCGGGAAAAAAGCAATGTACAGAGCGACATTGGCAAAGGAGCGCTCGGCGACGGCCGTGCCGCGGTAGACGTCGACGACGTAGCTGATCGCATGGAATGTGTAAAAGCTGATGCCGATCGGCAACACGACCATCAAAGCCGGCAGCGCCGGCGTTAGGCCCAGCGCGGCTAATGCCGTGGCGACGTTCGCAACGAAAAACCCGTAATATTTAAAAAAACCCAGTACAGTCAGATCGACGCCTATACTCGTCCAAAGCAATCGTAGCCGCCACGGAGGCGCGAGCGTTGGGAGGGTTCGCCCCGCCAAATAAGCATTTACCGTGACGAACAGCATTAATCCGCAAAATCGCCAGTCCCACCAGGCATAGAAAACGTAGCTTGTGCCAATCAGCAGGTATTTCCGCGTTTCACTACCCGCGATCTTCCAATAGGCCGCGTAGACGATTACGAGAAAGACCAGGAAAGTGACGGAGATGAAACTCACGGCAGCGTCGTCTGCTCGAGCAAACGTTCCGCGAACCAGAGAGTATAGAGCCGGCGCCCCTCGTCGATCAGATGTGTCCTATCGTACCAATACTCGTCGTGACTAAGACCGGCGAGGAGCTCCGGGTCGCCGGCCATGATGCATGGAAACCCTGCCATGGCGGAACAGAAGCTCACCCCATACGCATACTCCCGGGTGAGCGTGGTCGGTGGCTGATAAAAGCCGAATTCGCTCGCGCCACGGGCGCGAAACAGCCCGATCTCCTGGTCAAGAATGCGAGCGAGCCATGAGCTCGGTATCGGCAGCGGAGAGCTTTTCTCCGACGGCTTGACAACCGCCGCCAGTTCGCGAGCAAAAAATGCGTCACCGAGCCATGCCTGCTTCGGCGGCTCCCAATCAAACGCCGAAGATACCATTCGATCGGCGCTGATGCTCTGCGGCATAAAACCGACGTGCACAACATTCAGCAAGAAATGACCCATCACCGTGGCCGCCAGCGTTATCCGCCTTTCTAGCGGCTCGTCGTTAGATAGGCCGAGGATCCATTCGAGGCTTAACCAGGTAGTGTCAAGATCCATTCCTGCCACTTCCTGAGCCGTGTAAAGGTTCTGCTGCAGCTGCCGCATCGGATCGGTTTCGTAGTATTCAGAGATTTCAAATAATACCATGCTCGGTCGGCGGTGAGCGACTGCCAAATATTGCTTTATGTAGTGGTACCGCTCAGGGATCGACAGTCCGCCAAGGCCGAGGCGTCCGACGGTGACGGGGTGGCCTGCGGCGGCGAGTTGTCGCGCGAGCAGGTCCCGATCAATGGCGTACTGAGTGAGGCTCGAACCGACCAGAAGAACAATCGGACGGTCGCCCGGAAGCTCCGCCAGATATTTGACCATCTGACTCGGTGGTACGTGATAGCGGAGTTTGAAGACATCGATCGTCGCCGCGATGCCGGCCTGCGCAAAGATAAAGCCGACGCACAAAAGGAAAAATGGGTTGATCCGACCGTTGCGACGCACCCGTCGCAAGGCGTGGGCGGCGGCAACGAGGACAATACTCGCGCCGATCACGCCAGTAGCCACAACATCCTCAGGCTGAGATTAAAGCTTCGCACCAGCAAGCTGGCATGTTACGCCCCCTCCCCTGGACGCATTGTTACGATCGCAAGGGCTTTGCGCGGTGTCAACGCCGCGCCGGCTCGCATCGCGCGGGCTACGACAGCCAGCGGCGCTTCCAGGCCTGGAACTGCAGGACCGTCCAGAGCGGGTATTGCCACTGCTCGCCGGCCAGATGGCGGCCCCACAGTTGGCGCACCGCCTGCGGGTCGAACAGCCCATCGGCCGCGATGCGCCGCGGCGCAAGCAGGTCTTCGGCCCAGTCGCGCAGCGGGCCGCGAAGCCAGGAATCGATCGGCACGCCGAACCCGGTCTTGGGGCGGTCGATCAACTCGCGCGGGACGCTGCGGTAGAGTACTTGGCGCAATGCCCATTTGGTCTGGTCGCCGCGGATCTTCATCGCCATTGGCAGGCGCCAGGCAAATTCCATCACGCGATGATCGAGGAGCGGCGCCCGTACTTCCAGACTGACGGCCATGCTGGCGCGATCGACCTTAACCAGGATGTCGTCGGGCAGATAGGTCAGCAGATCGAGCATCTGCGCGCGCTCTACCGGCTGCTTGTAGCTATCGGCCAGGGCCCCCTTCCACCAGGCGGCCGGCTGCTCCCGCGCGTTGCACAAGATCGTCTTCGGCGCGACGCCCTGCTGCACCAGGCCGCGATAGAGTTTCTCCATCCCCTGGGGTCCCTCGGCGGCACCGAGCCGGCCAAGCCAGCGATCGGCGCGGGCGCGGAAGACGGGCGGCAGGCGTCGATAAATCGACGCAGCGGCCGGTGCCCGCAGCGCGTATCCGGCGGTTCGCGCCAGCGGCGCCAGCAGCCCAGCCGAGCTAGCCGCCAACCCGATCGAACTGTCGAGATAACCGTACCGGGAATAGCCGGCGAAACTCTCATCCCCGCCGTCGCCGGAGAGCGCCACCGTGACATGCTGGCGGGCCATATGGGCAACGAGATAGGTCGGGATCTGCGAGGAGTCAGCAAATGGCTCGTCGTAGATCTCGGGGAGGCGGGGGATCACGTTGAGCCCGTCCTCGGCGGTCACGTAAAGCTCTTCGTGGTCGGTACCGAGATGCCGGGCGACAGCGTGCGCATAAGGCGCCTCGTCGAACCCGGGGACGTCGAAGCCGATCGAGAACGTGCGCACCGGACGCTGCGACTGCGCCTGCATCAGGGCGACAACAAGCGAGGAATCTATCCCGCCCGAAAGAAAGGCGCCGAGCGGCACATCGGCCACCATCCGGCGCCCGACCGCATCGCGCAGCAGGCCTTCTAATTGGTCGACAGCCTCGGCCTCCTCGAGGATTGGGGCAGCGTCGCGCTGGCGAGCGGCGACCTCCTCGATCCGCCAGAACCGCTCTACCGACCACTCGCCCGACGGCGTCAGCGTGCCGTGCCCGCCGGGCGGCAGTTGGGTCACGTTGCGATAGATCGACAGCGGGTTCGGCACATAGCCGAACCGAGTATAGGCGGCGAGAGCGCGTGGGTCGATCTCGGCGCGGAAATCGGGGTGGCGCCGCAAGCTGCGCAATTCGGAAGCGAACATCGTCGAGCCGCCGAAGCGGCCCACATAAAGCGGCTTCTTGCCGGCCCGGTCGCGCGCCAGATGAAGCCGACCGGTCACCCGATCGTAGACCGCAAAGGCATACATGCCGATCGCCCGATCCAACGCCTCCTCGATGCCGCGCAACTCGATCGTCTCGAGCAGCACCTCGGTGTCGGAGTGGCCGCGGAAGACGATGCCGGCACCGGCCGGCGACGGGCGCAGATCCGCTGTGTTGTAGATCTCGCCGTTGAAGATGATGACAGTGCGGCCGCTCGCCGACGCCATCGGCTGATGCCCGGCCGGCGACAGGTCGATGATCGACAGCCGGCGAAAGCCGAAACCGAGGCCCCGCTCGACATCGGCATAGGAGCCATCATCATCCGGTCCACGGTGCGCGATCTCGTCTGCCATCGCGCCCGCCAGGGCGCGCAGGGCCGGCGCGTCGAGGCCAAGTGCGGACGAGACGAAGCCGGCGATGCCGCACATCAGATGCTCTCCGCCCCTCGGTCCGAGGTCGAATGCAATTCGAAGATATGGCAGGCGCTGCCCAGAATCTGAGCGAGGTGGGCGCGCTTCGCCAGCGACCAGCGCGCCCCAAACGTCATGTTGCCGGTGTAGAACAAGCCCATCGGCTCGTCGCGCAGGATCTCAAACCCGTTCAGCCGAAAGTTGCGGCGCCACCATTCTGGGTGGAACAGCCAGGTCTCCGTCAGCAGGTTGCCGCGCTCGCCGTGTCGGTGCTGACAGAACGCTGAGGCAAGATGCCTTCCGGCCTGAAGGCTGGCACCGATCAGCCGCCGCGCCTCCGATGGCGTGGGCGGCCAATGCGGCCGCAATTGTGACTTTAGCGTCGCGGCGCACTGAACACCGGTCGGGAATGCCGAGACCGTCGTCCAAAATCGCCAGGAGTGCGTCGGCAATACGTGCACCGCGCGCCCGTCGGAGCGCAGGACGCGGCGGATCTCCTTGTGCATCTGCGCGAGGTCGGGAACGTGCTCGAGGACGTTGGAGGAATAAACGATGTCGAACGACAGGTCAGGAAATGGAATATGCGCGCCGTCGTAATCGGCTATCGGGAAGCAGCGGTCGCCGGCATAGTTCGAACCGGTCAGCTCGATCGCCTCGACGTCAAACCCGCGGGCCGCAAGCTCGCGAGACTGTTGCCCAGTGCCGGCTCCCAGTTCCAGCACGCGCGCGCCAGGCGGGAACCAGGCGACGACCCGCTCGACCTCGGCACCGCGCAGGGCATCCAGTTGCGCCATCGAGAACATCGGCTGTCGCTCTCTACCGCGCCCGCTATAGGCCGTACACGGCGAGCGTTTCCTCTACCATCCGATCGAGGCCGAAGCGCCGCTCGACAAAAGCCGGTCCGGCCGACTTGGCGGCGGCACGCCACCCCGCATTGTCGAGGATTTCCAAGACCCGCGCCGCGATCGTGGCGGCGCTGCCGTCGCGCACCAGCACGCCGGTTACGCCGTCCTCGATTGTCTCGGCCGTCCCGCCGGCCGCGGTAGCCACGACCGGTACGCCGGCCAGGCTTGCCTCCAACACTACATTGGGGGTGCCTTCGGCGCGCGAGGTCAACAGGAACACGTCGAACATCGACAAATAGTCGGACGGGTCGGCGCTGGTGCCCGGACAATGCAGCCGGTCGGCACACCCGCTCTGCCGCGCCCGTTTCAGCACCGCGCTGCGCAGTGGTCCGGTGCCCACGATGACGAAATGGCAATCGGCCCGGCTCGCAGCGACAAGGGCAGCGGCCTCGACCCACAGCAGCGGCTGCTTTTCGTCGTACAAGCGAAAGATCGAACCGACCACCGGCACGGTCTCGGGTATCCCGAGCGCTGCTCGCAGCCGCTCGCGTGTGCCTGATGCGGGCGGGATAAAGGCTTTGGGATCGACGCCGTTGCGCAATACCCGGATACGATCGGCCGAAAGCCCGAGCCAGGCGGCATAATCGTCGGCGCCGGCGGTGCTGTTGTTCAGCATGATGACTTCCGGGATGCTCGCGATTTCGCGATATGCATCGGCCATGTAGGGTCGGTGATAGGCGAAATTCGGCGGCGAGATATTGCGACCGGAGACGATCACCCTCGGCACTCCGACGATCCGCGCCGCATAGGCGGCAGCGATCGACAGCGAGTCCTGCCAGGCATGCACGACCGCCGGGCGCAATTGCGCGAAGTCCCCAGCCAGTCGCTCGATTTCGTCCTGCACCTCGTTGGGCAGCCAATCGATTGCATCACGGGCAAGTGCCACCGCATCACCCGGCGCCGCCGCGGCGAGCAGCCGGCGCGCCGCGCCAAGGTCGATAGCGTTGCGCAGAACGCCATCAAAGCCTTGTAGCGCGGGCAGGAAGAAATCGTAATCCGGCCCCTCTCCGAGCCGCGTGCAGAGGAGGCCGAGCGACCCTCCGGTCCGGCCTTCGAGACCGCGCAGGGTCGTGACCAGCTGGCGCTCCGCGCCGCCCCAGGCGAGCGCATTGTTGACGAGGATAATCGGCCCTCTAGCGAACGCTGACGGCTCAATCAGCGGCAGCAGGTCGCGCAGCATGACCGGCCGCTCGGCGAACCGGCGGGCCGTGATGTCGCCGTGCTGCACCTCACTAACGGAAACGAACCGGGCCAGGCGCCGCTTCAGCGCCATCGGCAACAAGCGCCGGGCGACTGGCCGTGCCACCCGCACCAGCGGTCGCAACACCCCACGCAGATGCGGATTGGCGAGACCGACCGCGACAGAAGGCACCGCCAAGCGCCCCGCCGATGGCGTCGATTTTGGCCGGGCCGGCGTGCTGATCCGAGGCACCAGCGTCAACGGATCGCGTGGCGGCGCGGGCTGCTCGCCGATGCGATGCGCGATCGCGATCAGGGTCGAGCCGCTCCCCAGCCGCACCGACCCTCGGCCGGCCAGCACCAGCGCCGCAAACGGGCTGGCTCCAGCGGCGAGAGCGGAAACATCGACCTCGTGCATCAGCTCAACCGCAAACCCATACCGGGCCAGCAATGCCGTGAGCGTGGCGTCGTCAAACGATCGGACGTGCTGCCAGCGATGATAGAGTATCCGAGCAAGCGGTGAGACGATCAGCGAACGGTCAAGATCCTCGCGGTTCGGGGTGGTCACGATCACCCGGCCTCCGGGGGCGAGCGCGCGATGGAGAGTCGCGAAGAACTCGCCGTAGCCATCCGGCAGGACGTGCTCGATCACTTCGACGACCATCGCAACGTCAAAACTGCCCGCGCTTTCCGCATCGATCGTCTCGAACGCACCGATAAAGGCAGGGTTGCCCTGCGATTTTTGGATCAGGGGGCGCCGCCGGCCGGACGACGGCTCCAATGTTGCGACCGCATAACCAGCCCGGGCCATCACCCGTGCCATCTCGCCCTCGCCAGCGCCGATATCGAGGTGCCGACCGCCCGGCACCAGCCAGGGCTCCAGCGCCATCAGCAGCGCTGGTCCCTGAGTTGCGCCGAAACTCAGCGCATCCATCGGGGTACCGGCGATGCGACCCCAGAACTCGGCGACCCGCGCCGGAGTCCAGTTCCACTCGACAGGCTCGGGCATCGCCACCGTCGCCGCCGCCACCTGACGCGAATGAACCCAGAGCGCCGAACTGTCAGTGTCGTGGCGGCGCACCCCACCCTGCAAAGTCGCAACTGCCAACAACGTACCGCCATTGCCGAAATGCAGATGTGGCGCGGTGGCCAAGGTCTGCCGCCGGGCTCCGAGCGCCTGAAACCCGATCTCGTCGAGCTGCGTCTCAAGCAACGCCGTGACGTTGAACCCCTGCCGCTTCAGGAACTCGGCCAAAGTGTTTGGGGAAAACGAGCGCAGCCGCTGCTCCATGTGGAATAGTGTGCCGCTTGCCGGGCAGAGCGACAGGAACTGGTCGAGCACCTCATTGTTAGGCACCGTGACGACAAGCTGTCCGGCAGGCCGCAGCGCCGTGCGGACCGTGGCGAACAGGTCGGCAACCTCGCCATCGGTTACCTGAGTGAGGCACTCCGGCACGAGCACCAGATCGGCTGCCGCCTGGGCAGGGGCGACAACGCCAAGCCAGGCACGATGCGCCTCCAACTGCGCCGCGCTGCCGCGCAACAACGGCCTGCGATCGATCCGACCGACGCGGAACCCTGCCAGCAGCAGCGCCGCGGCGTAGTCGCTGTCGCGCTCCCCGAGAGTGAGGATCTTGGCGTCACTCGGGACACGCTGCGCCAATACCGCCGCGAGATGACGCGCGACCCGCCGGGCAAATTGCGCCGGCGGCAGGTCCAACCGATAGGCGTCGCGCCAGAACCCTTCCGCCAACTCCGGCGTCCAGATGAGACGCGGTGGAGGCAGGTCCGGTGCGGCAGCGTCCTGCGGCATATCAGCCGGCCGAGCGGATCACGAGACCCTGGCCGGTCGGCAGGTGCAGCACGGGCTCCGACTTGTCGGCAAAAAAATCGTCGATCGCACGGCGTGCTCCAGGGCAGGTTTCGAAGCCGTAGTCGTCGCAGACCAGGATGCCGCGATCAACCAGCCGCTCGTAAAAGAAGGCAAGCGCGTCGGCGGTCGGCCTGTGCAGGTCGAGATCCAGATGCACGAGGGCGAAGCGCCGCTCCGCGACATCGACGAAGCGCGTCGGGATCCAGCCGGGATGGAGGTCGATGCGCGGCAGCATCTCGGCCATCCGCGCGCGTACCTCCTCGATCTGCACCGCCATGTCGCCCTGATGCCAGAAGGTCCCATCCACTGTCTCGGGCGCCGACAGGCCGGCGAACGAGTCGAACAGGTGCAGGCGCCGTTGCGCTGGCGCCCCGTTCAGCGCGCGGGCGAGCAGAAAGGCGGTAGCGCCGCGATAGACGCCGCACTCGGCGAAATCGCCGGGCAGACGGGCAGCCAGGCGGGCAAACTGGCTGAGCGCGTAGCGCCGGTCGTAAGCGCGGTAATTGTTCTCGGCAAAGCGCTCGAAGCATGCCGCGAAGTCGCGGTCGAAAAAGAATGAGCGCCCGAATTCGGCGACATGCTGACCCGGGACGAGCGACCGGAAGATCCGTTCGGCAAGGACAAAGCGCGCTTCCGGCGCCTCCGGCCCCGGGATTGTTGCGGCGGCCGCAGCAAGCACGCTGGCCGCCGGATCGCGTTCCTCGGCCGCGAGCAACAGCGTGTAGATGCGGCGGTTGCGGCCCGCCTTCGTGTTGTCGGAGGCCGAAAGGTAGACGTACTCGCCCCAGTGCGAGAAGCGACCGCCGCCTACGGCCGCTATCTCAGCATGGGGCGCGTGCGGCGGTCCAATCTCGCGCCCGTCCTCGAACAGGCGCGCGCCGGACGCCAGCGGGTCGGCAAGACTGTCCCCGCGCGGCAAGCCGGCCGGTGGCGCAGCGACCCAGCAATTCCCATCCCGGCGACGGAGCCCCGACAAGGTCACCAGCCTGGCAGGTCGCATCGCCCGGTCAGGCCCTTCAGGCTCTGCCGCTCTCGTAGGCCGCGGCGACATCGTCGACGCTGCCGATGGCGGCGACCCGGCCCTGCTCAAGCAGGATCGCCCGATTGCACCATTGCTGGAGGAGCGGCATCGAATGCGAGGCGAGGACGAGGATGCTCGTGTCGGCCACAAAATCCTCCATCCGTCGCCGAGCCTTGGCCAGAAAACCGGCATCCCCCGCCCCCAACCACTCATCCATCAGCAGGATCTCGGCCCGCAACGCGGTCGCGACGGCAAAACACAACCGCACCATCATCCCCGAGGAATAGGTGCGCACCGGCATGTCGATATGGTAACCGAGTTCGGTGAACTCCACGATCTCGTCGACATGGGGGCGCATGTCGCGCGGATGGATATCCATGTACATCCCGCGGGTGATGATGTTCTCGCGCCCGGTGGCGTCCATGTTGAGCCCAATCGACGCCGTCAGCAGCGCCGACACCCGGCCGCTCGCCATCACCCGCCCGCTGGTCGGGGCATAGATGCCGGCAAGCACCTTGAGCAACGTACTCTTCCCGGCACCGTTGGCGCCGATGACCGCCAACCGGTCGCCATGGGCGAGGTCAAGGCTGATATCCCGCAAGGCCATGACCGTAATGCGGTCGCGGGCGTCCCGCGCTAGGTTTCCCTGGGTCGTCGTGTTGAACAGGACCTTCTTGAGCGAACGGCTGTTTCCCGAATAAATCGGAAACTCGACTGAGATGTTCTGCAGGGAAAGAGACGCCCGCACCGCTCAGATCCAGTAGGCGATGCGGCTGCGAAAGCGGGCGAACAGGGCGAAGGTGCCGCCGCAGCCCAGGATTGTTACGATGCCGAGGACGAGCCACGAGCTATCGGCGGTCGGCAGTCCAAGCAACGGGGCGCGCACCACGTCGATGGCAGCGAACAGCGGATTGAAGGTGGCAACCGCGTGCCAATCGCGAAGCGCTTCCACCGGCCAGATCACCGGCGTCAGGAAGAACAGAACCTGCAGAAAACTCGCGACGATCGGCGGGATGTCGCGAAAACGGGCGCTGATCAAACCAAGAAGGGCGGTAATCCAGACCCCGTTGACGGCAAGCAGCAGCCCTGCCGGAAGCAGCTCGATCAAGCGCCAATCGACCGGGATTGCAAACAGGATCCAGCCCACGGGTACAAGGATCAAACTATGGGCGAACACGATAAAATTGCGGCAGACGCCGCGATAGACATGAATCGAAAATGGGATTGGTACTTGTTGGATGACACTCGCAGCCTGTAGGAACGTGTCGCAGCCTTCAGTAATGATGCTCGACAGTAGTTGCCATACGATCAGCCCGACCGCCAGGTATGGCAAGTATCCCTTGACATCCATATGAAACAGCCGTGAGTAAATAGCGCCCATCGCGACCACCATCACGAAGGTGCTGATCGTCATCCAAAACGGCCCAAGCATCGAACCACGGTAGCGCAGCCTTATGTCTTGAACGGCCAGCGCGCTCCACATCCAACGTTTGCGCCACCCGTCGGCGAGATCGCGCCAGGCGAGGGCGGCTCGGCCGGGTAGGGGCGGCCACTGTTTCACCCCCTCCCGTTCCAGATCCGAACCTGCAACAGAAACCATCGCCTCAATCACACTTTTATGATGTTCGAAATACTTCAACGCCAGCCGGCCCGCCGGAAATCGGCAAGGTACGGCGGACTCTATATTCGGAATTGGCGGCCGTACAACACCGGTTTTGGCGGAATGTCCGGTTTGGTCCTCCCGTCTGGAGCGATCAGCTGGTCCCATGACCTCCCGCCCGAGCCGCGGCGCGCGTAATGCCGAAGATCCTGCACCTGATTACCGGGCTCCAGACCGGCGGGGCCGAAGGCATGCTCGCGCGGCTTGTCACGCGAACCGATCGGACGCGCTTTCCCTCAATCGTCGTCAGCATGACGGATATCGGCACGCTCGGCCCGATGATCGCGGGCGCCGGCATACCCGTCGAAAGGCTCGGCATCCGCCGGGGCGCGATCGATCCGCGCGGGCTGACGCGTTTTATCGGCCTATTGCGTCGCCATCGGCCGGACATCGTGCAGACCTGGCTCTATCATTCGGACCTGCTGGGCCTGATCGCGCAGCAACTGGGCTACGCGCCGCTTCTGGCGTGGAATATCCGTTGCTCCGACATGGTCGGCGCCACCGTGCTGCCGGCGATCATCAGCCGGTTCTCGGCGCGGCCCGCGGCGGTCATTGTCAACTCCCGGGTTGGGCGCCGGTTCCACGAGCACATCGGCTACCATCCGCGCCGCTGGGAATACATCCCGAACGGGTATGACACGGTAGCATTGCGGCCCGATGAGGCGGCCCGCAACCGGTTGCGGGCCTCGCTCGGCATCGACCCTTCGGCGATCGTCATTGGCTTGCCGGCGCGCTACCATGCGATGAAGGACCACGCCACCTTTCTGGCGGCCGCCGCGCGCCAGGCTGCCTCCTGCCCCGATGTCGCGTTCCTGCTGATCGGCAGCGGGATCGAAGCGGTCAATCGCGACTTGACGCAGGCGATCGAGGCGCATGGGCTGATGCCCCGGCTCCGGCTTCTGGGCGAGCGTGCCGACATGAACGCCATCTATCCCGCGCTCGACATCGCCACCTTGACATCGGCCTTTGGCGAAGGGTTTCCCAACGTGCTGGCCGAGGCAATGGCCTGCAGCGTGCCCTGCGTCGCGACCGAGAGCGGCGACGTGACCGAAATCCTCGGCCCGACCGGGATCGTCGTGCCGCCGCGACATCCAGAAGCGCTCGCCCTGGGGTGGCAGCGCATGATCGACCTCGGCGCCGAGGGCCGGCGCGCGCTTGGCGTCGCGGCGCGAGCACGGATCGTCGAGAATTACGATCTCGACCAAATCGTGTCGCGCTTCGAGACACTCTATACCGATCTTCACAATGAGATTGCCGGCGTCGCGCGTTGACGGCGGCGATGTTTTCCTCGACAAGCCTGACGATGAGGGTGCTGAGGATATCGACGATCGGGGGCGTTGAGCGATGACGGTGCTTATCACCGGCGCCGCCGGGTTCATCGGCTTTGCGCTCGCATCGCGCCTGCTGCAGCAAGGCGAGAGCGTCTACGGCATCGACAATCTGACGCCATACTACGACGTCGCGCTGAAAGAGGCGCGGCTTGCCGTCTTGAGGGCCCATCAAGGTTTCCGCTTCGCGCCGATCGATATCGCCGATCGCGCGTCGATCGAGGGCTTTTTCGCGCGCGAGCGCTTCGAGGCCATCGTGCATCTCGCCGCTCAGGCGGGTGTGCGGCATTCACTCGATCAACCGCTCGCCTATATCGACGCTAATCTGGTCGGCTTTGCCCATGTTCTCGAAGGCGCGCGGGCCCAACGCGTCCGCCACTTGGTCTTCGCCTCGTCGAGCTCGGTCTACGGCGCCAACCGCAAGCTGCCGTTTTCGGAAGACGATAATGTCGACCATCCGGTATCGCTCTACGCGGCGACCAAGAAGGCCAACGAGCTGACCGCGCACAGCTACGCCCATCTGTTTGGCCTGCCGTGCACCGGGTTGCGCTTTTTTACGGTCTACGGCCCCTGGGGACGGCCCGACATGGCGCTGTTCAAGTTCACCAACGCGATTCTCGCGGGCAAGCCGATCCCGGTTTTCAACGCGGGCCGGATGGTGCGCGATTTCACCTATGTCGACGACGTGGTGGAGGCGGTCGTGCGGGTGATCGGCGCGCCACCACCGCCTGGCGAGGAGCGCGGCAGCGACGCGCCCTATCGGATCCTCAATGTCGGCAACGGGCGCCCGGTCGAGCTGCTCGATTACATCGCAACGCTGGAGCGCTGTCTCGGGCGCAAGGCTCAGCTGCAAATGTTGCCGATGCAGCCGGGCGACGTCGCCGCGACGCTGGCCGATGTGAGCCGGCTCGAACGCACCGTCGGGTATCGGCCGGTCATCAGGGTGGATGAGGGCGTCCGCCGCTTTGTCGACTGGTATGTCGCACACTACGAGGTCGCGCCTTAGTCCGCCGCGTTCTTTGCGCCATAGCGCCGCACGCGCAGATCAGCTTGTTCCTTGTGGCCCCAGAAGCGCTCGATCGCGCAGAGCCGGCTGCAATATTCGCCGACCATCGCGCTCGCCTCGGGGGTCCGCACCTCCTGGTAGGTGCAGGTCTTCAAGAACTTGCCGACCCAGAGCCCGCCGGTATATCGCGCCGCGCCCTTGGTTGGCAGCGTGTGGTTGGTGCCGATCACCTTGTCGCCATAGGAGACGTTGGTTTCCGGGCCGAGGAAGAGGGCGCCGTAATTCTGGAGGCGGTCGAGATAACGGCGGGGCGCGGCGGTCAACACCTCGACGTGCTCGGCCGCGATGCGGTCGGCCTCGGCGACCATCTCCTCCTCGTCGGCGCACAGGATGACCTCGCCATAATCGCGCCACGCGACGCCGGCCACGTCGGCCGTCGGCAGCACCGTCAGCTGGCGGGCGATTTCGCCGGTCGTGTCGCGCGCGAGCGTTTCCGATGTGGTCAGGAGGATCGCCGGCGAGGTCGGCCCGTGCTCGGCCTGACCCAACAAATCGGTGGCGCACATCTCGGCGTCGGCGCTGTCGTCGGCGATCACCAGCACCTCGGTCGGTCCGGCGAAGAGGTCGATGCCGACCCGGCCATAAAGCTGGCGCTTGGCCTCGGCGACATAGGCGTTGCCCGGCCCGCACAGCATATCGACCGGCGCGAACGTATCGGTGCCGAGCGCCATCGCCGCCACCGCCTGGACCCCGCCCAAGACGTAGATCTCGTCGGCGCCCCCGAGATGCATCGCCGCGATCGTCTCGGGATGCGGCCCGCCCTGGTTGGGCGGGGTGCACGCCGTGATATGGCCGACCCCGGCGACCCTTGCGGTGACGATCGACATATGCGCCGAGGCGACCATCGGGTAGCGCCCGCCCGGCACATAGCAGCCGACCCGCCCGACCGGGATGTGACGGTGGCCGAGGACGACCCCCGGCAATGTCTCGACCTCGACATCCCGAAGCGCGGCGCGCTGGATTTGCGCGAAATTGCGGATCTGCGCCTGCGCGAATTTGATGTCGTCGATCGTCTGCGGCGAGACCCGGGCGACCAGCGCGCGGATCTCGTCGTCGCCGAGGCGGAAGCTCGCCGGCGACCATTTGTCGAAGCGCTCGCTGAGTTCGCGCACCGCCAGATCGCCGCGCGCCCGCACGTCGGCGATGATCCCTTCGACCGTGGCGCGGGTCTTGGCGTCAGCCTCGTCCTGGCTGCCGGCGAGCGCGGCGGTCTTGATGTGACGGGGCATCGGCTTCTCCTCAAACGCGAAAAAATTTAGCGCAGTGGGCGCGGAGCTATCGGCCCGGAGCGGTTCCGCCCGGGTACGGTTGGCGGCGGGCTAATCCCTGCTGGCAGGGAAAAATTTCGGCGCGGGGAACCTAATATACGAGAATCGCACGATTTTTTGGCCATCGCCGGTCACAGAGCAGGGAATTTTTGCGCACGGCGCAGGGAATTTTTGCCCAGGGGCAGGGAAAATTCGCGCAGGGACAGGGAAATTTTTCGGCATCGGAAAATTCGATCGTCGTTGCGTACAGAGCAATATTACCTCAATAAAGATGGGGTGCGGACCGCCGCCGACAAGCCCCTCACCGCCGTGCCTGGCGAATCCGGCATCGCTCATTCGATGACCTCGTCGGCGCGCGCGAGGATCGATTGTGGCACGGCGAGGCCGAGCGCCTTGGCGGTCTTCAGGTTGAGCACCAGCTCAAAGATTGTCGGTTGCTGGACAGGCAGGTCAGCTGGCCTCTCACCTTTGAGAATGCGGCCGACATAGACCCCGGCCCCTCGGTACAGATCGGCAAATTTCGCCGAATAGCTGATCAGGCCCCCGGCGTCGACAAACCCGCGCTGAAAATACATCACCGGGACGCGATAGCGCGCTGCCAGCGCCACAAGCAGCGCCGTTTGCGGGGTGAAGAACGGGTTGTCGGCGACCAACAGCCCGCCGGCACCCAAGGAAACGGCGGTGGCGAAGGCGGCATCGATCTCGCTCTTATTGACGGCTTCGATGATATGGAGCTCCACGCCTTTCGCCCGCGCTGCCGCCTCTATGGTCGCAACGACGCGCTTGGCGAACTGACTGTCGGGGTTCACCAACAGGGCAAATACTTTTGCTGGGGAAACCAGCTCGGACAGCAGCTCGAACCGCTTTTGGTTCAGCGAGCCGCCGGCCTCGGTGCTGAAGCCCGTCACGTTGCCGCCCGGACGCGCAAGGTTGGCGACCAGGCCGAATTCGATGGGAAATCCGGCGGTAGTAAATACAATTGGAATCGTCGCGGTCGCTTCTTTTGCCGCCAGCGCCGGCGAAGCGCCGCCGGCTGCCACGATCACGTCGACCTTGCGGGTGACAAGATCGGCCGCCAGTGCCGGCAGCCGATCGAGATGTCCCTCGGCCCACCGATATTCGATCGCGACGTTTTGCCCAGCGACATAACCGGTCGCGCCCAGACCCTCCAGGAACGCGCGAGGCTCGTACGGCGAGACGCTGCTGAGAAACCCAATGACCGGTATCGCCTTCTGCTGCGCGCAGGCGGCGAGCGGCCGGGCGAACGCCGCGCCGCCCAAGCCGAGGATCAGGTCGCGCCGGCGCATTCGCTCACCACGCGGTCCAGCCGCCGTCGGCGAGCAGCGATGAGCCGGTGACGAGGCTGGCGGCGGGCGATGCGAGAAAGACGACCGCGTTCGCGACCTCCTCGACGGTGCCGACGCGACCCAGGGGAATACGGTCGGTCACCCATTTGTTGAACGCCGGATCGTCGAGAAACGGCTTGGTCATCGGCGTCATGACAAAGGTCGGGGCGATCGAGACGACGCGGACGCCCTGCGGCGCCAGCTCGACCGCCATCGCCTTGGTCAGGCCTTCGAGCGCGTGCTTGGTCATCACATAGACCGTGCGGTCGCGCTCGGAGCCGACATGGCCCATCTGCGACGACATGTTGATGATGACCCCGCTTCCGGCCCGGGCCATATGCCGCGCCGCCGCTTGCGCAACGACAAAGGCGGCCTTGATGTTGAGCGCGATCATCCGGTCGAGCGTCGCCTCGTCGACCTCGAGAAACGGCTGCGGCCGGTTGACCCCGGCATTGTTGACGAGGATGTCGAGGCGCGGGAGACCGGCGATCGCCTCCTTTGCGGCGGCGCTGTCGGTCACGTCGAACGGCAGCGTCGATGCCCGCCCGCCTCGGCCGCCGATTTCCGCCGCAACCGCTTGAAGCTCGGCCGGGGTGCGGCTGTTGAGCACGAGTTCGGCCCCGGCTTGGCCAAGCGCCAGCGCGATCGCGCGGCCGATCCCGCGCCCGGCGCCGGTGACCAGCGCCAACTTGCCGTCGAGGCGGAACGGGTTTTCCGGAGCTGGCACGCGCGCTCTCCTCTGCGGGCCCCATGCTATCGGACACCACGCGAAGCGCAACGACCTCAGAAAGATTTACAATGAGGCGGTGAGGCACTGTGATGGCACTCACCGCCTCACTGTCTCATTGTGAAAATCTGCCGGCGCGGCATCATTACGGCATGGCTCAGGAATTGGCGACAGTGTCGCAGGCGGGCGCGCCGACCGAAAACCTGGCTGGGCTTGTCGAACGGGTGGTGTTCCACAACCCGGAGAGCGGGTTTTGCGTGCTGCGCGTCGCGGCGCGCGGCCGCCGCGAGGCGGTGACGATCGTCGGCCATGCGCTCTTGATCTCAGCGGGCGAGTTCGTCCAGGCGAGCGGCAGCTGGGCCAACGACCGCACCCACGGCGTCCAGTTCCGCGCCGCGTTCCTCAGACCGACCGCGCCGACGACCCGCGATGGGATCGAAAAATACCTGGCGTCGGGAATGCTGCGCGGCATCGGCGCGGTCTATGCGAAAAAGCTGGTGAACGCCTTTGGCGAGACGGTGCTCGACGTGATCGAGAACGAGCCCGCGCGGCTGCGCCGGGTCCCGGGGATCGGCCCTAAGCGGGCCCGCCAGATCGCCGCCGGCTGGGCCGAGCAGCGCGCGGTCCGCGAGATCATGCTGTTCCTCACCGAGCACGGCATCGGCCCCGCCCGTGCGGTGCGCATCTACAAGACCTATGGCGCCGAGGCGGTGCGGCTGATCTCGCAAAACCCCTATCGCCTGGCGCGCGACATCCGCGACATCGGGTTCCGCAGCGCCGACCAGATCGCGCTGCGCCTCGGCATTGAGAAGACAGCGATGATCCGGGTGCGCGCCGGGATCTCGCACGCGCTCGCCGAGGCGATGAGTGAGGGTCATTGCGGGCTGCCGCAGGAGGAGCTGGTGCCGCTCGCCGAGCATCTGCTCGAAGTGGCGGCGCCGCTCATCGATGAGGCGCTCGGCCTCGAAATCGCGGCTGGCAGCGTTGTCGCCGACACGGTCGACGGTTGTCGCGGCATCTTTCTCGCGGCGCTCCACCAGGCCGAGCGCGACATCGCGGCAAAACTCGTGACGCTCGCCGCCGGTGCGCCGCCCTGGGCGGCGATCGCTGCCGACAAGGCGATCCCCTGGGTCGAGCAGCGCACCGGGCTCAAGCTCGCGGACAGCCAGAAAGCGGCGATAGAGGTTGGGCTCGCCGCCAAGGTGACGGTCATCACCGGCGGGCCCGGGGTCGGCAAGACGACACTGGTCAATTCGCTGTTGCAGATCCTCTTGGCGAAGCGGGTCCAGGTGCTGTTGTGTGCGCCGACCGGCCGCGCCGCCAAGCGCCTCGGCGACAGCACCGGGCTCGCGGCGCAGACGATCCACCGGCTGCTCGAAGCCGATCCCTCAGGCGGCGGGTTCCGGCGCGACGAGGCGGAGCCGCTCGATTGCGACCTCCTCGTCGTCGACGAAGCCTCGATGGTCGATGTGCCATTGATGCGGGCACTGCTGCGCGCGGTGCCCGAACGCGCGGCCCTCATCCTGGTCGGCGATGTCGATCAGCTGCCCTCGGTCGGCCCGGGGCAGGTCTTGGCCGACATCATCAATTCGGGCGCGGTCCCGGTGGTGCGGCTCGTCGAGGTGTTCCGCCAGGCCGCCGAGAGCCGCATCGTCACCAACGCGCACCGCATCAATCAGGGCGAAATGCCCGATCTCGCGGCGAGCGAAGGCGGCGACTTTTATTTCGTCGACGCCGCCGATCCGGACGATGCGGTGAAGAAAATCGTCGCAATCGTCCGCGAGCGGATCCCGCGCCGCTTTGGTCTCGACCCGGTCCGCGACATCCAGGTGCTGTCGCCGATGAACCGCGGCGGGCTTGGCGTCCGCTCGCTCAATATCGAGCTGCAGCAGGCCTTGAACCCGCCAGGCGCGGATCGCATCGAGCGCTTCGGCGCGATCTTCGGCCTCGGCGACAAGGTGATGCAGGTCGAGAACGATTACGACAAGGATGTCTATAACGGCGATCTCGGGATCATCGCCCGGCTCGATGCCGAGGCCGGCGAGTTGATGGTCGATTTCGACGGGCGCCGCATCCTCTACGCGTCGGGCGAGATCGACGAGCTGACGCTTGCCTATGCGACGACGATCCACAAAAGCCAGGGCTCGGAGTACCCGGCCGTGGTGATCCCGCTCGCCACCCAGCACTACCCGATGCTGCAGAGGAACCTCGTCTATACCGGCGTGACGCGCGGCAAGCGCCTCGTCGTCCTCGTCGGCCAGCGCCGGGCCCTGGCGATCGCGCTTGGCGGCGGGCAGTCAAAGCACCGCTGGTCGAAGCTGCGCGAATGGCTCGATGCTGGCAGGAGCAATGACCCGAGCGAGCGACCCCCTTGACGTTCGTGGCCGGGGCTTGGCCCGGCCATCCAGGAGACCGGCGATGAGTGCTTGCAGCTGCTCGTGGATGCCCGGCCCAAGGCCGGGCACGAACGAAGTAAAAAGCTTTGGCGCTTGCTATAACCTATCCCGGTGAACGAGCTGGGGCTAATGCATACGGCTCGTTTCGAAGGTGGAGATCCCATGCCGACCTTGCACCCACAGATCGTCAACGCCCTGGAAGCGATGCAAAAGCTTGGGCTGCGGCCGATCGAGGCGATGACGCCCGCCGAGGCGCGGGCGCAGATGGAGGCGACCGCGCAGAGCCGCAAGGCCGAGCCGCTTCCGATCGCCGGCATCGAGGAGCGCGATATCCCTGGTCCGGCCGGGCCGATCCCGGTGCGGTTCTACCGGCCCAACGCCCCGGCAGGCTCGACGGGGCCAGTCCCGGCGATCGCCTATTATCATGGCGGCGGGCACGTCATCGGCAGCCTCGACACGCATGATCTGATCGCCCGCAATCTGTGCGCCGGAGCCGCGGCGCTGGTCCTATCGGTCGATTACCGGATGGGGCCGGAGCATCGCTTTCCGGCGGCGGTCGAGGATTGCTTTGCCGCGCTCCAATGGCTCTCCGCCAATGCCGCGAGCCTCGGCGCCGACCCGGACCGGCTCGGCGTCCATGGCGACAGCGCCGGCGCAAACCTGGCAGCGGTCGTGGCGCTGCTGGCGCGCGACGCCGGCGCCCCTCGGCTGCGCCTGCAATCCTTGGTCTACCCGGTCGCCGATTACAGCCTAACGAGCGTGAGCTATGAGAAATTCGGCGAGGGCTATGGCCTATTGACCCGCGCCGCGATGGTCTGGTTTCAGCAGCACTATCTGCGCAGCCCGGCCGATGCGCAGGATTGGCGAGCCTCGCCGATCAAGGCGGCGAGCCTCGCCGGCACGGCGCCGGCGATCGTCGTCACCGCCGAATGCGACGTCTTGCATGACGAGGGCCAGGCTTATGCCGAGGCGCTGCGCCGTGCCGGGGTCGGGGTCGAGTACCGCGAATATCCGGGGATGATCCACGGCTTTTTCGGGATGGTCCCGATCATCGACGACGCGATGGTGGCGCAGCGCGCGGTTGCGGCCGCGTTCAAGCGCGCATTCGCCTGACCGCCGTAAAGCGCAGTGGCCTATCCGCGGGAGGCGGGGCAGACCGCGCCGCGTGTCACCCTGCCAGCGCTGTTCGGGACTTTTCTGCAGATATCGATGATCGGTTTTGGCGGTCCGATCGTGTGGGCCCGCCGCTTCCTGGTCGAACGCCAGGGTTGGCTCGACGATCAGGAGTTCGCCGAAATCCTCAGCCTCGGCCAGTTCCTGCCCGGCCCCAACGTCATCTGCATGACGGTTTGCGTCGGGTCGAAATTCCGCGGGCCGGCCGGAGCAATGGCGGCGGTGGCCGGGTTCATCCTAATTCCTTGGACAGTCGGCTTCGCCATCGGCGCGCTTTTTCTGCACTACACCCAAATCGCGTTGATGCAGAACATCATGCGAGGCGTCTCCGCGGTCGGGGCGGGCCTCATCATCGCCACCGGCATACGGCTGCTGCGGCCGCACCGCAGCCGAAAGATCGCGTCGCTCTTTGCCGCGCTGGCTTTTGCCGGACTGGCCTTCGCCAAACTGCCGCTGCTGCCGTTGGTGCTGGTCCTGGTGCCGCTCAGCATCGCCGCAGCGTTTTACGAACGGCCGATCGCCGGATGAACACGCCGGGCGCTTCCGGAACGCTGATCGGGCATCTGATCGTCTTGTCGATGATCAGCTTCGGCGGGATCCCGGCGATGCTGCCCGACCTGCGCGACTACGTCGTCGCCGGCCACGGCTGGATCACCGATCAGGATTTTGCCAATTGCTTCGCAGTCGTCCAGGCGATCCCCGGGCCCAACATGATCCTGATGATGAGCTTTATCGGCTGGAAGATCGGCGGGCTGCCGATTGCGATCGCCAGCGCATTCGCCACCTTCGTCCCACCCTGCGCGATATCGTTCGTCGTGTTTCGCTGGTGGGAGCGCTTTTGCGAGGCCAGATGGCAAGGCCCGGTGCGACGCGGCCTCACGCCAGTGACGATCGGTCTCGTCATCGCCGGCGGATATGTCATGGCGCGGGCCAGCGACGTCGGTTGGTCCAGCGTCGCGGTGACGGCCGCGGCGGCTGCCTTGCTGCTCATGACGCGAGTCAATCCGCTGTGGATGTTGGGCGCCGGCGCCGCGCTGGGCGGCCTGGGCCTGCTCTGAGGCGCTACGCGAGGCGCTGGGTCAGCTGATAAAGCAGCATCGGGTTGATCTGAAAGCGCTCGCGCAACGCCTCGGAATCGAGCGCCGCCAGGGCGGTGCGCTCGCCCTCGGCAAGCTCGAAGCGCGCGGCAAAGCGGGCGGGATCGCGGCGAAAGGTGGCGCGCGCTTCGCCATCCTCGACCAGGGTGAAGATCGCGCCCGCGAGCGCGCTGCGCTCGGGCGCCGTCGCCGGGTAATGCAGCGCCGCTGCCGCGAGCGGGGTTTCGAGCTCGGCCCAGCCGATAACGGCGTAGATGTGATGCCAGGACGGCTCGAACAGCGCGGTCTGCGGCGGCCGGTCGCCGATCGCACCGGCGAGGATCTGCAATGAGCGGCATTCGACATTCCCGCTCTTGTCGAGGGCGGCCGCATCGAGGCTCATCAGGTAGCGCAGATTGCCGGCGGCCAGCCGTTCGAAGATGACCCGGTCGGTGGCGAGGTCGGGGTGCGGATACTGCGGCGTTCCGGGATAATGCGACAGCCCGCCGCTGGCGAGCACAACCGCGCGCCGGCCCAGCCGCTCCAGCGCATGCGCCAACGCGCGGCCGAACGCGAAACAGCGCTCGGGCGTCGGTTGCGGCGGGACATAGGCGTTGACGAACACCGGCAGGAACGGCGTCTCGCGCGGGTAGCCGCAGAAATCCAAGGGGATCGTGAACGCGGTGCCGAGTGCGGCATCGAGCGTAAAGGCCGGGTCGAAGCCTGCGTCGAACAGCTCGCGCACCACCGCGTCGCCGGCCGCGCCGTCGATCGGCCACCAGCCGCTATGGCCGCCGCTGCCCTGGGCGCGCGCGCCGCAATGGACCATGAAGGCCGGCACGCAGCGCACGACGAAATCGTCGCAATGCGCGTTCGAGATCACGATCACCAGATCCGGGTCGAGCGCGCGAAAGCGGTCGCCCAGCTCCCGCATCGCCGCGTTGACCCGGGCGACCTGCGCCTTGTCCTCGGTGTCGGGCAGGGTGAGGAACTGCGGCGCATGCGGCACGATCGCCGCACCGACGATGCCGGGACGACGATGTTGGAAACCAGCGTCATTCATGGCCTTTGCCCTGAGTTGATGGTTGAATTTACACTTTCCCGTTCATGGCCGGACCTTGTCCGGGGACGGACGGTCAGGGAGGCGAATTCGGTTGTACCCTACCTCCCGGCTTAGCCGTTGCAAGCTTGTTGGCCGCGGCTGCGCCGAGCCGCTATGGTGCCCGTCTTGGAGTAACCCTCCCCGGAGCCATTATGCCGATCATCCCCGAGGTGCTCGAATTTGCCGATGAGCTGAGCGAAATCCGCCGCGACATCCACGCCCATCCAGAGCTCGGCTTCACCGAGGAGCGGACCGGCGATCTGGTCGCACAGAAGCTCGCCGAATATGGCTGCGAGGTGCATCGCGGCCTTGCCACGACCGGTGTCGTCGGCACGATCCGGCGCGGCAACTCGCTGCGCGCGATTGGGCTCAGAGCCGACATGGACTGCCTGCCGATGCAGGAGCTGAACGAATTTGCGCACCGCTCGCAACATGACGGCCTGATGCATGGCTGCGGCCATGACGGGCATACGACGATGCTGCTGGGCGCCGCGCGCTATCTCACCGCGACGCGCAAATTCGAGGGGACCGTCCATTTCATCTTCCAGCCCGGCGAAGAGGGCTATGGCGGCGGCCGCGTCATGGTAGAGGAGGGGTTGTTCGAGAAATTCCCGTGCGACGCGGTCTTTGCGATGCACAACAAGCCCGGCATCCCGATCGGCCATATGGCGACCAAGGCCGGGCCGATGCTCGCCGCCTCCGACCGCTTCGACATTCACGTCAAGGCTAAGGGCGGACACGCCGCCCACCCGCATCTCGGGTCCGATCCGTTCGTGATCGGCGCACAGATCGTCATGGCATTGCAGACGATCCCGTCGCGCAATATCGATCCGGTTGATTCGGCGGTGATCAGCATCGGCTTTATGAAGGGCGGCTCGGCCTATAACGTGCCCGGACGAGCTGCATATCGGCGGCACGGTGCGCTCCTTCCGCCCGCAGGTGCAGGATTTGATCGAACGCCGCATGGGCGAGGTAGCGCGCGGCGCCGCCGCGCTTCACGGCGCCACCGCCGAGCTGGACTATCGCCGCGGTTATCCGCCGACGATCAACCATGCCGACGAAGCGGGGTTTGCCGCCGATGTCGCGGCCGAGATCTGCGGCGAGGCGCAGGTGAACCGCAACATCGCGCCGTCGCTCGGCGGCGAGGATTTTTCATACATGCTGAGGGCCGTGCCGGGGGCGATGGTGTGGCTTGGCAACGGCCCGGGCGAGGGTGGCTGCCTCTTGCACAACGCGCGGTATGATTTCAACGACAGCGCGATCCCCTTTGGGGTCAGCTTTTTCGCGCGGCTCGCCGAGCGGTTTCTCGCGGCGGAATGAGGCAAATGTCATGAGGGTGCACGTCGTAAATGTTCTGCGCCCCGAGCCGGACGCCACCGGTCCAACGCTCGATCGGTTCAGCAATTTTGCCCAGCAGGTCGAAGCGAGGGGGTTTACCGGGTTGTGGGTGACCGACTCGTTCGGCCGCGGCCGCCCGACGCTGGATCCGATCGTGTTGATGAGCGTGATTGCTGCCGTCACCCGGCAGATCGAAATCGGCACTTGCGTGTTGCAGGTGCCAGTACGGCATCCGGTCGAACTGGCTCATCGCATCACTGGCTTGCATGCGATGACCGGCCAGCGGCTGCAGCTCGGCCTTGGCAGCGGCTCGACCAAGGCCGATTTCGATCTGGTCGGCGCCGATTACGAGCAGCGTTTCAAGATGTTGATGAATTCGCTCGACATCATGCGCCAAGCGTGGTGCGGCGAGCCGTTGCCCGGCGGTGCGCTGAGCCCGTGGCCGGGCACCGAGGGCGGCCCGGCGGTCATGCTCGGCGCCTGGCGCAACAAGCGCTGGATCGTCTACGCTGCCGAAGAATGCGCCGGTTGGATCGCCTCCGGACTCTATTCGCAACCGGAAGAGCTCGCCGCCGGCATGAAGATCTACCGCGACGCCGGCGGCAAACGCGCCGTACTCGCCAATGTGATCCTCGATCTGACGGGTGGTGGCGAGGGCATGCCGCTCGCCGGCCGCGCGACGGTCATGCTGACGGGCGGCGAAGCCGAGGCGCTCGACCAACTGAAGCGCATTCAGGATGTCGGCTTCGACGACATCCTGTGCATGACCCAGCCCGAGAGCCTCGACGACCTGGCGCGGCTGCGCGACGCGGCGGCTTGATCGGAGTGCTTCACTGTCATTGCGAGCGCAGCGAAGCAATCTCCTTCCGCTTTGGGCTAATCCGACGGGGATAGCTTCGTCGCTGCGCTCCTCGCAATGACGGTTAGGGTGTTATTGACGGGCGCTCGGCCACGACTTACCTAGGCCCCATGGCTCTGTTACCGATCATCACCGCGCCCGATCCGCGGCTCAAGATCAAGGCGCGGGCGGTCCCCGCCGTCGACGCCAAGGTGCGCCGGCTGATGGACGACATGCTGGAGACGATGTACCACGCGATCGGCGTCGGGCTTGCCGCGCCGCAGGTCGGGGTGGCGCAGCGCGTCCTCGTGATCGATGTCGCGCGCGAGGGCGAGCCGCCGCAGCCGATGCGCATCGCCAACCCCGAGATCCTGTGGCGCTCCGAGACATTGATGGTGGGCAGCGAGGGCTGCCTGTCGCTGCCCGAGCATTACGCCGATGTGGAGCGGCCTGATGCGATCCGGCTGCGCTATCTCGACCACGAAAACGAGATCCACGAGATCGAGGCGAAGGGGCTCCTCGCCACCTGCCTGCAGCACGAGATCGACCACCTCGACGGGGTCCTCTTCGTCGACCACATCTCGACCTTGAAGCGCGGCATGATCCTCCGAAAGCTCGCCAAGACGAAACGCAGCCGCGCCCTTGCGCCGGCGTAATAACCGGTGGGGGCCCCGCTCGATCTCGTCTTCATGGGGACGCCGGATTTCGCCGCGACGATCCTCGCCGGGTTGATCGAGGCCGGCCATCGGGTGCGCGCGGTCTATACCCAACCGCCGCGCCCCGCGGGCCGCGGCCACCGGCCGCAGCCTTCGCCGGTACAGGCGCTGGCCGAGCGGCATGGGCTCGCCGTGCGGGCTCCGACGACGCTGCGCGAGCCCGCGGTGCAGGCCGAATTCGCCGGGACCGCGGCCGATGCGGCGGTCGTCGCGGCCTATGGCCTGATCCTGCCGGGGCCGATCCTCAAGGCGCCGCGCCATGGCTGTCTCAACGTCCATGCCTCGCTGTTGCCGCGCTGGCGCGGCGCCGCGCCGATCCAGCGTGCGATCCTCGCCAGCGATGCCGTGACCGGGGTCACGATCATGCAGATGGACGAGGGGCTCGATACCGGACCCATTGTGTTGCAGCAGGCGATCCCTATCGCGCCCAAGATGACCGCCGGCGAATTGAGCGACCGCCTCGTCGCGCTCGGCGCCGATCTGATCCTCGCCGCGCTCGCTGGCGTTGTGCGCGGGGTACTGGTCGCGCGGCCGCAACCGAGCGCCGGCGTCACCTACGCGGCAAAGCTGCGCCGCGAGGAGGCGCAGCTCGATTGGCGCCAGTCCGCGATCGCGCTCGAGCGCCAGGTGCGCGCCTTCGCCCCCTCGCCCGGCGCCTATTTCTGCGGCGGCGGCGAGCGCATCCGCGTGCTGCTGGCCGACGCCGACCCGCAACCCGCCACAGCGCCGCCCGGCACGGTGCTCGACTCGCATCTGTCGGTCGCGTGCGGCGCGGGGGTGCTGCGGCCGTTGCGACTGCAGCGGCCGGGCCGCAGTGCGCTCGATGCGGCAGCGTTTCTGCGCGGGTTTGCCCTGATGCCCGGAACGGTGCTGCCGTGCCCCGCTACAAGCTGACCGTCGAATATTGCGGCGCCGGCTTTGTCGGCTGGCAGCGGCAGGCGAGTGCATTGTCGGTGCAGCAGGCGCTCGAAACCGCGATCCATGACTTCTGCGGCGCCGCCGTGACGGTGTTCGGCGCCGGCCGCACCGATGCCGGCGTCCACGCGCTGGCCCAGATCGCGCATGTCGATCTTGCGCGCGACCATGTACCAGACGTGATCCGCAGCGCGGTCAACCACCATCTGCGGCCGCACGCGATCAGCGTGCTCGCGGTCGAGCCAGTGTCACGCCAGTTCGATGCCCGGCGTTCGGCGACCGGACGGCATTATCTCTATCGCATCCTCAACCGTCGGGCGCCGCCGGCGCTCGACCGCGGCCGGGTGTGGCATGTCGCGCCGCCGCTCGATCTGGCGGCGATGCAAGAGGGCGCCCGCCACCTCGTCGGATATCACGATTTCTCGACCTTCCGCGACTCGCTGTGCCAGGCGAAATCGCCGGTCAAGACACTCGATGCGCTCGATCTCCGGCGGGAGGGCGAGGAGATCCACATCGCGGCGCGGGCGCGCTCGTTCCTGCATCACCAGGTGCGCAACATGGCCGGGACGTTGAAGCTCGTCGGGCTCGGCCGCTGGCAGCCCGAGGATGTCGCGCGCGCACTCGCCGCCCGCGACCGCCGCGCCGGCGGGCCGACCGCGCCGGCCGAGGGTCTGACCCTCGCCGCGGTTCACTATGAGCGCGATCAGTAAAGCCCCGTGGCGATGCGGCCCATGGCGGTGTTGAGCAAGAGATCGATAATGACGACGAGCGCCGCTTGGATGCCGGTAACCGCAAGCGCCACCCGGGCGATGTACCACTCGTAGACCAGGGTCGCGATGACGGCGAGCAAGCCGGCGATCGACGCCTCCGCTGGCGGCAGAAGGCCGGTCGCGCCGTCCAACACAACCAGCGCAACCACCACCGTCTGTGGTATCTGCGACCAATTGTAGGCGACCATGAAGGCAAGAAACCGGTCGTCACGGCGGAGCTGGCGGGCCACCGGCAGGATCAGCAGCGGGAAAGCCACCCAGGTGATAACATAGGCGATGGTTTCCACGATGAGGATCGGCGCCACCCCCGAGGCCTCCCATTTCGCGGCGGCGACGTGAAAACCCACCAGCAGCAGATAGAGCGGGTAGCAGATCACCCCGGCGCGAAACGAGCGCCAGAACCCGTCGATCGAGATGTCGAAAAGCCCCAGCCCACGGCGGTCGCCGATCGCCAGGCGCAAGGCTCCGACGACCGCCGTCTGGACCTCGGTCCACGCCGCCGATGTCATCTCGCGGGCTCGCCGAAGCGGGTTGGTTCGTGGTTCCGCTCCTCGCAATGACTCATGCTTTCCAGCGTCATTGCGAGCGAAGCGAAGCAATCTCGTCGGCCATGGGTGAAGCGAAGAACCGCTCGATAAAGGCCTCGTAGATCGCGGTCAGTCTTGTGATATCGGCAATCTCGACGCGCTCGTCGGTCTTGTGCATCGTCAGCCCCACGAGGCCGAACTCGGCGACCGGGCAGTGCGCGTGAATAAACCGCGCGTCGGAAGTGCCGCCGGTGGTGCTGAGCTCGGGGGTCCGGCCGGTCACAGCGCCGATCGCCGCGCTGAGGCATTCGCTGACCGGGCCGGGCGGCACCAGAAAGGATTCGCCGCTGACTTCCCAGGCGAGCCGGTAATACCCGCCGACGGAAGCCAGCCTGTCGGCGACCCATGATTTGAGGGTCTCGCTCGTCCACAAATCGTTGAAGCGGATATTGAAGGTGGCGCGCGCCAGACCGGGAACGACATTGGTCGCGGGGTTGCCGATATCGATCGTCGTCACCTGCAGGCTCGACGGCTGAAAATGCTCGGTCCCGCTATCGAGCGGGCTCAGGACCAGAGCTTGCAGCAGCGCCACCAGGCGGTGCGCCGCATTGTCGGTCAGGTGCGGGTAGGCGACATGGCCCTGCACACCCTCGACGGTGAGCCGGCCGGTCATGCTGCCGCGCCGCCCGATCTTGATCATGTCGCCGAGCGCTTCGGCCGAACTCGGCTCGCCGACCACGCAGGCATCGAGGCCCTCGCCGCGCGCGCGCAGCCAGTCGAGCACCTTTTTTGTGCCGTTGACTGCAACCCCTTCCTCGTCGCCGGTGATCAACAGGCTGATCGATCCCGCGAAACCGGCGCCGCGCCCCGCGAGAAACCGCTCGGCCGCGGCGATAAAGGCGGCAATCGCGCCCTTCATGTCGACGGCGCCGCGGCCGCACAGCGCGCCGTCGCGCACATTCGCCGCGAAGGGCTCGAAGGACCACGCCTCGGCGGGGCCGGGCGGCACCACATCGGTATGCCCGGCAAAGCACAGATTGGGGCGCCCTTTGCCATAACGGGCGTAGAGGTTGACGATCGCCTCGGTTTCCTCGCCATCAGGGCCCGGGTCGTCAAAAACGAGGCGATGACAGACAAAGCCGAGGCGTTCGAGGCGCGCAGCGACAATCTCAAGCGCGCCCTCGTCCTTTGGCGTGACGCTCGGCCGGCGGATCAGCTCGGCGGCGAGATCGACCGGGTCGACCGCCCAGTTGCCGCGGCTGGTTATCGCTTGGCCGGGCGCGGCCGGCACAGCCTCGCTCATAAGCGTAACAGTTCGTTGATCGCGGTCTTGGCGCGGGTCTGCGCGTCGACCTGCTTGACGATGACCGCGCAATAGAGGCTCGGGCCCGGGCTGCCGTCGGGCAACGGCTTGCCGGGGAGCGAGCCCGGTACCACGACCGAATAGGCCGGCACCCGTCCCAGATGAATTTCGCCCGTGTCGCGGTTGACGATCTTGGTCGTCGAGCTGATGAAGGTGCCCATCGCCAGGACCGCGCCCTGCTCGACGATGACGCCCTCGACGACCTCGCTGCGCGCGCCGATAAAGCAATCGTCCTCGATGATGACCGGCTCGGCCTGTAAGGGCTCCAGGACGCCGCCGATCCCGACCCCGCCGGAGAGGTGGCAGTTCCGGCCGATCTGGGCGCAGGAGCCGACCGTGGCCCAGGTATCGACCATCGTGCCGCTGCCGACATAGGCGCCGACATTGACGAAGCTCGGCATCAGCACGACGTTCGGCGCGATATAGGCCGAGCGCCGCACGATCGCGCCGGGCACGGCGCGGAAGCCGGAATCGCGGAAGCGGTTTGACGACCAGCCGGCGAATTTGGAGGGAACTTTGTCCCACCATTTGGCGGCCCCGCGCTCGGAATCCACCGGTCCGCCCGGGATCTCGACCATGTCGTTGAGCCGGAACGACAGGAGCACCGCCTTTTTCAGCCATTGATGGACCCGCCAGCCGCCGCCGCCCGGCTCGGCGACGCGCAGACTTCCCTCGTCGAGCCCGTCGAGCGCGGCCTCGACGGCATCGCGCCAGACGCCCTTGGTCGCCGGCGAGATCGATTCGCGGGCCTCCCAGGCGGCATCGACAGTTGCGGCGAGAGCGGGATCGGTCATAGCTCGGTCCGATGTTGGCTGAACACGGCCTCGGCACCATCAGCGAAACGCCCCGGCGGTGTCAACCGAGGCTAATGCGCGAGGCGGGGTGGCCTGCATCGCTGTCTTGCTTTATGAATCCCCGACACTGCCGCGTCGAGCGGCCAGCAACGAACAGGTCGCTCGCCGGCGCAGCCATGACCGCATTCTACGCTTTTGCCCTTGCCGTTTTGCAGGGCACCACCGAGTTGTTCCCGATCAGCAGCCTCGGTCACACCGTCATCCTGCCGGCATTGCTCGGCTGGCCTGTCGACCAGCATGCGCCGGCGTTTCTGCCATTCATCGTGGTCCTGCATGTCGGCACCGCCGCTGCGCTGCTCTTGTACTTCTGGCGCGACTGGCTGTTCATCGCCGAAGGTCTCACCGGCCTCGGCGGACGCAGCAGCAGGTCGACAGCCGAAGCGCGACGGTTGCTCGCGCTGATCATCATTGCCACGTTGCCAGCCGTCGTCATTGGTTTCGTTGCAGAAAAATGGGTGCGCGGCCTCTTTGCGTCGCCGCTCGTCGCGGCGCTGTTCCTGGTCGGCAACGGCTTTCTGCTGCTCGTCGGCGACCGGATGCGCGAGCGGGCATCCGAGGATGGCCGTCAGCAGCGTCTCGGTGCGCTCGGCTGGCGAGGCGCGTTGGCGATCGGCCTGTGGCAATGCACGGCGTTCATTCCCGGCATTTCGCGCTCGGGTGCGGCCATGGTCGGCGGGCTGTTCGCCGGTCTGCAGCACGGCGAGGCGGCACATTTTTCGTTCCTGATCGCGACGCCGATCATCGCCGGGGCGGCGGTGCTGGAGGTACCCAAGCTGCTGGCCCTGCCCGGCGGCGGGCTCAGCTGGGTGACGATCGCCGCCGGGATTGCCGCGGGTGTCACGGCCTATGCCAGCGTCGCATTCCTGATGCGCTATTTCCGTCGGCACAATTTCGACGATGCTCTGGTTCCGTTCGCGATCTACTGCTGGGCAGCGGGCGCCGGTGCGGCGCTTGCGCTCGCGTTGCGCGGGTGAGGTCAGCGCGCCGCGACGAAGCCCTTCGCGCGCATGCAGGAAGCGACGATCGCCGAGGCGCGATCGCGGGTGTGGTCCTGCATCGCCTGCGTCTCGACGCGAACGCCGCCGGCGCGCTGAGAATCGCTGGAACGGGTGGCAAGGATGTCCTGATCGATATCGGCATCGGTCTTGACCGCGCTCGCCGCCATGTCCCGGCAGTCCCGATACTCACCGGCGGTCGCCGCCGCGTCGACGCCGGGCTTCGTCCAGTCCCCGGCAGCGGCGCAGCCGGCGAGCAGCAGGGTCAAGCCCAGCCAGCAGTGTTTCATGGCTTGGCGTTTGTCGCGAGGCGCCGTACCGCCAGTCGCCCGAGGATCGCGCGTTTCTCGGCGGCGCTCGCTTCGTACCAGCGGCGGATCTCGTCGATCGTGCGCAGGCAACCGCGGCACATCCGCGTCGCCGGATCCATCAGGCAGATGCCGAGACAGGGCGAGGGCGGGCTCGGCTCAGGCTGTCCGCCTTGGCTCATGCCGAAGCGAGCGGCGCAAAATCCTCGCCGGCAAAATCATAGCGGGTGTTGCAGAATTCGCAGGTCACCGTGATGACCTCGTCCTTGCGCATGTCCTCGATATCATCGGCCGGGAAGGAGCGCAGGATCCGCCCGATGCGTTCCTTCGAGCAGCGGCAGCGCGCTTCCAGCGTATGGGTCGCAAAAACCCGCACGCCCTCGTCGTGGAACAGGCGGTAGAGCAGCCGGTGCGGCGACAATCCGGGATCGACCAGCTCGGCGGCAGTGGCCGAGCTCATCAGCACCATCGCGCGCCGCCAGCCATCCTCGACATCGTCGGCGATGACCCCATAGCCGCCCTCCGGCGGCACCCGCTGCAGCATCAGCCCGCCGGCGCGCCACGCGCCGTTGCCCCCGGAGCGCGCCGCCGCCAGCTTGAGCCCGGCCTGGATCTGTTCCGATTGCCGGAAATAATGCTGGGCGCATTCGGCGAGCGTCGCGCCGATCAGCTCGACGATGCCCTGATAGCGCTCGGTATGCTCGCCCTGGTCGACGGTGAACGCGATATAGCCCTTGCCGATCAGCTCCGGCACCGACGGGCTCGCCCCAGAGCTGCCGGCGGGTATCTGGGCGACGCGCTCGCTGTCGTATTGCGCATAGCCGCGCACCGCGCCTTCGGTCGACACATCGGCGACGATAAGACGCACCGGCCCGTCGCTTTTGGTTTGCAGCGTGAAGATGCCGTCGTATTTGAGGGCGCCGGCAAGCACCACGGCGAGCGCGATCGCCTCGCCGAGGATCGCGGCGACCGGCTCGGGGTAATCGTGCTGCGACAGGATGCGGTCGACCGTCGGCCCGAGCCGAACGAGGCGGCCGCGCAAGGCGAAGGGGTCGATCTGGAACGGCTGAACCAGATCATCGGGTCTATGGTCCTCAGACAAATTTGAACTCCAGGCGATCAGCGGACGGCCCAGCTTACCATTTCTCGCCGGCGAGTCGCTCGACGCGCTGCCGAACGTCGTCTGGTATAAATGCCGCTGAGCAGGTCGCGAAATTCAGAGCTGGGGCGCTCAGTTGCGGCTTCACCCCCTCCCCGACCCTCCCCCATCAAGGGGGAGGGAGACATCATCGCCGAGACTTTTGCGGCTCGCGCTCTCTACAGCGGCTTTGTTATCGAGGGCCGCGCTGAAACCCTTCCCCTCGATGGGGGAGGGTTTGGGTGGGAGTGATGCTTTCGTGCTCAGCCCAGGCACCACGCGAGGATGCCCTTTTGGACATGCAGCCGGTTCTCCGCCTCGTCCCAGACGACCGATTGCGGGCCGTCGATGACCCCGGCGGTCACCTCCTCGCCGCGCTTTGCCGGGAGGCTATGCATAAAGATGGCGTCGGGCTTGGCCTTCGCCATCAGGCGCTCGTCGACCCGGTAGGGGGCCAGGAGATTGTGCCGGTTGACGCTGGCCTCGACCCCCATCGACACCCAGGTGTCGGCGACGACGCAATCGGCGCCGACGACCGCCTCTTCCGGCTCGACGAGAAGGCTGACCCGACCGCCCTCGCGCCGCGCCCAATCCATGACCGGCGCGGGCGGCCCCAACGGCTCGGGACAGGCCAGCCGCAGCTCGAAGCCGAAGCGGATAGCGGCATGGATCAGACTGACCGCGACGTTGCTTCCGTCGCCGCTCCACGCCACCACGGTCTCGGCAACCGGCCCCTTCTTTTCCTGCAAGGTCATGACATCGGCCATGATCTGGCAGGGGTGCGAGGAATCGGTCAGGCCGTTGATCACCGGCACGGTGGCATACCGCGCGAGATCGTCGAGCTTTGCGTGGTGGTTGGTGCGGATCATGATCGCGTCGACATAGCGGGACAGGACGCGCGCGGTGTCGGCGATCGTCTCGCCGCGGCCGAGCTGGCTATCGGCCGTGCCGAGGAGGATCGCATCGCCGCCGAGATGGTGCATCGCGACCTCGAACGACACGCGGGTGCGGGTCGACGGCTTCTCGAAGATCATCGCCAGCGTCTTGCCTTCGAGCGGCCGGTCATGCCGGCCGTTCTTGTAGGCAAAGCCGAGATCGAGAATGCTGCGCAGCTCCGCGGTCTCGTACCGGTCGATATCGAGAAAATGGCGGGGCGGCTGGGCTTCCCGCCGCCCGCCGAACAGCGCCGCGCCAACATTCGCCCTTGGCGCCACTGCCCTCACGATGCGGGCCATTCCCGCGCGACCTTGTTGAGGATTTGGAGCCCATCCTCGATCTCGCGCTCGCTGACGATCAGCGGCGGCAGGATGCGCAGCACATTCTCGCCGGCGGTCAGGCAGAGGAGCCCCTCGACGCGCAGCTTGGCGACAAAATCGCCGGCCGTCACCGCCGGCTGGCAGCGGACGCCGAGCAAAAGCCCGGAGCCGCGCAGCTCGATGAACAGCTTGGGATAGGCGCCGACCAGCGCCTCGAGCTTGCCCCATAACAGGCGCGCCGTGCGCTGGGTTTGGTCGAAGAAGCCGGGGGCAAGCATCACGTCCATGACCGCATTGCCGGCGGCGACCGCCAGCGGGTTGCCGCCGAACGTCGAACCATGCGTCCCGGGGACCATCCCGACAGCGGCCTTCTCGGTGGCAAGGCAGGCGCCGATCGGCATGCCGTTGCCGAGCGCCTTCGCGACCGCCATCACATCAGGCGGGACGCCGGCCCATTCATGGGCGAAGAGCTTCCCGGTGCGGCCCATGCCGGACTGCACCTCGTCGTAGACGAGCAGCAGGCCGAACTCATCGCAGATTGCGCGCAGGCCCTTCAGATAGTCGGGCGAGGGGGCGCGGACGCCGCCTTCGCCCTGCACCGGCTCGACCAGGATGGCCGCGGTCTCCTTGGAGATCGCGGCGCGCATCTCGTTCAGATTGTTGAAGGCGACGTGGTCGAACCCGTCCATCACCGGGCCGAAGCCCTTGAGATAGCCCTCGGCCCCGGCGGCCGCGAGGGTGGCAAAGCTGCGCCCGTGGAACGAGCCATGGCAGCCGATCACCCGGTAGCGTTCGGGATGGCCGGTCTCGCTCTGGTATTTGCGCGCGACCTTCAGTGACAGCTCGACAGCCTCGGCCCCCGAATTGTTGAAGAACACGGTGTCGGCGAAGCTGTGGGCGACAAGGCGCTCAGCAAGCCTCTGCTGGCCGGGGATCTGGAACAGGTTTGAGACATGCCACAGCTTGTTCGCCTGGGCGGTGACCGCATCGATCAGATGCGGATGGCAATGGCCCAACGAGGTGACGGCGATGCCGCTGGTGAAATCGAGAAACTTGCGGCCGTCGGTGGCATAGAGATAGCAGCCTTCGCCCCGTTCGACGGCAACATCCCACCGACCATAGGTCGGCATTACAGCTGTAATCACGGTTGTTCTCCTGCGCGATAGGACTGCGGAAAGACCACGCCGACGCGAGTTATCGTCGTCGTCGGTCCGCCCGCGGCGCCATCTCTCGCGCCGCCATCCTATGCCGGCTTGTCATGCCGGGATCGCGCATCATCGCCGCTCTCCTCGCCGTGGCGGCTCGGCCGAGCCAAGCCCCCGAAGCATGGGGCAGGAAAGCCGCGAAGTATGGTGATGGCCGCCAGCTCTGTCAATTCGCGCGAGTGAGTGAGGGAGTGGGTCAGCGTGCCGTATTGCGTGGAAAGCGGTTGCTTGCCCCTCGCGCGTGATAGTCTGTCTGAAACCGGAGCCTGAGGGAGGGTAGAAGATGCCACACGCTCTCTATGTTTGCCTGCAAGACGACGACAAGATCGCGGCTTTCGCGATCGATCCCGACAGCGGCCGGCTGACGCCGCAGGCCGACGTGGCGGTCGCGGGCGGGCCGTCCGGGCTGGCCATAAGTGCCGACCGGCGAGTGCTCTATGTCGGGCTCCGCACAAAGCCGGCAATCTTCAGCTTCAGGATCGACCCCGTCACCGGAGGCCTCGCGCTGCAAGCGACGGTCGCGCAGGAGCACGCGCCGACGTTTATGGCCCCCGACCGCACGGGAAAGTATCTCTTGTGCGCGTATTATCAAGGGGGCGGCGTGGCGGTCTATCGCCTCGGAGCCGACGGCGCCGTCGGCGAGGCGTCCCAGGACTGGCTAGCGACGGCCACCGGCGCGCACGCGATTGCGACCGACCCGTCCAACCGCTTTGCCTTTGTGCCGCACATCGCCCGTATCCAGGATAACGTGCTGGAGCCGCCGAAGGACAATCCCGGCCCCAATGCGATCATGCAGTTCCGCTTCGATGCGGATAGCGGCCGGCTGAGCCCCAATTCGCCGTTCCGAGTGGAACCGGCGGAACGGATCGGACCGCGGCACTATATCCATCACACGAAACTCGATCTGGTCTATTTCTCGAACGAGCAGGGCTGCAGCGTCACCGCCTATCGGCTGGATCGCGCGGCCGGCACCCTCTCCGCCACGCAAACAATAACGACCCTGCCCGAGGGGTACACCCAACGGAACACCTGCTCACAGATTCACCTGACGCCGTCGGGGCAATTCCTCTATGTCGGCAACCGCGGCCACAACAGCATCGCGGGGTTCGCCGTTGATCCCGCGACCGGGCATTTGGCGGCGATCGGGCATGTGCCGACCGAAGCGGTCCCCAGCGCCTTTTGCGTGGACCCCGCCGGCCGATTTGTCTTCGCGGTCGGCACGGCATCCGGCCGTCTGGCGTCGTACCGCATCGACGGCGGGACCGGTGCGCTGACGCCGCTGGCGACGCTGGAAGTGGGCCAGCGGCCCGCGGCGGTGCTGGCAGCACGCCTCGGCGACTAGGGTTTTCCGCAGAGACAACACCGGCGGGGTAACGACGATGGAGATCGGGGCTCAGATTTTCTTCACCGACTACTCGATGGCGCCAACCGACCTCGCGGTCGCGCTGGAAGAGCGCGGCTTCGACTCGCTGTGGGTGGCCGAGCATTCGCACATCCCGGTGACCCGCCGCTTCACCCACCCGCTCGGTGCGGCGGCGCTGACCAAGGAATATTTCGACGTGATGGACCCATTCGTGACGCTGAGCGCGGCCGCGGCGGTCACCAAACGCCTGAAGCTCGCAACCGCCATCTGCCTTGTCATCCAGCGCGACACGATCCAGACGGCCAAGTCGGTCGCCTCTCTCGACCAGATATCGCAGGGCCGCTTTCTGTTCGGCATCGGCGTCGGCTGGAACGCCGAGGAGATGGAAGACCACGGCACCGTCTTCGAGACCCGCACCTTGAAGATGCGCGAGCAGATCGAGGCGATGAGGGAGATCTGGACCAAGGAGACGCCGGAGTATCACGGCGAGATCGTCGATTTTCCGCCGATGACGGCCTGGCCCAAGCCGGTGCAGAAGCCCAATCCGCCGGTCATAGTCGGGGGCGCCTTCCGCCTCGCCGCGCGGCGCGCGATCCGCTACGGCGACGGCATCCTCCCGGCCGCCCCGAGTGCCGGCTCGGGCAGCCCCGAGGAATTCATGCCGCGCTTTCGCCGGATGGCCGAGGAAGCCGGCCGCGACCCAAAATCGCTGTCGGTCACGTTAGGCGGCGCGCCGGAGGATCTGTCGGTATTGATGCGCAACCGCGATCTCGGCGTCAGCTGCATGACCGTGCGCCTGCCGCCGGCCAAGGCGGACGAGATCCTGCCGATCCTCGACCGCTGGGCAAAGCTGATCCCACAGGTCCGGAATTGAGAGAGGTACCGCAATGAGCCAATCCCGCAGCCTGCGCGCCGGGGTCTTCCTGCCGCCGTTTCATCCCAACGACGAGGACCCGCTTCTGTGCATGGAGCGCGACTTTCAGCTGATGCAGTGGCTCGACGCGCACGATTACTCCGAGGCGTGGATCGGCGAGCACCATTCCGGCGGCTACGAGATCTACGGCCAGCCGGAGCTGTTCATCGCCACCGCGGCCGAGCGCACAAGGCACATCCGCCTCGGGACCGGGGTGATCTCGCTGCCCTACCACCATCCCTTCATGGTGGCCGACCGCATCGTGCAGCTCGACTACCAGACGCGCGGCCGGGCGATGTTCGGCTTTGGCCCGGGTCTCCTGCCGTCGGACGCGATGATGCTCGGCATCGACCCCGAGACCCAGCGCGACCGCATGGCCGACGCGATCGACATCATTACCCGCCTGCTCGACGGCGAGATCATCAGCCAGGCAAGCGAGTGGTACACGATGAAGGAGGCGCGCCTCCACCTGCGCCCCTATTCGAAACCGCGGCCGCATCTGGCGATCGCCAGCGCGGTGACGCCGACTGGCGGCAAGCTCGCCGGGCGCTACGACCTCGGCATGCTGTGCGTGATGGCGGGCAGCCCCAACGGCTATGACACGCTCGACTACAACTGGGAATTGGCCAATGCCGAGGCGGCCGCGCAGGGCCGCGTCATGGATCGCTGCAACTACCGGATCATGGCGCCGTTCCACATCGCCGAGACGCGCGAGAAGGCGATCGAGAACGTGCGTGCCGGCTTCGAGAAATGGCAGCTCTACTCATATTCGGTAAACCCCGAGGGTGGCGCCGCGATCGGCATGCCGAGCATCGAGGAGATCAACGCCGGCGGGCGCGGCGCCATCGGCACGCCGGAGGACGCGCTGCGCGTCCTGGAGAACTACTGGGCCAAGACCGGCGGTTTCGGCGTCATCCTGATGCTGGCGCACGATTGGGCCGATTGGGAGGCGACCAAGCGCTCCTACGAATTGTTCGCGCGCCATGTGCTGCCGCGCTTCGAGGAGCGCAGCCTGTGGCGCGAGGAGTCGATGGGCTGGATGCGTGCCAATCGCGACGCCTTTAGCGCCAAACGCAAGGCCGCCGCGGCGAGCGCGGTCGAGCGACACTTCGCTGGCGAACAGGCCGGACAGAACCGCGACGCCGCGAAATAGCTCGAGGGGAGAAGGTGCCGTGAGACTGAGCTTGTTCTACCAGATCCAGGTTCCCAAGCCGTGGACCGCGTCCAGCGAATCCGAGCGCATCTATGAAGCGCTCGAGCAGATTCCCTACGCCGAACAGCAGGGCTTTGCCGGAGTGTGGTTTTCCGAGCATCACTTTCGCCCGGTGTGGTCGCATAACAGCGCTCCGGACCTCACCCTCGCAGCGGTCAGCCAGCGCACCAGCTCGATCCGCCTCGGCATCGGCGTCGTGTTGGCGCCGATCCACCACCCGCTGCACATCGCCCAGCGCATGGCGACGCTCGACATATTGAGCCACGGGCGCGTCGATGTCGGGCTGGGCCGAACCGGCTACCCCTACCAGCTCACCCCGTATGGGTCGGATCTGCGCGACACCCGCGGCATGTGGCAGGAGTTTGCCGAGGTGCTGCCGCGGATCTGGACCCAGGAGGAGGTCGCTTACGACGGGGAGTACTTCCAGATCCCGCGCCGCGAGGTCCTGCCAAAGCCGCTGCAAAAGCCGCACCCGCCGTTGTGGTCGGCCTGCGGCAGCGACGAGACCGCGCGCCTGACCGGCGGCCTCGGGATGGGCGGGTTGTTCGGGAGCGAAGGCGGTCCCGCCCGCGTCAAGGAGCTGATGGCGCTCTACCAGGACGCGCTGCCGACGGCTGCGAGCAACGCGGCCGGCCCCACAAGGCGCGCCGCGCTGATGACGGCGGGTTTCTGCCACGAGGATCCACGGGTCGTCGCTGGGCGCGGCACCGAACTGGTGGCCTGGTATCTCGACCAGCAACGCGAGCGCGCCCGCCTGGTGTGGCGCGACTATGATCCATCGACCGTGCCGCCGGATTACCAGGGCTATTACGCGCGCGACCAACGCCTCGCCAGCGGGCCGCATCCAGGAGAGCCGACCCCCGAGGAGGTCCGGGAAGACGGCACGAAATTCTGCGTCGGCACACCGGCCGATTGCATCCGGTTTCTCGAAATCTACCAGGCCATGGGGATCGAGGAAGTGATCCTCCTGTGCGCGATCGGGCCGGCAACGCACCAGGAGGTGCTCCACACCATTCGCCTATTTGGCGAAGAGGTAATCCCGCACTTCCAGTAAAATCGCGTCCCCTCGCCGGATAGCCCAGCCGATCAGGGCGCATCAGCAAACTCACCCGTCATGGCCGGGCTCGACCCGGCCATCTGCGGACGCTGCACAAGATCCCCGGGCTTAAGCCCGGGGATGACGATTTGAGAGTGATCGAACCGAGCGGATTACCCTCAAGGGCTCAGTAGTACGCCGCTCCGCCGTTGACGTGGATCGTCTGGCCGGTGATGAAGCCGCCATCGTCGCTGACCAGGAACAGGCAGGTCGCGGCGATTTCGTCGACCTTGCCCTGCCGCCCGAGCGGGATCCCGGCGGTGCTGGGCGGCCGTCCTCCATACCATTCGGGGTTGTCGCGCCTGGTATCGATGCTGCCGGGCGAGACCACATTGACCCGGATGTTGTTGGGCGCGAATTCGGAGGCCAGTGCGCGGCACATGCCGACGAGGCCCATCTTGGCGGCTGAGATGTGCGTCCGGCCACGGCCGCTGCCGCTGAAGGCGCCGTCGCCGCAGAAGAAGAGGATGCGGCCGTAACTGTTCTTGACCATCGGCTCGATCAGGGCGCGCGTAAGATAGACCGCCCCGTCAAGCACGATCCCGCGGACCTCTTCCCAATCCTCGACCGTCAGCTCGGTGAACGGCTTGTGCGGCCGGATTGCGGCGTTGTTGATCAGGATGTCGACCCGGCCGAACTCAGAGAGCGCCTTCGCCGCCATCGCCTCGACCTGGTCCCTTTTGCCAACGTCGGCGATGACCGCGATCGCCTTGACGCCCCGGTCACGGGCCTCCCGTGCGACGGACTCGGCTTCCTGCTGGTTGGAGCGCGCGTTGACCACGACATGGCAGCCTTCCCCGGCCAGCTGCAACACGGTCGCACGACCGATATTGCGGCCCGAGCCGGTTACCAGAGCGACCTTCCCTTCGAGCTTACCCATGAGCCCCTCCCTGACGATGTCCGAGAGGTAGAGGGAAACCGCATCCCATGGCAACGGCAAAGCGGTCACCCCGCCTAAACCGCGGCGACGTGGTGGCCGCTGACTTCGGCCCCGTCGGTTTCGGTGAGGCGCAGAAAGCCAAACACGGAAATCAGCGGTAGCAGCGCGACCAGCAGAAAGACGATGCGGAAATCGCCGGTCGTCACCGGCGCGGACCCGGCGACCAAGGCCAGGAGGGCGGCGCCGATCGCGACCCCAAAACCGCGGGCCACCTGCTGAACGACGCCGCTGACGCCGGTGCTGCGGCTCAGCATCGCCGACGGTACGTCGGCGTAGCTGATCGTGTTGAGCGCCAGGTATTGGATACTGCGGATGCAGCCGGAGACGAGCACGATGACGACAATGATCCAGTGCGGCGTGTCGGCGCTCATCAACGCATAGCCGGCGGTGACCGCGGCCGACAGGAGGGCGCCGCCGACCAGGGTCCGTCGGAAGCCGACAAGACGCAGCAGCACGCGCGAAAAGGTCCGCACGAACATCGCGCCGAGGGTCCCGGAAACGCTCAGCAGACCGGCCTTGAGCGGGCTCAACCCGAACCCGACCTGAAACAACAGCGGCAACAGAAACGGCGCCGCGTCGAGGCCCATACGGCAGATCCCGCCGGTCACCGTGCCGATATGGAATGTCTTGATACGGAAAAGGTTGAGGTCGAGCACCGGCGAGGGGCTGTGGCGGGCATGGCGGCGATACGCGAAGAACGCCACCAGCGAGAGCGGAAAGAAGGCATAGCCAGCCAGGGGCGCGATCATCGGACGCCCGACATTCTCGATCGCGAATTCGAGCAGAAACAGCCCCAGTCCGGCGATCGCGAAGCCGACCAGGTCGAACCGGGTCGGCGCCGGCGCGCGGAAGTTCTCGAACAGCCACAGCGCCAGCACCCCGCCGGTGAGGCCGATCGGGATGTTGAGGTAGAAGATCCAGCGCCACGAGGCGTAATCGGTCAAAAACCCGCCGACGATCGGCCCCACCATCGGCCCGATCATCGCCGGGATCGTCATCCAGTTCATCGCCGAGACGAGCCCGGCGCGCGGGAAGCTGCGCAACAGGATGAGCCGCCCGACCGGGGTCATCATCGCCCCGCCAAACCCCTGCACGACGCGCATCGCGATCAGCACCGGCAGGCTGTTCGCCAGCCCGCACAACGCCGACCCGCCGGCGAAGATCAGCACCGCCGCGCAGAACACGCGGCGCGCCCCGAACCGATCGGCAATCCAGCCGCTGACCGGAATGAACACTGCCAGGCTCAACAGGTAGGTCGTGATTACCAGATTGAGCCGCAGCGGGCTCTCGCCAAGGCTTTTCGCCATGGCCGGGATCGACACCGCGATCATCGTCGAGTCGAGCCCCTCCATGAAGAAGGCGCAACCAACGATCAACGGAATAAGGATGCGGAGCCGGGGTTCAGCGGTGGTCGCAAACGGGGCGCCGGTCTCGCTCACCAGGGTGGTCCCGGAGGTTTTCGCAGCGGCCATGATAGAGGACAATGACGACTTAGACGGAATTCCGTCGGAGGATGCATTGGCGCCCTGTCGCGTTCACCCAATTGCTCGTTCATGCCCGGGCTTGCCCCGGGCATCCACGCGAGGCAATTTCAGGGATGGCCGGACCAAGTCCGGCCATGAACGGTAGTGGTCGGCCGCAGGAGGGGCACTTCACCGAGCGTCGAGCCGGCGCCGCTCGATCGCGCGCTGCTCGAAAGCTGGGCGCTCTTCTATCTCGAACGCTACGCCAACTCGGCCGAGCATTTGCGACATGTGCTGCTCCGCCGCGTACGACGGCGAGTCGGGACCGATGGCGAAGCGGTAGGCATGGCCGGTGGCCTGATCGACGCGCTCATCGCACGATATCGCGCGGCGGGGCTGCTCGACGATGTCGCCTATGCCGCCGGCCAGGCGCGACGCGGGCTGGCGCGCGGCCGCTCGCTGCGTCGAATCGCGGCCGGGCTCGCGGCCAAGGGGGTCGGCAGGGAGGACGCCGCGGCGGCCGTCGCGGCACTGGCGAAGGACGCCGCAGATCTTGATCTGGCCGCCGCCTGCGCCTTTGCCCGGCGCCGCCGGCTCGGCCCCTTCGGGCCTGCTCCGCCCGATGCCGTCGACCGCCGGCGTGAGCTGGCCGCCTTCGCCCGCGCCGGGTTCGAGCGGCGCGCCGCCGACGCGGTCCTCGCCTGCGCCGACGAAGCGGCGGTCGCCGCTTTGCTTAAAGGCTCGGAGTGAATCGGGAACGCGGGCGTCCCGCCCGCATGCGGGCCGGAGGCCCGCGGTCCGAACTCAGCCGGCCGGTTCGCGCTGGCGCATCAGCCGCGCCACCGCCTGCGAATCGGCATCCTCGCGTCCTTCGAGCGCGGCGATGATCCGCGGCCGATCCGCCGCCGGGCGGTTCTGCGAGAGCTTGAACTTGCCGTCGAGCCGGCTGACCGCGATCTCGATACCGACGATGCCGTTCAGCATCGATCGGACATATTTCTCCGGGAGATCGTCCATACGCCAGGACGGCCCCGGCTCGCGCGCTTCGTGACGCTCGGTCAGCCGGCGCACGAAGTCGCGCAGCCAGTCCGGATCGGCGATCGTGCGGGCAGTTCCATAAGCGTGGACGGTGGCGTAGTTCCAGGTCGGCACCGCGGGCCCGGGCTGATACCAGCTCGGCGAGATATAGGCGTGCGGCCCCTGGAAGATCGCGAGCGCCTCGCCGCCCGAGTCGAGATCGGCGAGCTGCGGGTTGGCACGGGCGAGATGGCCCTGGAGGTAAAGCTGGTCGTCGCGACGCTCGACGAGAAACGGGATCTGGCTGGCGATCAACCCCCCATCAAGTTCCTCGGCGCCGTGGCTGACCAATAGGCCGAAATCGTAGCGCTCGATATGCGCGACCAACAACTCGGTGCGGGTTTCGGTGAAAGCGGGCGGCAGATAAACCACGGTCAAACCTCGCGATTGAGGGCATCTCAGCCGAAATGCTGCAGCAGCAGGCTGCCGAGCAGAGCAGCGCCGCAGAATACCAATATTCCGCCCGAGCCCCGGTTGATCCAGACCAGATGGTCGCGGCTGAACGACAAACGAACCATCCCGGCCCCAAAGGCCAGTCCCGCCCACCACAGAAGCGAGCCCAGCCACACGCCCAGAACAAGGATCCCGGCCCGCCCCAATGTCGCCTCGGGACCGCTGAAGCCGATGGCGGCGAAGATCGCGAGAAAGGCGAGGATCGTTATCGGGTTGGTGATCGTCAGCACAAAGGCCGAGGCGTAATCGGCGAGAAGGCTCTCGGGATCGCGGTGCGATTGGGTACCTTCGAGCGGGTCGGCGGTAAACGCCGAGATCCCGATATAGAGCAGAAAGCCGGCGCCGCCGAGCCGCAGCCAGTTCTGATGGTCGAGCAGCAGGTTGGAAACAAAGGTCAGCCCGAACGCGGCGATGATGCCGAACACGGCATCCGCGCTCGCCGCCCCCAGCCCCGACACAAACCCGGCGAGCCGGCCATGAAAGATCGTGCGGCGGATGCACAGGATCCCGACCGGGCCGGCCGGGAGGGCAATGATGATGCCGACCACCATGCCCTTCAGCAAAAAGCCCAGCAGCATCCCGGCGCCAACCCCGCGAAAGCGGCCGGCAGTCTCGGTTAACCTCGGATACCCTGCAACCCGAAACGGGCCGCCTGCCGGTGGATTGCGAGAAACGCGGCGCCGCGGTGCGCATCCCTGGCGATGCGCCTTGATCTGCCGCCACACGCCGCCCGAATCAGGCTATGCTGCCGTAAAGACGATTTGCGCGAGGTGGGTCATGAGCGACACCGAAGCGGGCGATGCCTATCAGTTCGAATTCGTCTCGCTCGACGGCGATAAGCTGCCGCTTGCGGCCTGGCGAGGTCGGCCGGTGCTGGTCGTCAACACCGCCTCCTTTTGCGGCTATACGCCGCAATATCGCGATCTCGAGGCGCTGTGGCGCCGCTATGGGGCGCAGGGCCTCGTCGTGCTCGGCGTGCCGTCTAACGATTTCGGCGAACAGGAGCCAGGCTCGGCGGCCGACATCAAGAAGTTCTGCGAGACCAATTACCAGGTCGATTTTCCGCTGACCGAGAAGAACCGGGTCGTTGGCGCCGACGCTCACCCGTTCTATCGCTGGGCCGCCGGCATTCTCGGCGAGGCCGGCGCGCCGCGCTGGAACTTTCACAAATACCTGATCGGGCCCGACGGCCAGCTCGCCGGCGCCTGGCCGACGCAGGTCCGGCCGAGCGATCCCGCGATCACCGGCGAGATCGAGAGCGCGCTGCCGAAGCCATAGCCGAGCGCTTCACCGCACCGCGGCACGCGATTGACCGGATTGGCTCGCGGTGCTTGTCGGCTCCTGACCGAGGCGACAGAATATCGCCGCAACAGGGGAGGGAGCGGATGTCGCAATCGCCGCTCGCGGTCTACCAGGCCCATCTCGACAAGGGCGAGCTGGCCTATCAATGGAGCCCGGCAGCCGGGCGCGCGGTGTTCTATCCGCGTCTCGTATGCCCCTATTCCGGCAGTACCGCGCTCGAATGGCGGGTCGCCTCGGGGCTCGGCACGGTCCATGCGACGACGGTCACCCATCCGGTGCAGGGGGAGCCCTACAACATCGCGCTCATTGATTGCGACGAAGGGTTTCGGCTGATGGGCCGGGTCGAAGACGTCGATCCGATGGCGGTCAAAATCGGCCTGCGCGTGCGCTTCCGCGTGCATAAACCGGGCGGCGACGAGCCGGCCTATCCGGTATTCGTACCGGTAGGGGGCACGCGATGAACGGGCCGACTAATTCAGGGCTCCGGCGCGCCGGCGCGGCGATCGTCGGCGCCGCCGAAAGCGATCTCGGCGAGGTCGCCGAGGGGTTGAACCCGATCGATCTGATGGCACAGGGCATCACCCGCGCACTCGATGATTGCGGGCTCGCCCTCAAGGATGTCGACGGCCTCTTATGCGCGGCGACGCAGTCCCGCACCTCGGGGCTGTCGCTCAGCGAATATCTCGGCATCTCGCCGGCCTATATTGACACGACGATCCTCGGCGGCTCCTCCTTCATGTTCCATGTCGCGCATGCGCTGGCGGCGCTCCAGCTCGGCCTGTGCCAGGTCGCGGTCATCGCCTATGGCTCGACGCAGCGCAGCATCGGCCGGCGCCAAGCCTCCGTGCGCGAAGTCAACCCTTACGAGACGCCGTACCGGCCGTTTCTGCCGTCGACCGCCTATGCGCTGGCCGCCTCGCGCCACATGCACGAATTCGGCACCACCCGAGAGCAGCTCGCCGCGGTCGCGGTCGCGGCGCGGGAATGGGCCTTGCTCAACCCGGCCGCCTGGGAGAAAAAGCCGCTGACGATCCCCGAGGTGCTTGGCGCGCGCATGGTCAGCTATCCGTTCACGGTGCGCGACATCTGCCTCGTCACTGATGGCGGCGGCGCCATCGTGCTGACGACGCCCGAGCGCGCCCGGGGCCTCAAAAAGCCGCCGGTTTATGTGCTCGGCTGCGGCGAGGCGATCACCCACGCCAATATTTCGAGCATGCCCGATCTGACCCTGACCGGTGCGCTGCAATCGGGCCGAGAGGCCTATGCGATGGCCGGGCTCGAGGCGAGCGACATCGATGTCGTCGAGCTTTACGACGCGTTCACGATCAACCCGATCCTCTTTCTCGAAGATTTGGGTTTTTGTCCGAAAGGCGAAGGCGGCCACTTTGTCGAGGGCGGGCATATCGCGCCCGGCGGCGGGTTGCCGGTCAACACCAATGGCGGCGGCCTCTCCTATTGCCACCCCGGCATGTACGGCCTCCTGGTGCTGATCGAGGCGGTGCGTCAGCTCCGCGACGAGGCCGGCGCGCGCCAGATCAAAGGCGCCGAAACCGCGATCGCGCACGGCAATGGCGGCGTCCTGTCGTCGCAAAGCACGGTGATATTGGGGACAGGAGCGACAGTTTAGTTTTCGCCACGAGGCAGCGAGGCAGCGAGAAATCGGACCATGACGATGCGTGATGGCGATCTATTAACTGAGAAGATTATTGGCTTCGCCATCGAAGTGCACCGCCAGCTCGGCGCTGGATTGCTGGAGTCGGCCTATGAACAATGCTTGTGCTACGAGTTGAAGCAGGGTGATCTTGCATTCCGGCGTCAGGTGCCGCTGCCCGTCGTTTATAAGGAAATACGATTGGATTGTGGCTATCGGCTCGACCTCATTGTCGAGGAACAGGTGATCCTGGAGCTTAAGACGGTCGAGCGTTTGATGCCGATCCACGAGGCACAGATGCTTACCTACTTAAAGCTGAGCAGTATCCGCACGGGGTTGCTGCTCAATTTCACCTCAGCGGTCCTCAGAGAAGGCCTGCGACGAATAATGCTGTAAGAAAGCTGCTCCTTCCGACCCTCAATGCCTCACCGCCTCGCTGGTGAAATGAATTTTAGCGGAGAAAGAGAAATGGCTGAAGGCGCCCGCGAACTGGTCCGCTTCGAGAAGGATGGCGACATCGGCGTCGTCACGATCGACAATCCGCCGGTCAACGCGCTGTCGCCGGGGGTGCCCGAGGGCATCGTCGCGGCGGTTGACAAAGGCAATGCCGACCCGGCGGTCAAGGCGATGGTGCTGATCGGCGCCGGCAGGAGCTTTATCGCCGGCGCCGACATCCGGCAGTTCGGGCGGGGGCCGTCCACGGCGCCGAGCGGGCGGCGCCCCTATGACGTGCTCGACGATAGCCCCAAGTCGGTCGTTGCCGCGATCCACGGCTATGCCTTGGGTGGCGGGCTCGAAATCGCGCTCGCCTGTCATTATCGCGTCGCGGTGCCGAGCGCCAAGGTCGGGTTGCCCGAGGTGCAGATCGGCATCCTGCCCGGCGCCGGCGGAACCCAGCGCCTGCCGCGCCTTGTCGGCCCGAAGGCGGCGCTCGAGATCATCACCTCCGGCCGTCATGTCCCAGCCGAGGAAGCTCACAAGCTCGGAATAATCGACGAGGTCGTGCCCGAGGCCGACCTCAAGGAGGCGGCGATCGCCTTTGCCCGCCGCATCGCCGACCAGCGTCCGTTGCCGCGCATCCGCGACCGCGATGACAGGCTCGCCGAGGGTACGCCGGCGCTGTTCGAGGCGGCCCGCAAGGCAATCGCCCGGCGCGCCCGCAACCAGCGCGCGCCCTATGCCTGCATCGAGGCGGTCGAGGCGGCCTCCACCCTGCCCTTCGACGACGGCTGCGCGCTCGAACGCAAGCTGTTCGACGAGCAGGTCAATTCCGCAGAGGCGCGGGCCCTGCGCTATGCGTTCTTCGCCGAGCGCGAGGCCGCGAAACTGCCGCACATCCCGGCCGACACAAAGCTGCGCCCGACCGACCACCCGGCGGTGGTCGGCGCCGGCACGATGGGCGGCGGCATCGCGATGAGCTTTGCCGATTTTGGCTTCGACGTGAAGATCACCGATGCGACGCCGGAGGCGCTGGAGCGCGGCATGGCGCGGATCCGCGGCAATTACGAGACCAGCGTCAAGCGCGGCTCTCTCGCGCAGGACGAGATGGACCGGCGCATGGCCCGCATCCACCCGGTCGCCAGCCTCGACGACATCGCCGATTGCGACGTTGTGATCGAGGCGGTGTTCGAGCAGATCCCGGTCAAGGAGGAGGTCTGGAAAAAGCTCGATGCGGTGATGAAACCCGGCGCGCTGTTGTTCTCGAACACCTCGGGCATCGACATCGACATCATGGCCAATGCGACCAAGCGGCCGCAGGACGTCGCCGGCACGCATTTCTTCGCGCCGGCCAATGTGATGAAGCTGTTCGAAGTGGTCGAGGGCACCAAGAGCGCGCCCGATGTGATCGCCTCGGCGATGGCGCTCGGCCGCAAGATCGGCAAGGTCAGCGGCTGGGCCGGCAACACAGACGGCTTTCTCGCCAATCGCAGCCGCGCGCCGTTCGGGATCGAGATGAACCTCCTGGTCGAGGAAGGCGCTCTGCCGGAGCAGGTCGACAAGGTGATGGTCGATTTCGGCTATCCGATCGGGCCGTTTGCCGTCGCCGATTTGTCCGGCCTCGACATCGGCTACGACACCAGGAAGCGGCGCGCCGAGCAGAACCCGAATTACCGCAAGATGCCGATTGCCGACCGCATCGTCGAGGCGGGAAGGCTCGGCCAGAAGAACGGCAAGGGCTGGTACCGCTATGAGCCGGGCGACCGCACGCCGCACCCCGACCCGGAGGTCACCCGCATCATCAAGCACACCACGGCCGAGCTCGGCATCGCGCAGCGCGAGTTCGGCGCCGACGAGATCCTCAAGCGGCTCTTGTTCGCGAGCGTCAACGAGGCCTGCAAGCTCCTCGATGAAGGCAAGGCGCTGCGGGCGAGCGATGTCGATGTGATGTGGCTCTACGGCTTCGGCTTTCCGCGCTATCGTGGCGGGCTGATGTTCTGGGCCGACACGATCGGGGTGCGCGAGGTGTACAACCAGATCGCCGCCTGGCATCAGCGCTATGGCGAGCGTTGGGCGCCCTCGCCGTTGTTGCGCCGCCTCGCCGAAAGCGGCTCCCCGCTCAGGGAGGCGAAGGGCAATCGGAAGTGATGGTCAGCGTAGCGTAGCTGAGGGAGCGGTGACATGACCCGACAGGAACTCGATGCGGCACTGGCCCGATTGGGGCTCAAGGTGCCGGAGAAGGAACGCGACGAGATCGCCGCGGCGATCCCGCTGCTCGAGGATGTGCAGAAGCGGCTGCGCCCGCCCGGCGGGCGCAATGTTGCGGCGGAACCCTCGCATGTCGTGCGCTTCCCGGAGGCTTGAGCCATGGTCCCGGAATACCTGACGATCGCCGAGGCGGCCCGCCTCATCGAGAAGCGCGAGCTGTCGCCGGTCGAACTCGTCGACAGCCGGCTCGACCGCATCGCGCGGCTCGACGGAAAGCTCAACAGTTTTATCCGCGTCCTGGGCGACGAGGCGCGCCGCGATGCCCGCGCCGCCGAGGCCGAGATCGCCGGGGGCAAATACCGCGGGCCAATGCACGGAATTCCGATCGGCCTCAAGGACATCTATGAGACCGCCGGGGTCGCGACGACCGGCCATTCGAAGGTCATGCAAGACCACGTGCCAAAGGCCGACGCGTATTCGGTCAAGCGTCTGCGCGACGCTGGTGCGATCGTCATGGGCAAGCTGGCGACGCACGAGTTCGCGCTCGGTGGACCCAGTTTCGATCTGCCCTGGCCGCCGGCGCGCAACCCGTGGGATGTCAGCCGCTTCACCGGCGGCTCGTCGAGCGGCACCGGTGCTTCCGTCGCGGCAGGGCTCGTGCTCGGTGGCACCGGCAGCGACACCGGCGGCTCGATCCGCGGCCCCGCCGCCTATTGCGGGCTCGCCGGAATCAAGCCGACTTATGGCCTGATCAGCCGGATGGGCATCCTGCCGCTGGCGTTTTCGCTCGACCATGCCGGCCCGTTAGCGTGGACCGCCGAGGATAACGCGATCATGCTGCAGGCGATGGCCGGGCATGATCCCGCCGACCCGGCGAGCGCCAACCGGCCGATCCCGGATTACCGCGCCGCGCTCGGGCGCGATGTCAAGGGGCTGCGCATCGGTCTCGTCCGACACTTCTACGAGCGCGACAATGAGGCGAACACCGCAACACGGGCGGCGATCGCGGCGGCGGCGCAAGCCTTCGAGGGTCTCGGCTGTCGTGTCAGCGAGCTGACGCTCTCGCCGCTCGCCGACTGGGCGGCGTGCGGCATGGCGATCATGCAGCCAGAGGCCTATGCGATCCACGAGCACCATCTGCGCACCCGCTTTACCGATTACGGCGAGATGTTCCGCGACCGGATGGCGCTGGCCGGCCTCGTCACCGGCGCCGACTATGTGCAGGCCCTGCGCCGCCGCCGCGAGCTGGTCGATGAGCTCGACCGGGCGATGGCCGATCTCGATCTGGTGATGACCGCCGCGGCGCCGACCGAAGCGCCGCCGATCGACTCGGTCCCCAAATTCGCGATCCTCGAGCGGCCCAGCCTGACGATCGCATTCAACGTAACGGGCAGCCCGGCGATGTCGGTGCGCTGCGGCTTCACCGATACGGGGTTGCCCCTGTCGTTCCAGATCGTCGGCAAGCGCTTCGACGATGCGACGGTGCTGCGCGCGGCGGACGCGTATGAGCAGGCGACGCCGTGGCGGGCGCGGCGGCCGCAACTTTGAGGAAGGCCGTCACCCGCGGGGTTATCCGCATAGGGTAAGACCGATCGGCGGCGGGCGAGCGGATCGCGAGGCGAGAACATGCACGGGCACAAGGGACCATGCCAGATTTGCGGGAACCCCGCTGAGCACGACGGTGACGGTGACATTCGGATTGTGCGGTGCCCGCGGTGCGGCCGGTATCAGGTTGATGCAACGCGGGCCTGGCCGAAGGTTGGAACCGCCGATCATATGGTCCGGTTGTCGGGATGGGTCAGGGAGCAAAACGCTGCCGGCATCGACGTGCCCAACATCACCCCCGAGATCTCCAGAGCCGTGGCCCAGCGCCCGCTGCCCGGGTTGAAAGAGCGTTCGGATCGCGTTCTGGCGTTTCTCGCCAGAGAGTATCCCCGGCCCGAGCTGTGGTTCGTTCCCGATGCGATCGTGCGCGGTCTAGATCTGCAGGGGATCGCGTATTGCCGCGACAATCGCGACGCGATGCTGCTGATCCATGTTTTGGAACATGAAAATTTCCTTCAGGGCGGCGCCAGCGGAATGTTCTTGACGATCAGAGGAATTTTGGCGGCGGAAGCGCTCGGCAGGTCGGTGTCGCAATCGGCGCAGTGTTTCGTCGCGATGTCGTTCGACGACAGTTTGAGAGAAAGCTATACCAACGGCTTCGATCCGGCGATCGTCCGGGCCGGGTATCGCGCGTTCCGCATCGACGGAAAAGATTATGTCGGAGGGATCTCCGATGAAATGATTGCGGAAATCCGCCGCTCTCGCTTCATGGTCGCGGACTACACCCTGCAAAGCAATAACGTGTATTTTGAGGCGGGTTTCGCGCTTGGTCTCGGTCTAATCGTGATCCCGACGTGTCGCGAGGACGAAGCGGAGTTGCTGCATTTCGACATCAGGCATCTCAATGCGCTGCACTGGAAAAATTCGGAGGATCTCTTGAACAAGCTCAGCCAGCGGATTCGAGCCGTTCTCGGGGCTGGACCCTACGCGCGCGACGATGAGGCACGCTGAGGTTCATTCGGTGACGGTAAGCGCGGTGGCCGACGCTTTGAGGCTGGGCCCCGGCCGGCTCACCGCTATTTCGGCACGATCCGGCGTGGGATCTTCTTGAGCGAATAGTTGCCGTAGTTCTTTTTGAGGCTGCCGCTCTTCGCTAGGTTTTCGGCCGACGACTGCAGCAGATAGTCGCCGCCGATCTCCTCGCTGCACTGGAGGCACAGGCGGGTATCGGGAAGCACCTCGAGGCGGCGCGACGGGATTTCGATCCCGCATCTCTCGCAAAATCCGGTTTCGTGCGTCCGGGGCATCGCGTTACTCCTTCGCTAAGTGACGCGCCTGCGCACCAACCATTCTGTCGGGTTGGTTTGCAGAGCCATAGGGTTGTCGGGCAAGATCGAGTCGCTTGATGCGACCCATAAATGGGATCGGAGGACGATTATGAAAGTCCTGAAAGGCGGGCGGCTGATCGACGGGACCGGCGCGCCGCCGGTCGACGGCGCGACGATCGTCATTCGCGATAGCCGTATCGAGGTGGTCGTCACCCGCAGCGCGAGCGACTTTCCGGCCGAGGCCGAGATCATCGACTGCTCTGGCTTGACCATCCTACCCGGCCTCATCGACTGCCACGACCACATGGCCAACCACCGCTATGATCTGGCGCATCGCTGGCGCCTCGACGAGCCGCAGAGCACCCGCCATCTGCGCACCGCGGCGGTGCTGAAGAACACTCTCGCCGCCGGCTACACGACGATCCGCGACGCCGCCGGGTGTGATGTCGGCTTCAAGCACGCGATCGAGGAAGGGCTGATCGCGGGCCCGCGGCTGGTGTTGTCGCTGTCGATCATCTCGCCGATCGGCGGCATCGGCGACGCGGTCAGCCCGTCGGGGTTGCCGCTCGACGATTGCTGCTGCATCCCGGGCGATCCCTTATTGCCGGACAGCGTCGTCAACAGCCTCGCCGATGTGCGGCCGGTGGTGCGCCGGATGGTGCGGGCCGGCGCCGATGTGATCAAATGCGCGACAACCGGCGGCGCCAGCTCGCGGCCCGGGCACGGACCGCGCGACGGCGCCTTCAACCTCGACGAGATGCAGGCCCTGGTCGACGAGGCGCAGGCGCTCGACCGCCGCGTCATGTGCCATGCATTGGGCGGCCGCGGGCTCGATATCGCGATCGAGGCCGGGGTCAATTCGATCGAGCACGGCAGCTACCTGAACGAAGACCCGCGCCACCTCGAACGGATGGCCGAGCGCGGCATCTTTTTTGTGCCGACATTGCTGGTCTACGAGTACCACCGCAAATCGCCGCAGCCGCATGTCCGCGAGCGCGCCCGGGCGCTCACCGAAGCCCATGTCGAGAGCATCAAGCGGGCGCTTGCGATCGGGGTCAAGATCGTCGCGGGCACCGATGCCGGCGGGCACGGCCACCCGGCCAATGCCGGCGAACTGGCGTGCCTGGTCAAGGCCGGGATGACCCCGATGCAGGCGTTGCAGGCGGCGACCGGCTGGGCCGCCGAATGTCTTGGCCAGGAGGCGGATCTCGGCACGGTCGCGCCCGGCAAGCTCGCCGACCTCGTGGTCGTCGCCGGCGACCCGCTGGTGGACATTGGCGTATTGCAGGATGCCGATAAGATCAGGCTGGTGCTTAAGGGCGGCACGATCGCCGCTGACCGGATCGGCATTAGGATGGTTTGAGCGCAGCGAAACTCATCAACCTCGCGGCCGGTCGAGAAACGATGGGTTTTCCCCGGCTTCGCCGGGGTCAACCCATCCTACGACGCACACGCCAGCACGAAATCGCGAATCAGCTCGGTGGCGCGGCGCGAGGCGTCGCTCGCCGGATCGCGCATGACAAAGGTGTGCGGCTGGCCGTCAAATTTGTGCAGCGTGAGCCGGCCGCCACGATCGCAATAGGCGGCAGCGAAGCGGTCGGCCATATCCGGGGTGACGTTGTCATCGCCGGTGCCCTGCACGACGATCGCCGGCGGCAATCCCGCCGCCTCGCCGCGTTCGAGGATCCGCTGCGGGTTGCCCTCCTCCATCGCGGCTTCCGAGGGCCAGTAGGCATCGTGCGCGTCGACGAGACGGGTGTTGCCCTTCTCCTTGACCATGCGATAGCGGGCGAGCGGGTCGGAAATCGGCCAACACAGCACAATATAAGGCAGTTGTGCATCCTCCGCCGGCGCTTCGGCAAGCGGCAACGCGGCATAGCGCGGCTCCTCGGGCCGCAGTACGCTCAGGAGCAACTGATGGCCGCCGCTCGAAGTGCCGAGGCCGCCGACCAGCTCGCGCCGGCTGCCGAATTCGTCGGCATGCGCCTTAAGCCAGCGGGTCGCCAGATTGACATCGGCTATCGAGGCGGGGTAGCGCCATTCGGGCGGCATGCGGAAGTCGATCGCCAGCACGACGATGCCGCTTTTCGCCAGCGCCTCGTCGAGCGGAGCGTTGTTGAGCCGGTCGCCCATGGCCCAGGCGCCGCCATGGACATCGATCAGCGCCGGAAATGGCCGGTTCCCTTTGCCGGCGGAGCCGGCGGCGCCGATCGGCCGGTAAAGCCGGGCCAGGAGCGGCACGCCATTCTGGAGCTGATAGGTAAGATCGCGCACCTCGATCGCGAAGCGCGCCGGAACGGTAACCTCATTTGCCATTCTCGCTGCCCCTGCGCTCTGGCTGCCGATGAGATGATATCTGGGCGAGCCGAATTTGCGACGAAGTTAATGGTTCACCAAGCTTTGCGGCGCAAGTTCGTGGCGATGTTACAGCTTGTGATCGATTGTCCGCCCGCTATGACCGACACGGCACCGGATACTGCCGACGAGTTCGGCATGTGGAAGGGTTACGACATCCCGGAAGATCGCACCGGCTGGCACCCCCTGGCGCGCCAGCTTTACGATTATTGGCGATTGATCGCGCCGTCGGATCGACTGCCCGGCCGTCAGCATCTCGTACCCGAAGACATCGCGCCGCTGTGGTCGCGCGCATCGATGCTCGAGGTATTTCGCAACCCGTTGCGCTTCCGCTACCGCCTGTGCGGGACCGAGATGGTGCGCTTGCTGGGCCGCGAAGTTACCGGCGAATGGCTCGATGAGGCGCACCCGGCGCTGATCGCCAACCCGCTATCGCGCGGGCAGCTTCATTTCGTGGTCGAGACCGGCTGTCCGACCTGGCGCCGCGGGCCACCGCTATGGACCCATGACCCCAAGTCTCGCGTCGTCGAGACCTGCATCGTGCCGCTGGCGGGCGATGGACGCTCCGTCGACCAGATGCTGGCGGTTTCGGTGCTGTTCGATGGCGTGGGCCGGCCGATCTGATCACGCTTGTGCCGCCCACAGCCCAGCTACCAGTGCAATACCGGGACCTGAAATTCGACGGCGCCGTTCTTGCGCACCGTCCCCAAGAGCCGTGTTCCGCACGGTAGTGGAGGCTGGCAGCGTCCGGTCTCGCTCTGTTCGGGCGCCGCCGCATGGGGCGGGACGATCGCCGGCTTGCCGGAATCGGCGGGTAGCGGCAGACCCGGCGACAAATCGAGATCGACCGCAGACTGTCCAGCGAGTGCCGGCGCGAAGACCGCCCCGGCGAGCACGAACGCCGAGGGGATCAGCCGCCGTTTCATCATCGATGGTAAAATCACAAACATCGTATAACGCTGACAGCTAGCGAAGCGCTGGGCGAATGGCGGGCAATCGCCGAGCGTGGTTGTTTAGTTCACCTGCAATCTCACCGTTCGGGTGATCGGCTCAGCCCCGCTCCTCGAGCTGGCGAACGCGCTCGGCGGTACGCTGATGCTGCGCGACCATGGCACGAAGCTGTTGTAGCATGTCGTCCAGCTTCGTATTCAGACGCTCGAACTCGCGGTCGTGGCGCAGAACGATTGCGGTGAGGGCGCTCATGTCTTCGCGCAAACTTCCAACATCGCTGGTCAGCCGCTGCAGCGCGCGCCCGATATAGGCCAAATCCACGACGGGCTCGCTTCGATCGTCGCTCAATAGAGCCTCCTGCTGTCCCCGATACATAACGCGACGGCCAGCGAAATTTCAATCGTACGGCATCTGCCGCGACAGGACGAGCTGCGTCGACCAACCGCTCGGCCTCTAGCCGCGAATGAATTAGAACTGGTCGAGCGGAGGAAGGCCGGCATGTTAAGCTGAAAGTCGGTGAAAAGGGGGAAGCCATGACTCTCGCGATCGCCAAGCCGTTTCAAGCGCCGCATGTCGGGTCGCTGTCGGTGCGCGTGGTTGTCGATTCGTTCTTTGATCAGTTCATGCCAAAGGCGACGCATCCCTATGTCGCGATCGAGCATGTCAGCCGCATTCGCGGTCGCGAGACGACGACGCTGGCCGGCGAATGGGGCCTCTCGCTGCACCTTGAATCGCAGGGCGCCCGAGCTGGCGGCCAATATCTCCTCGATTTCGGCTATACCCCCGAAATTCTCCTGCGTAATCTCGACCTGCTCGGCATCATGCCCGAGCGGCTCGACGGCTTGATCCTCAGCCACGCGCATCGCGACCATTACGGCGGGATGGTCGGCTTTGTCGAACAGCACCGCGGCCGGATGCGCGGCGACCTCAAACTTTATGCCGGTGGCGATCTGGTCTTCCGCGAGAAATGGCTCGGCGCGCGCAACGAGGAGCCGCGCTCGTGGGGCGCGCTCGACGCGGCCGCGCTTGCGGCGGCACGGGTCGAGACGGTGACGTGCGAAGACGCGCATGCGCTCGCCGGGCCGTTCACCTCAGGCCGCATCGCGCGGCAGTCTTTCGAGCGGGTATTGCCCAACACGCTGGTCGAGCCGACCCCGGCCGATCATTACGGCGCGGAAGAGCAGCGCGGCCGGCTCGTGCCGGACCGCCACCCTGACGAGCACGCGACCTGCTATGTCGTAGAAGGGCGCGGGCTCGTGGTCATTTCCTCCTGCGGGCATTGCGGGCTGATCAACACGATCAAAACCGCGATGGCGGTGTCGAATGTCGATAAACTCCATGCCGTCATCGGCGGGTTCCATCTCGGCGTCGCGCCGCCCGATTATGTCGAGCACACGATCGCCGAGTTGAAGGCGCTGTCGCCCGATGTCGTGGTCCCGATGCATTGCAGCGGACGCGCCTTTCTCGCCGGGATGGCGCGAGAGATGCCGGAGCAACTGGTCTATTCGAACACCGGCAGCCGATTCACCTTCGGGGTCTGAGCCGTGTTAGGATGATGCGGCCGAGGCGCCGCTCCTTTGCGCAGCAGAGGCGGGTGAAGGGAAAGAGAAATGGGCCTGATGGCCGGGAAGCAAGGGCTCGTCATGGGCGTGGCGAATGATCGCTCGCTCGCCTGGGGCATCGCCAAGGCGCTGCATGGCCAGGGCGCCCGGCTGGCTTTCACCTATCAGGGCGAGGCTCTTGGCAGGCGGGTGCGGCCCTTGGCGGAAAGCGTCGACAGCGACTTCGTGATCGAGGCCGACGTCACCGCCGAAGCAAGCCTCGATGGGGTGTTCGCCAGCCTCGCCGAGCACTGGGGGCGGCTCGATTTTGTCGTTCATGGGATCGCCTTTTCCGATCCCAAGGAGCTCAGGGGCAGATATCTCGACACGACCCGGGCGAATTTCCTGCGGACACTGGAGATCTCGTGCTTCTCGTTCGCCGACGTATGCCGGCGCGCCGCGCCGCTGATGATCTCCGGCGGCGGCAGCCTGTTGACCCTGACCTATGCCGGCGCCGAGCGGGTCATGCCGCACTACAACGTCATGGGGGTGGCCAAGGCGGCGCTCGAGGCGAGCGTCAAGTATCTCGCCGTCGATCTCGGCGGCGACAACATCCGGGTCAACGCGATCTCGGCCGGACCGATCAGGACGCTGGCGTCCTCGGGGATCGGCGATTTCCACTACATCCTCAAATGGAACCAGCTCAATGCGCCGTTGCAGCGCAATGTGACGATCGAGGATGTCGGCGGCGCCGGGGTCTATCTGTTGAGCGATCTGTCGGCCGGGGTCACCGGCGAAGTGCATCACGTCGATTGCGGTTATCACGTCGTCGGCATGAAGCGGGCCGACGCCCCCGATATTTCGGTGGTCTAGGCGGGCAAGCATGGCCGGCAACACTTTAGGCTCGCTATTCCGGTTTACCACCTGGGGCGAAAGCCACGGGCCATCGATCGGGGTCGTCGTCGACGGCGTGCCGCCGAAGATCCCGCTCGCCGAAGCCGATATCCAGCATTGGCTCGACCGCCGCCGGCCGGGCCAGTCGCGCTATACGACGCAGCGCCAGGAGCCCGACCAGGTCAAGATCCTCTCCGGCACCTTCGAGGGCGGGACCACCGGAACGCCGATCCACCTCTTGATCGACAACGTCGACCAGCGCTCGCGCGATTACCGCAACATTGCCGACCGCTTTCGTCCGGGCCATGCCGACTACACCTACTGGAAAAAATACGGGATCCGCGACTATCGCGGCGGCGGCCGCGCCTCGGCGCGCGAGACCGCCTCGCGGGTCGCCGCCGGCGGGGTCGCGCGCAAGGTCCTGGCTGGTGCGGCGGGGCCCGGGATTGTGATCCGCGGCGCACTGGTCCAAATCGGCCCGCACGCGATCGATCGCGCGGCCTGGGATTGGCGGGCGACTGAAGACAACCCGTTCTGGTGCCCGGACCCCGCGATGGCGGCACACTGGGCCGACTATCTGGACGGCGTGCGCAAGAGCGGCTCCTCGGCCGGTGCCGTCATCGAAGTGGTGGCGGAGGGCGTGCCAGCCGGCCTCGGCGAGCCGGTCTACGACAAGCTCGACGGCGATCTCGCCCGCGCCATGATGACGATCAACGCAGTCAAGGGCGTCGAGATCGGCGCCGGGTTTGCCGCGGCTTCCTTGTCGGGGGAGGTGAATTCCGACGAGATGCGAATGCGGGACGGCAAGGTTGTGTTCCGGTCGAACAATGCCGGCGGTATCCTGGGCGGCATCTCGACCGGGCAGGACATAATCGTCCGCTTCGCGGTCAAGCCGACCAGCTCGATCCTGAAACCGATGCAGACGGTCGATGCCGAGGGCAACGAGGTCGAGATCGAGACCCACGGGCGGCACGATCCCTGCGTCGGCATCCGCGCGGTGCCAGTCGGCGAAGCGATGATGGCCTGCGTGCTGGCCGATCATTTATTGCGCTACCGTGCGATCGGCGGGGAGGTCTAAATCTATCGATCGCGGCGGGTCGCGCAGAACGTCACTGCTGCGGGTTTGGGGACTTTGAGGCGCGGTCCAAGATGAAGGCGGACATTGACCCCATCCTGTTCGTCAGCCATGTCACCGAAGACCGGGCGGCGGCGCTGCAGGTCGTCAACGAGTTGGAGAAGCGTGGCGTGCCGTGCTGGATCGCGCCGCGCAACATACAGCCGGGCCACCCGTTTGACGACGAGATCGCCAACGCCCTCGATAATTGCCGGGCGATGCTGTTGATCTTCTCCGAGCAATGTAACGAGAGCGAATACATCCGCCGCGAGGTCACCGTCGCCGGCGAGAGCCGCAAGCTCATCATCCCGTTCCGTATCGAGGACGCACAGCCGCGCCGGGGCTTGCGCGTGCGGCTTTCCGATCTGCATTGGCTCGACGGGTTCGCCGAGCATGATCAGGCGATCGACGAGCTGGTGAGGAGGTTTGCCCCAGCGGCGGCGGATCAGCAGCAAACGGTGGAAGCGGAGCGCTTGCCGCTAAAGCAGGAACCAAGGCCGCGGCTGGAAGAACCGGTGAAGGAGCCGCCGAAGCCGGAACCGGTGCCGGTTATCGCGCTGTCGCCCGAGCCGCCAGCCAGCGTTCTCGATACGCCCAAGCCGGTCTTGGAGACCGCCCCAACTCCGAACCCGGCGCAAGCGGCGGTGTTACCGCAGCCCGCGCCCCCGCCGGCGAAAATCTATCGCGCAGCGATCGGCGGGGTGGGAGGACTGGCGGTTCTCGGCATCGCCACGGCAGTTTGGTTCGGGACAGGCATTGGAACAAAACCGCCGCCGGAGCCCACCGCGATCGCGGCCGAGGCTCTGAGCAAGGGCAAAGTGGCGTTCGACGCAAAGGATTATGTCGAGGCGATGCGTTGGGATCGCCAAGCCGCCGACCAGGGAAACCCCATGGCGCAAACCTATGTCGGGTATATTTACGAAAAAGGTTTGGGGGTATCCAAGGATCCCGCGCAGGCAATGAGTTGGTATCGCAAGGCGGCCGACCAGGGGTTCGTTTCCGCGCAGCGGAATATCGGCAATCTTTATGAACAGGGCGCGGGGGTAGCGCAGGATTATGACGAGGCGATGCGCTGGTATCGGATGGCCGCCGATCGGGGGAACGCCGGGGCGCAGACCAATGTCGGCTATCTGTTCGAGGAAGGCCTTGGGGTACCGCAGGATTATGCCGAGGCGCTGCGGTGGTATCGCAAGGCGGCCGACCAGGGGGAGGCCACGGCGCAAAACGACATCGGCGTCTTTTACGATAAAGGCCGTGGTGTCCCGCAGAACTACGCCGAGGCGCTGCGCTGGTACCGCATGGCCGCCGAGCAAGGAAACATCGACGCGGAATACAATTTGGCGCTACTCTACGCGGACGGGCGCGGGGTATCGCCGGATCTGGGGCAGGCGCGGCAATGGATGCAGAAGGCGGCGGAGGCCGGGGATTCCGAGGCGAAGAAATGGCTCGGCAATCACGGCGGATGACGCCCCCGGCGGTTCCACGGATCGATTGAGTTTGCCAGCGGCGCCAGCGGCCGATTTTCTACGCTGGTCGAATACGAAATTTCCGCTAAATTATCCCCAGTGTGACGCGCGTCACACTGGAGACCGGGAAAAGTGATTTATGTTGGCGAAGATAAGGCGCGTTTGGGGAGTTCGGCCATGACAAAGAGCCTCGTGAACCGTTGGATCGAAAGCACGGGCGTGCGATCTGCGCCGAAATGGTCGCAAGCCGCCGCTGTCGCATCTGCGCTGGCACTTGTGGTTGCCTCGCCCGCTCGAGCCGATATGGGCGGCTTCCTTGGCGGCGTCGTTGGCGGAATGATCGGCAATGCAATGCAGCAACCCGCGCCACAGCCGTATTACCAGCAACCGCAGTACCAGCAACCCCAGTACCAGTATCGCCAAGCCGATCCTGCTGCGGCGGAGGCACGCCGGCAAGCCGCCGCCCGGGCCGCCGAACTCAAGCGGCAGAAGGCGGAGGAGGCAAAGGCGAAGAAGGAACAGGAATCGGCCAACATGATGCCGCCTCGCGGGGTCATCGGCGGATCCGGACCGATCGATGTCGCCATGAAGAGAAAGGACGGCAATCTCTGGGTTCCTGCTCAGATCAACAAGGTCGTGACGATCGACTTCGTGATCGACAGCGGAGCGTCCGACATCACTCTGCCGAGGGACGTATATTCGACCCTAATTCGGTCGGGAACGCTGACAAAGGCCAACTATATTGCCTCCCCGAATTATAAAATCGGCGACGGCTCCGAGGTGCAGGGCGTCAAGTTCAAATTGGCCAGCCTGCAGGTTGGCAACCAGGTCTTGACCGACGTGGTGGCAAGCGTCATGCCGTCCGATGCGGCGACGCCATTGCTGGGTCTGAGCTTCCTCTCGCGCTTCCAGTCTTGGTCGATCGACAACAATAGCGGCACGTTGAAGCTCATCCCGATCGGCGCCAACCCGTCGGGCGGAACGCAAGTGGCCTCGGCGACCTCGCAGGCGCTGCCTGAGCTGCCGCCGGCCCCGGGTACCACAACACCGGGCCAAGCTGCGCCGACGACGCCACCTGCGCCGGCTTCCACCGCATTGGCGACGACGGCACAACCGCAATCCGAGCCGACTGGTTTGGCATCGCCTGCGCCAGTTCCAGCGGCAAAAGAACCGACCGTCGCGGCCGCGACACCTGAGGCGCCGCGGTCCGGGCACGTCGCCAATTCGGTTCTGCTCGTGAAGGAGGCCGCTCCGACGGCGCCCGCCGCCCCGACCGAGACAGCCCCGACGGCGAAGCCGGAAGCGGCAATGCCGGTATTTCCGGCGAACACGCCTTACGCCAATGCGCGCTCCGGCCTGATCGCGCTGGGTTATGGGCCGGCGTCGTTGCCCGGCTCAGGGAAATGCGATGCCAATACCGACAGCACCTGTTTTCCGGAACGGTCCGCGTGCATGAAAGCCGACGCCGTCCAGTGCGACTTTCTGTGGCGGCGCGGCGACCAGGTGATCAAGGTAAAAACGGTCGCGGTTCCCCCGACGGTCTCCGCGGTCGAATGCCAGGTGAACTGCAAGTAACCGACGCTCGCCGCGCCGACCGGACAGCGGCCATCCTCCGTAGCACTCCCTCTCCGCCGCAGCGGCGGAGAGGGAGTTCCGCTTGAACTACCGCATTGGCGAGAAGGCGGCCGGGACGACCAGCATGTTCACCTGCTTCAGGATCGTGCCGGGCTGCCCGCCGCGCGGCGGCCAGATCCCTTCCTTGCGTGCCTTTTCGCGGATCTCGAAGCGCGCGGCGGCGTCCTTATAGGCCCAGATGTGGCACCAGATGTTGAGGTCACCCAGCTCGGAATGGCCGGCAAAGGCCAGGGGCGACAGCTTGACCCGCTCGCCGATCGCGCCGGACCAGCGCTCGATCTGGTTCGGGATCGCACCGGGCTTCAGCGTGTAGAGGCGGATCTCGTAAATGCCGCCGAGCTGGCGCGGTTCGAGCTTGGGTGAGAACGGCGCCGGGATGAAGACCTGGCTCGTCTGGTCAACGACGAACTCGCGGACATTGGGCGGCCAACCCTGAAGCTTGGTCGCCTCGGCGCGCAGCCGGGTGCGCTCGTCCAGCGTCTCGTACGGCCAGACATGGATCACCTGGTTCAGTGGCCCGACCTCGGTGTGCCAGAAGGCGGCAAGTGGGGATACCTTCGCCCGCGCCGGCAAGGCCGCGCCGAAGCGCTCTTCGAATTGGGCGGTGGTGCCGGGGTTCAGGGTATAGGTGCGAAATTCGACGATCATGGGGTTTCCTCCGCTGGGGTTGGCGCCCCTGACGCTAGACCGGCGAGGGCTTTGCGACAAGGTTTGCGCGATGGCCGGCCTCAGGCGGCGAGCGCGCGGGCGCAGCGGACGATGCGTTCCCCGGCCTCGCGCAGACGCGCATCCGGGGCGCTGAGCGCGATCCGCAAGTGACCGGTCGCGCTCGCCCCGAAGCCGTCGCAAGGCAGCACCGCAACCCGCTCGCGTTCTAGCAGCAGGCGGGCGAACTCCCCGGCGGCAAGCCCGGTGCCGCGCACGTCGAGCAGCACGAACATGCCGCCTTCGGGCATCCCGACGCGACAACCAGGCGCTTCCTGCAGCATTGCCGCGAAGAAGCTCGCCCGGGCGCGGTATTCCTCACGCAGCGCGGCAATCTCGGGCAGTTCGTCCTGCAGCGCGACCAGCGCGCCGTCCTGGATGAAGGCCGGGCTGCCATAGGTCATGCACAGCACCAGATTGGACAAATGCCCGCTGAGCGTCGCGGGCCCAACCACCCAGCCGAAACGGAAAGCGGGGATCGCGTGCGATTTGGAGAGAGACGACACCACGACGGTGCGATCCGCCATCCCGGGCAATGACCAGGCGCTGACATGCGGCCGGGTGAAGGCGAGGTCCTCGTATACCTCGTCGGATAAGAGCCACAAATCGTGCCGGAGGCACAGCGCCGCGATGGCCTCGATCTCCGTCCGCGTGAAGACGGCGCCGGTCGGGTTGTGTGGGCTGTTGATCCACATGACGCGGCTCTTCGCCGTCACCGCGGCGGCGAGCGCGTCGAGATCTGGGTGAAACCCGGTCTCGGCCCGCAATGGCACGGTGACCATCTGGGCGCTGCTGGCGCCGACAACGCCCTGATAGGTGGCGTAGATCGGCTCCGGGACGATCACTTCGTCGCCCGGGCCGGCGAGGCACTGCAGTGCGCAATAGAGGCCGCCCTGGGCGCCCGGAACGACGACGATATTCTCGGCCTGGCAGGCCTGCCCGCTACGCCGCGCGACGCGGGCCGCGATCGCCTGCCGCACCGCCGGGTAGCCGGCGGTCGGGGCATAGCCGGTGCGGTGAGCGCGCAGCGCCGCGACGGTCGCCTCGATGACCGAAGGGGGCGGCTCCTGATCGGGATCACCCACGGTCAGGAAGATGATGTCCTCGCCGAGGTCGCGGCGCCGGCGGGCTTCGACATGGATAGACCACGCGCCGGCGCCGCTTCCGGCGATCCGCTCGACCAGGGGCGAATAACGCATCTTGGGTCTCCGCGCTCAGTATCCGAGCGCCGCGCCGGCCCGCCGGCGTGGGTCATTTACCCCGAGCAGATGCTGGCCGGGGCCGATCGCGATCAGCTCGACCGCGCCCCAGGGCGCCTGTTCGGCGATGCGATAACCGCGCTCGCCGAGCGCGGCCAGCGTGGCCGATGGAAAGCCGTCGCGCTCGTAATAGAGCGTATCCGGCAGCCATTGATGATGAAAGCGCGGCGCCGCGACGGCAGCCTGCGGCGCCATTCCGAAATCGACGAGGTTCGTCAGGGTCTCGAGCACCGCGGTGATGATTCGCGGGCCGCCGGGACTGCCGAGGACGAAAACCGGCCGGCCATCCTTTTCGAGGATGGTCGGGCTCATCGATGACAACGGCCGCTTGCCGGGCGCGATCGCGTTGGCCGCGCCCTGCACCAAGCCGAACAGATTGGGAGCGCCCGGCTTCACGGTGAAATCGTCCATCTCGTTGTTGAGCAGAAATCCGGTGCCCGGCGCGGCGACCGTGGCGCCGAAATTGCCGTTCAGCGTATACGTCACGGCGACCCCGTTTCCGTCGCTGTCGGCGACCGAATAATGTGTCGTCTCGGCCTGCTCGTGCGGCGGGATGCCGGGGCCGAGCGCTGCCGAGGGGGTCGCCTTGTCGGGGTCGATCGAAGCGCGGATCGCAGCGGCGTGGCCGGGCGACAACAGCCGTTCGCGCGGGTCGGCGACAAATTCCGGATCGCCGAGCGCGCTGTTGCGGTCGACATAGGCTTGGCGCATCGCCTCGGCCATCAGATGCAGCGATTGCGGGGAGCCGATGCCGGCCGCTCCGAGGTCCCAGCCGGCCAGCACGCCCAGCATCTCGCACAGGATGATGCCGCCGGCGCTCGGCGGCGGCGCCGACAGGACCAGATAGCCGCGATAGCGGCAGGTCACCGGCGCGGCTTCGGTGACCGTGTAGTCGGCGAAATCCTGCGCGGTCAGGAAGCCGCCATGCGCCTGGGATGCGGCGGCGACGCCGGCGGCGATCGGGCCGCGATAGAACCCGTCCGGCCCGGTCTCGGCGATCAGCTCCAGCGTCTTCGCAAGATCGGGCTGTACCAGCCGGTCGCCTGGCCGGTAAGGGGTGCCATCGGCGCGCCGGAAGATGCGGGCGGCCTCGGGGTCGGCGGCGAGCTGTGCCGCCTTCCCCTCGAGGAGGCCGGCATCGGCCTCGCCGAGCACAAAGCCGTCGCGGGCGAGTGCGATCGCCGGCGCCATCACCGCGGCCCTGCCGAGCCGGCCATATTCGGAGAGGGCGCGGTCGAGGCCCATGACCGTACCCGGCACCGCGACGGCGCGGTAGCCGTAGAGGCTCGCCTCGCGCATGACTGCACCCGACGCATCGAGGTACATGCCGGGGTCGGCCGCGCGCGGCGCGGTTTCGCGGAAATTGATGACGCTGTCCTTGCCGTCGGCGCGGTGGATCAACATGAACCCGCCGCCACCGATATTGCCGCAGCACGGGTCGACCACCGCCAGCGCGTAGCCGACCGCGACGGCCGCATCGATCGCGTTGCCGCCGCCGGCGAGAATTTGCAGCCCGACCGCGCTGGCCTCATGCTGGGCGGTGACGACCATGCCGCGCTCGCCTTCGGCCTGCGATGACGGCGCGGCGAGGCCCGGGGCTGCCGCGAATGCGGCACAGGCAATCAGCAAGGCGTGGAGGGTCGTCGACAAAACTGGGGCGCCGAGAGCGGCTAGCGCGGCGGCAGATTTTTGCCGGCCAGGCATTCTTTTTCCTTCGCCTCGCGCTTGGCATTGGAATCGGCGGTGAAGTCGGGGAAAGCAGTCTGCGCATCTTTCGCGCACTGATCCATCGCCTTCCAGTTTTTCGTCACCACCACGCCTTGTTGGCTTGCCCGGGCCGCGCCGGGTGAAAGCGCGAGAATGAGAAGGGCCACGGCCAGACGGTTCATCGGCATCCTTCGTGAGCGATCGAGGGTTCAGGCGCGAGCATACACCGCGATCGACCCAGGGTGGTTGCGCTGTAGAATAATCTGAGGCTCCATGTGGCACCCGATCGGGAGGATCTTGGCGATGCTGAAGATTTGGGGACGCGCGAGCTCGTCGAACGTCCAGAAGGTGCTGTGGTGCTGTGCCGAGCTGAACATCCCGTTTGACCGAGTGGATCACGGCGGGCCCTTCGGCGGCAATCGCGATCCCGAATACCTGAGGCTCAACCCGAACGGCCTCGTGCCGACCGTCATCGACGGCGACCTGGTCATGTGGGAATCGAACACGATCTGCCGCTACCTGGCCGGGACGCGCAACGGCGAGCACCTTTACCCGCGCGATCCTGCCGCCCGCACCCATGTCGAGCGCTGGATGGATTGGCAATTGTCAGTCGTCGGCGGCCCGATGGGTCAATTGCTGTTCGGGCTGATCCGCACCAAGCCCGAGGCGCGCGATCCTGCCGCGATCGAGGCGGCGCGGCGACGAGCGCTGGTTGCCTGGACCATCGTCGACGAGGCGCTCAACGACCGCCCGTATCTCGCCGGCGCCGAGCTGAGCCTCGCCGAGATCGTGCTCGGCACGCAGATCTATCGCTGGTTCGCCTTTCCGATCGAGCGGCCGGAATTGCCCAAGCTGCGTGCCTGGTACAACCGCTTGCACGAGCGGCCCGGCTTCAAGACGCATATCGAGGTGCCGATCACTTGAATTGGCGTCCCCCAGCTCACGCCGATCAGGTCGCTCGGGCGTAGATTGGTACGATGTTGTCCGTGGCCGGTTCGGTTTCATAACGGACCAGCGCCGCGGCGCTGTCGATCGCCCGGATCGTCAGCGGCGCGCTGAGCCCGCGCACCTGAATGTTGTGGCTGGGGAAGTCGGTGAGGGGAATGCCCGCCGTCACCCCGACAATTTCCGAAACCACCAGCTGGCACTCGTATTCCTTCGTGAGGTCCTGCAGTCGCGAGGCGATATGGACGGCCTCGCCGATCGCCGTCATCTGCGCATGCTCGCGATAGCCCATCGTGCCGATGATGACGTCGCCGGCATGAATGCCGATGCCGAAACCGATCGATTGCTGCAACTCGTTTGCCAGGGAGCGGTTCATCTCGGCGAGATGCCAGTCGATCAGGCGCGCTGCCTCCAAGGCTTGACGGCAGGCTTGTTGCGCACCGTTTGAGGTGCCGAACATTGCCATCATGCCGTCGCCGATGAATTGATTGGGTGCGCCGCCTGCTGCGATGATGGCGCTGCCGACTGCCTCGAAAAATCGGTTGAGGATGAAGACGACATCGTAGGGCAAACGGCTCTCGACCAGTTGCGTCGAGGACCGGATATCGACAAACAATATTGCGACAAAGCGCTCCGCTCCGGTTTCGGCTGCATTGAGGCGGTCATGGTCGCGCACCGTCGCGGCAGGCGGCACCAGCGGCCAGATGCTGACATCCCCCACCGGCTTGAGCTGGCATGCCAGCCGCACCGCGCGATCCGTGCCGAGAGAGGCCAATACCCGGGTCTCGGCGGGCGACGGCGGCGGCAGGCTTTCCGATCCGAGCAGCACCCGCACCCGGCAGGTCGAGCAGCGGGCTCGGCCGCCGCACACCGAGGCGTGGGGAATGCCGGCGCGCCGGCTGGCATCGAGCACACTGAGCCCCTTCGGGATGCGCACCGCGCGGCCATCCGGATAGCTGATCCGGATCGTGCCGCCACGGCGTTCGACGAGGGTGCGCATGCCGCGTGCCATCAGGACGAGGACGAACGCGCCGGCGTACCCGCCCCAGGACCACAGCGCGATTGTCCAGAGAGCGGCTGCTACCTGAGGATGGGCCCCCAGGCCAGTCCGGCGCGAAGTCGCCAGCCAGGCGGGATCGCTCTTGGCCATCGCCTCAACCTGGCGCGCCCCTTGGAATACGCCGAGCAGGGCCACGGTCGGCAACAGGAATGCGACAACGAGCAAGAACGGCGCCGCTCGATGGAAATGCCGCTTAACGCGCAGCCACAGATAAAGCCCGATGCAACCGTGCAGCCAGGCGACGGCGAACAAAGCGATCTGCTTCAGCCCGGCGATCGTCAGGTCCGCAACCCAATATAGATAGAGAACATTTCGGTAAACCGGATGAACGTCGAAATAGGTGTACGCGAAGCGCTGGGATAGGGCATGTTGCAGCAGTAGCACCGGTATCAAGAACCCGAGGCCGAGGCGCACACCCTCGAGCCAACCCATCCGCAGATGACGGCGAATGTAGAGCGCCCAGAAGGCCAAGCAGAAATGGATCGCGAATGCGCCGTAAAGCGCCACGGTGCCGACCGGATTGCGCCAGATCCATTCGGCCGCCACCGCGCCCCGCTCCATCGCCTCGAAGGAGATGTTGCCCAGGCTGTGATTGAGAAAATGCAGGAACACATACGAAAACAGGACGAGGCCGCTGGCCAGCCGGAGCCGGCGCACGATCGACGGCGCGCGGCGCACGAGCCCTGCCCAAACGTTCTCCCCCGACAGCGTCACGCCATACCCCACCCGCCTGATCTCGAAAAATTTAACCATCCAATCCAGCAAGACGGCAATCTACTTACAATACCGATCGCGACCCTCCAAATTTTGGCGAAAGTTCCAACCGTGGCTGCCGCGATCACGTGGCTGTGAGCGGCTCGCATCTCGGTTGCTTTCCTCTGGAGCGGCCGTAATCTAGGACGCCTGCTAACGCAACCGGTGAGGTCGCGGGTGGAAGGGGGCAAGATGCGGTCAGCGTTAAAGCTGTTGGTGCTCTGCGGTGTGACGAGCTTTACCTTCACCAGCATTCCCGGGTCGGCCCCGGCGCAAGATGCGGCAGCCGTGGTCAAGGAGCGGCAGACCGTGATGCGGCAGCAATATAAGAACCTCATGGCGATCAAGGCTTTTTTGGACGGCAAGGGCGAGCAAGCCGCGGCCGTCGCCGCCGCCGACCAGCTGACGCAGAGCGTTCCCAAGGTCCCCAACTTGTTCCCGCCGGGGACCGGGATGGCTCCGCCCGAGGGAAAGTACCGGCCGAAGCCCGAGGTGTGGACCCAGGGGGCCAAGTTCCTCGCCGCCGCGAAGACCGTCGCCGAGGGGGTCAACGCTCTGGATGCAGCGGTGAAAAGCGGTGACAAGCAGAAGATTGCCGCCGCCTTCACCAAGCTCGATACCTGCAACGCGTGTCACGACGACTTCCAAGAAAAGGTCCAGTAGCAAGCGGATCAGCCTGGCGATTGTGCTGTCGCTCGCGGGGATGCCCGCGGGAGCGGCGGCACAGTTGGGTGCGGTCGAGCGCGGCGCCTATCTCGCCGCGGCGGCGGGCTGCGGTGACTGCCATACCGACCGGGCGCATGGCGGCCAGCCCTATGCCGGCGGCTTGCCGCTGGCGACCCCGTTCGGAACATTCTACAGTCCGAACATCACCCCCGATCCCGAGACCGGTATCGGCCGGTGGACCGATGCACAATTCCTGCGGGCGCTGCGCGAGGGCGTGCGGCCCGACGGCGCCAATTATTTCCCGGTATTCCCCTATCCGAGTTTCACCGGCATCACCGATGACGATGCACTGGCGATAAAGGCTTATCTCTTTTCACAACCGGCGGTGCGGCAAGCCAATCGGCCGCACGATGTCTCCTTCCCGGTTTCCTGGCGCTTCCTGCAGAATGCCTGGAAACTCTTGTTTTTCACTCCCGGCCCGTTCCATCCGGCGCCGGATCGTAGTGAGGCCTACAATCGCGGCGCTTATTTGGTCACCGCGCTCGCCCATTGCGGCGAATGCCATACGCCGCGCAACGTGTTCGGCGCGATCAAGCCGTCTCGCTTTCTCGCAGGCGCCGTCCTTCCCGACGGCAAAAAAGCGCCGAACATCACGCCCGACCGCAAAACCGGCATCGGCAATTGGAGCGGCGACGACATCGTCGGCGTATTGACCGATGGCCACACCCCCGATTTCAACTTCGTCCGCAATCCGATGGCCGAGATCGTCAAGAACACCGCGCGGCTCAGCGAGGAGGACCGCCGGGCGATCGCGGTCTTCCTGCAATCCGTCCCGGCCCTGGCATCGCAGAAATAACCGATCGCGCGTTTCGGCACTGGACGCTCGATCGCGACCCCTTATGATGGTGATCGACCGGCGGACATATCGCAGGGGAGCGGAGCTTGGCGCGCGCGCGATCCGACAAGAGCTTGGCCCGTTTTGAGCGGATTGCGCTGGTGTTGTCGGGCGGCAGCGCGCTAGGGGCATACCAGGCGGGCGCCTATGCGGCGCTCGAGAATTGCGGCGTCCGACCGAACTGGATCGCCGGCACGGCGATCGGCGCCGTCAACGCCGCGATCATCGCCGGCAACTTACCGCATGAGCGCATCTTCCGGCTGCGCCAATTCTGGCATGAGTTGAGCCGGCGCGTCGCGGTCGGCGGCGAGCGGGGGCTGCACGGCAGATTGCGTCACTGGCTGCGCGGCCACATCCCAGGCCGGCGCGACCCGGCAGAGGGCCCGGCGCGCGACCGGCCCGTCATCCGGCCCCGCGAACTGCGCGATCTGGTGGAGAGCGCGGTCGATTTCGATCGCATCAATTCGGGCTCGGTGCGGATCGTGCTCGGCGCAGTCAATCTGGCCACCGGAACGGAAACCTGTTTCGACAATGACCGCCATGTGCTGGGTCCCGATCATGTGCTGGCGAGTGCGGTGTTGCCGGGAATGCCCGCAACCCTGATCGAGGGTCAGCGCTATGGCGGCAGCGCGGTCAGCGTTGCCGCGCTCGACGATGCCCGGCCCGCTGACACGCTGTGCTTTGTCGTCGACGGCTACGATCCGGCCCCGGGCAGAAGCGGCGGCGTCAGCCGTTCGGCGCGCGAAATCGCGGCGCTGCGGCGCAACCACGATCTGCGCCGGATGATTGCCTTGTTGGGCGAGCGGGTACCCCCTCGCCTGCGCGGCGATCCCGATATCAAGAAATGCCTCGCCGAAGCCAGCGAGGCGACAATGACGATCCTGCACCTCGTGCATGAGGGCAGCGCCGACGAGCTCGCCGGCAAGGCGGCGGATTTCTCGGCGGCGGCGGTGCTGCGCCGCTGGCAGGCGGGAGAAAACGACGTGGCGACGAGCCTGGCGCATCCGTTGTGGCTGGCGCCGCCGCCGCGCCGCCTCGGGGTCGTCGTTCACGAGATGCGCGGCGGTGTCGCCGCGCCGCCGCGCTGAGCGCTTGTAAACCCTTTCCGGTAGCGGGAGTGGCCACGGGACGCAGGAGCGTTCGCGCCCTCGTAATTGCGCGGACGACGGCCGCCGCGGAATAATCTGCGACCCGCGATTCGTGTTAATAACCCCAGAAACGATTTACATCGCGAATGGGATCGAATTCCAAACTCTGCAAGGCGCGCGCAGCATAGCTGCCATTACGACGCTGTAAATTGTCCTTTACCGGAGCGTTACTAACTATATTTGTGTCAAAATGGTCATTCCGCATTTTTCGACGTGCGGCGGCGTTCATCCGGTGAGGTCCATGCTCTATTACGCCTATCAGGCACAATGCGATGCGTTGGCTCCGGTGCGGCTGTTCGCCGACGCCGCCCGCGACCTGCTCGATCAGCCGTGGCCGGTCATTGGCAATCTGCCGCTGGTGCGTGGCGCCGTTGCGGCGATGAGCCTGTTTTCGCGCACCCGCCTCTCGCACGAGCGCCCCGCCTTCGGCATCGACCGGGTAACGGTTGATGGGACCGACATCGCGGTCGGCGAAGAGGCCGTCGCGGTCCATCCGTTCTGCCGGCTCGTGCATTTCCGCAAGGCGGCCGCGCTCGACCAGCCAAAGCTCTTGATGGTGGCGCCGCTTTCCGGACATTTCGCGACATTGCTGCGCGGTACGATCGCGGCGGCGCTGCCCGACCACGACATCTATCTGACCGACTGGATCAACGCGCGCAACGTGCCGGTGCAGGATGGCCGGTTCGACCTCGACGACGAGATCGAGCTGATCATCGATTTCATCCACCGGCTCGGGCCGGACACCCATGTCATGGCGGTCTGCCAACCCTCGGTTCCGGTGCTGGCCGCGGTGTCGCTGATGGCCGCGGCGAAGGACCCTTGCCAGCCTCGCTCGATGGTGTTGATGGGCGGCCCGATCGACCCGGAAGCCAACCCGACCGAGGTCAACCGCTTTGCCCAGTCGCATTCGCTCAGCTGGTTCGAGCATATGGTGATCACCACGGTCCCGGTGCGCTATCCCGGTGCGTTCCGCCGCGTCTATCCCGGCTTTCTCCAGTTGGCAGGGTTTCTCAGCATGAACCCCGACCGCCATATCGACGCGCACTGGCGGATGTTCCGCCAACTCGCCGAGGGCGATGGCGACAGCGCGGCAGCGACCCGCGCCTTCTATGACGAGTACAGCACGGTTATGGATCTGCCCGCCGATTTCTATCTGCAGACGATGGATCGCGTGTTCCAGCGGCAGGATCTGGCGCATGGCACGTTCCGCGTGCGCGGCGCGGCGGTCGATCCCGGCGCGATCGAGGAGACCGCGCTGATGACCGTCGAGGGCGAGCGCGACGACATCTGCGCACCGGGCCAGACCGTCGCCGCGCACGATCTGTGCCGCAATCTCGCTCCGGCGAAAAAGACCCACGACCTGCAGCTGAATGTCGGCCATTACGGGGTCTTCCACGGCCGCCGCTGGCAGAACGAGATCTATCCGAAGGTGCGGGCCTTCATCCGGGCGCACAGCGGGTCTCGCTAGCGCTTTTCCGCGCTCCTTTCTTCGTCATTGCCGGGCTTGGCCCGGCAATCTATAGATCCCGGGGTCACCCCCGGGCGGCCGGCCCTCGCGGGCCGTCCCGGCGGCGGGGATGACCATTTGGGTAGGAAGGAATGCCATGCCGTTGCGCAGCAAGGTCGTCATCACCTGCGCCGTCACGGGGTCGATTCATACCCCGACGATGAGCCCCTATCTGCCGCTGACCCCGGACGAGGTGGCAAAGGACGCGATCGCGGCCGCCGAGGCCGGCGCCGCGATCCTGCACCTGCACGCGCGCGACCCGAAGGACGGCCGGCCGACCCCCGACCCCGAAGTTTTCATGCAGTTTCTGCCGCGCATCAAGCAGGCGACCAACGCCGTCGTCAACATCACGACTGGCGGCGGTCTTGGCATGACCCTGGACGAGCGCATGGCGGCGCCGCTGCGCGCCAAACCCGAGATGTGCTCGATGAACATGGGCTCGATGAATTTCGGGCTCTTCCCGATGCTCGACCGCTACAAGGAGTGGAAATATTCCTGGGAGCCGGCGCATCTCGAAAATACGCGCGACTTCATCTTCAAGAACACCTTCACCGACATCGAGCGCCTTTTGAAGGATTTGGGCGAGGGTTGTGGCACCAGGTTCGAGTTCGAGTGCTACGATGTCGGGCATCTCTATAATCTGGCGCATTTCCTCGACCGCGGCCTCGTCAAGCCGCCGCTCTTTGTGCAGACGATCTTTGGCATCCTGGGAGGGATCGGCGCCGACCCGGAGAATCTCGCGCATATGAAGCGCATCGCCGACAAATTGTTCGGCGACAGGTATGCCTGGTCGATCCTCGCCGCCGGGCGCCACCAGATGCCGCTGATCACGATGGGCGCGATCATGGGGGGCAATGTCCGGGTCGGGCTCGAGGATTCGCTGTGGCTCGGGCGCGGCCAAATGGCCAAGGGCAACGCCGAGCAGGTCAGCCACATCCGCTCGATCCTGGAAAACCTGTCGCTCGAGATCGCCACCCCCGACGAAGCGCGCTCGCTCTTGGCCCTCAAAGGCGGCGACGACGTCGCGTTTTGACCGATCATCGGACCGCGCTTTCTACGCCGCCCGGCGCAAGAATCGGTCGACGCCGTCATTGCCGGTCTCGCGGGCGATTTCGCCCTGGCCGACGAGGTAATGCAAATGCGCCAACGCTTCGCCGAGCGCAAAGCCGGTCTGGTGGCGATCGAGCGGGCGCTTGAAGAGAACCGGCATCAGTTCCGCCGCGCTCAGCGGTCTCGCACAGGCGTCGATCACCTCGGCGCAGCGCGCGCGGTGGTGGGCGGCCAATTCGTCGATCCGCTGATGGACGCCGCGGAACGGCAGATTGTGTGACGGCAGCACCAGAATGTCGGAGGGCAAGGCCCGGCGCAGCTTGTCGAGCGAGGCGAGATAGCGGGCTAACGGATCGCCGTCGGGCTCATGCGCCTGCACGCTGATATTGGGCGAAATCTTCGGCAGGATCTGGTCGCCGGCGATCAGGGTTGCGGTCTCGGCGCAATAGAGGCTGGCGTGCTCCGGCGCGTGGCCTTCGCCGATGATGACGCGCCATTCATGCCCGCCGATCGCAATCGTCGTGCCCTCGCCGATCCGGTGATAGGCTGGCGGCACCGAGGGGACGCCCCGGCGGTAATTCCCCTGGCGCTCGGCGAAAAGCTGCGCGCTATCGGGATCGAGCCCGGCGCGAATGGCAAAATCGCGGCGCAGTTGGGCGGTCTCGTCGTCGCCGTCGCGCGACATCATGCGCGCGTGCAGCCACTCCTTTTCGGTGATCCATAGCGGCGCTTGCCAGTGCTCGGTGAGCCAATGGGCCATCCCGATATGGTCGGGATGGAAATGCGTCACGATGACCCGGCCGACCCTTCGGCCGCCGAGCTCGGCGGCGAAGATCTGCTGCCAGGCCGTCTTGGTTTCCGCCAGCGCGAACCCGGTATCGACCGCGGTCCAGCTCGGGCCGTCTTCGATGAGCCACAAATTGATGTGGTCGAGCGCGAAGGGCAACCGCATGCGCAGCCACAGGATTCCGGGCGCGATCGGGATGACCGCGCCGGGTGCAGGCGGCGTCGCGACCGGGAAATAGAGCGAACCGTCCATCAACAAACCTCGCCCAAGCCCCTGGCGCGAATTGACCGCAAAGCTATGACCGTGCATGGATTGCACGCAAGCGGGAAGCAAGCCGGTCTGCCTTGCGCGGCCGGCCATCGTCTTCCGGACTCGAGGAGCACAATGCGCGATTTCAACATTCCCGGCCGCTCGGCGGCAGTAGCCGCCAACGGCATGGTCGCGACCTCGGCGTCGATGGCGACGCTGGCCGGGCTCGACGTCTTGCGGGCCGGCGGCAACGCGATGGATGCGGCGATCGCCGCAGTAGCGATGCAATGCGTCGTCGAGCCGCAAAGCACCGGGATCGGCGGCGACTGCTTTGTGCTCTATTCGAAAGAGGGCGCTTTGCCGGTGGCTCTGAACGGCTCGGGCCACGCCCCCGCCAAGGCAAATGTCGAGTGGTATGCGGAGCGGCAGATCACCCAGATCTCGACCCAGACCGCGCACGCCGTGACGATCCCCGGCGCGGTCGATGCGTGGTGCACGCTCAACCGCGAGCATGGGAGCCGGCCGCTCGCCGAACTGCTCGAACCGGCCGCCCGCGCCGCCGAGGAGGGCTACCGCGTCACCCCACGGGTCGCCTGGGATTGGATGCGCAACGAGTGGAAATTGCACGACCCGATCACCGCCACGGTGATGCTGCCGGGCGGCAAGCCGCCTGCGGTCGGTGACCGGATGAGGAACCCGGCGCTTGCCGCGACATTGCGGCGGATCGGCCGCGACGGGCGCGAAGCTTTCTATGACGGGCCGGTGATGCGCGACATCCTCGGCCGCCTCAAGGAGCTGGGCGGATTGCACGAGGAAGCGGATTTCGATGCCCAACGCGCGGAGTGGGTCGAGCCGATCCACGCCGCCTATCGCGGCTACGAGGTCTACGAATGTCCGCCCAACGGGCAGGGGCTGGCAGCGCTGATGATCCTGCGGCAGCTCGAGGGCTTCGCACTCGGCGACGATAGTCTGAGCGAGGCCGACCGCTTGCACCTGCTGGCTGAAGCGACGAAGCAGGCCTACCGGGTGCGCGACGCCTCTATCGCCGACCCGGCACAGGCCGAGGTCGATGTCGCGGGTTTCCTCTCCGATGAATGGGCCGAGAACGCGCGCCGGCTGATCCGTCTTGATCGCGCCCTGCCCGGCCCCGACTGGCATGGCGGCACCGAGCACCAGGATACGGTCTATCTCTGCGCCGTCGACCGCGACGGCAACGCGGTCTCGTTCATCAACTCGCTGTTTTCGTCGTTCGGCACCGGCATCATGGCGCCGGAGAGCGGCGTCCTGCTACACAATCGCGGCACCAGCTTCCGCATCATCCCCGGCCATCCCAACGCGATTGCGCCGGGGAAGCGGCCGTTTCACACGATCATCCCGGCGATGCTGGCCCGGGAGGGCCGCTCGGTGATGCCGTTCGGCGTCATGGGCGGCCAATACCAGGCCGTCGGCCACGCTCATTTCGTGCACCGCATGATCGATCGCGATCTCGATCCGCAGCAGGCGGCCGAAGCGCCGCGCAGCTTTGCCTTCCGCGGCAAGCTGCAGGTCGAGCCGACCATTCCCGAGCCGATCATCGCCGATTTGGCCCGGCGCGGTCACGAGATCCAGCCGCGCGCGGTGCCGCTCGGCGGCTGCCAGGCGATCTGGATCGACCACGACCGCGGCGTCCTGATCGGCGGCTCTGAGCCGCGCAAGGACGGCATGGCGCTGGGGTATTGAGCCAATTCAAGAACCCTCACCCACCGGCCGCCGTCACGGCTGGTCCCCCCTCTCCCGCGGTGCGGGAGAGGGTGCAAAAGAAACCCCCTCGCCCCCCGTTTAAGGGGGGAGAGGGTTGGGGTGAGGGGGGTGTCAGCGGCGTTCACGGCGTCGCCGAGATCGGCTTCGCGCTTCGCGACGGCGCGACGCGCCTCACCCACCTCTTCCAACACGATCCGATGCGGGTGCTGTTCCCGGCTCCCGAGCCGGGCGATGCCAGCCTCGCGGTCCTGCTCACCACCTCGGGCGGGCTGGTTGCCGGCGACCAAATCAGGATCTCCGTTCGCCTCGAACCCGGTGCCGTCGCCCATGTGACCGCTGCGGCCGCGGAGAAGATCTACCGTTCGACCGGCGCGACGACCGCGATCGCCCACGAGATTTCGGTCGATGGTGACGGTTGGCTCGAATTCCTGCCGCCCGAGACGATCCTGTTCGACGGCGCGCGGCTGCGTCGCCGCACAACGATCGCGCTGGCGCCGGGCGCCGGCTTCCTCGGCGGCGGCATTCTCGTTTTCGGCCGGCGCGCGCGCGGCGAATGCTTCACACATGGCTTCCTGCACGACGAGTGGCAGGTCAGCCGCGCCGGCACGCTGATCTGGGGCGACGCGCTGCATCTGGATGACGATGACAGGGGCGACATCGCCGCGATCATGACCGACCCGGCATGCTTCGATGCCGCAGCCGCGTGCGCGACGCTGATCCTGGCGCCGCCGCGAGGCGGTCCGCGGGGTTTTGTCGCCGACGCGCGCGTAAGCCAGCAGCAATCGCTGTCACCGGGCCTGCGCGCCGGGGTCACCGCTGTCGGCGGGCTGATCATCGCGCGCTGGCTCGGCCCCGATCCGTTGGCGCTGCGCCGCCGCTTTGCCGATCTCGCTTGCCATTTCCGCCAGGCCGCGATGGGATTGCGGGCGCGGCTGCCGCGCTTGTGGCATGTTTGATGCCGAGGGAGAGCGATGAACCTCACCCCGCGCGAGAAGGACAAGCTGCTCGTCGCGGTCGCGGCGATGGTCGCGGCGCGGCGTCTCGAACGCGGCGTTCGGCTCAATTATCCGGAGGCGGTCGCGCTGATCACCGATTACGTGCTGGAAGGCGCGCGCGACGGAAAAACGGTCGCCGAGCTGATGCGCGACGGCGCGACGGTACTGACCCGCGCGCAGGTGATGGAGGGGGTCGCGGAGATGATCCACGACATTCAGGTCGAGGCGACCTTCCCAGACGGCACCAAGCTCGTCACCGTGCACGAGCCGATACGCTAAGAGCACAAAAAAGAGGTCCCCCGCGAAGGCGGGGGGTCCATCCACGAGAGGCTTGAAACATTGAACCAATGGGTCCTGCCTGCGCAGGGACCTATAGTCAGATTACGTCTTCTGTTTGGCGAGCTCCTCGTCGAGTTCCGGCAGGATCTTGAACAGATCGCCGACGATGCCGTAATCGGCGATCTGGAAGATGGGCGCCTCTTCGTCCTTGTTGATCGCGACGATGACCTTGGAATCCTTCATCCCGGCGAGGTGCTGGATCGCCCCCGAAATCCCGACCGCGACATAGAGCTCGGGCGCGACGATCTTGCCGGTCTGACCGACCTGGTAGTCGTTGGGTACAAACCCGGCGTCGACCGCGGCGCGCGAGGCGCCGACCGCCGCGCCGAGCTTGTCGGCGACCTTTTCCAGCAGATGGAAATTGTCGCCCGATTGCATGCCGCGGCCGCCCGAGATGATGACCCGGGCGCTGGTCAGCTCGGGCCGCTCCGATTTCGACAGCTCCGCGCGCACGAACTCGGAGAGGCCCGCCGAACCGGTCGCCGCCACGCTCTCGATCAGGGCCGCGCCGCCGGTGGCCGCCGCCGGCGCAAAGGCGGTGCCGCGCACCGTGATGATCTTGATTCCGTCCTTCGATTGCACGGTCGCCAGCGCGTTCCCGGCATAGATCGGCCGCACAAAGGTATCGGGCGACACGACCGCGCTGATGTCGGAGATCTGCATCACATCCATGAGCGCGGCGACCCGCGGCATCAGGTTCTTGCCCGAGGTCGTCGCCGGCGCCAGCACATGGCTGTAGCTGGAGGTGAGAGCGACGATCAGCGGCGCCCAGTTCTCGGCGAGACCGTGATCCAGGGCATCATCATCGGCCAAGAGGATTTTGGCGACGCCGGCGACTTGCGCCGCCGCCTCCGCCGCGCCGCGGCAATCCTTTCCCGCGACCAGGATGTGCACCTCGCTGCCGGTCATCCCGGCGATCTCCGCGGCGGCGGTGACGGCGTGGAGCGTCGCCGGTTTCAGCGCCCGGTTGTCGTGTTCGGCAACGACCAGAACGGACATCAAATCACCCGCGCTTCATTCTTGAGCTTGTCGACCAGTTCGGCGACCGAGCCGACCTTGACCCCGCCCTGGCGCTTCGCCGGCTCCTCGACCTTGAGCGTGATGAGGCGCGGCGTCGGGTCGACGCCGAGCTCCTCGGGGGTCATCGGCACGATCGGCTTTTTCTTCGCCCGCATGATGTTGGGGAGCGAAGCATAGCGCGGCTCGTTGAGGCGCAGATCGGTGGTGATGATCGCCGGCAATTTGAACGCCACGGTTTCCAGCCCGCCGTCGACCTCGCGCGTCACCTCGGCCGCGGTGCCGTTGATCACGATCTTGGAGGCGAAGGTCGCCTGCGGCCAGCCCAGGAGGGCGGCCAGCATCTGTCCAGTCTGGTTGCAATCGTCGTCGATCGCCTGCTTGCCGATGATGACGATCTCGGGGCTTTCCCGGTCGATCACCGCCTTCAGCAGCTTGGCGACGGCGAGCGGCTGCAACTCGACATCGGTCTGCACCAGGATGCCGCGATCGGCGCCCATCGCCAGGGCGGTGCGGATCGTCTCCTGGCATTGCTGGATTCCGGCCGAGACGATGATCACCTCCTCGACGATCCCCGCCTCGCGCAGGCGCAGCGCCTCCTCGACGGCGATCTCGTCGAACGGGTTCATCGACATCTTGACGTTCGCGGTCTCGACCCCAGTGTGGTCCGCCTTGACACGGATTTTGACGTTGTAGTCGACGACCCGCTTGACCGCGACCAGCGCTTTCATCTTGTCCTCGCTACGGTTCGGCGACGAATTGTGCACGCACCCCCTTGGAAGGCAAGAGGGGCGAAGGCAATAGGTCGACTCCTGCTACAGCCGGTCCTTGTGCTCGACGATCTTCCAGAAGGTGTTCTTGTGGACGATCTTGTCACCCTGGAAGCGGTAGATGTCGCAGCCCTGGTAGTCCAGCGCCTCGCCGTCATTGCCCTTGCCGCGCACTGTCCACAGCGAGATCGCCCGGTTGTCGCCGGCCAGGATGTATTCCTCGTTCTCCCAGCGCATGTCGGGGATCTGCTTGAAGCGCTCGCTGAGCGCTTTCCGGATCGCCGCCTTGCCCTTGAGCGTGCGGCCGACCGGCTCCGGTCCGCGCGCCAGACAGAAGACGCCGTCTTCGGCAAAGCACGCGACGATCCGCTCGACATCGCGGCTATTGAACGCGGCCGAGATCGCCTGCATCAGCTCGATCGTTACCATGGCCTGCGCTCCTCCCGTAACGTGGCTTTGCACAACACAATTCGTCATTCCGGGGTGCCGCGCAGCGGCGAACCCGGGATCCATATTCCAGAGGCTTGTGTTCATGGATTCCGGATTGCCTCGCTTCGCTCGGCCCCGGAATGAAATCGCTTTTTGTGCAAAGCCCCGTAACGTCATTGCGAGGCGCCGGAGGCGCCGCGGCAATCTCGATTGCGTCGCTGCGCTCGCAATCACAACGGAGCGGCTACCGCGTCGCGCCGGGCTGCCACAACACGTCTTTCGCGCCGTTGTCGTTGACCCGGCGGCCCAGCACGAACAGATGGTCGGAAAGCCGGTTCAGGTACTTGACCGCCTCGGGGTTGACCCTCTCGGCGGCGGCTAGCGCGCAAGTGAGGCGCTCGGCCCGCCGGGTCACGGTGCGCGCGAGATGCAGATGCGCCGCGGCTGCCGTGCCGCCCGGCAGGATGAACGAATCGAGCGGCTTCAGCGCGGCATTCATGGCATCAATCTCGTCCTCGAGGCGCGCGACCTGTGCCGCGGCGATACGCAATGCCCCGGCGGCGCGCCTGCCGTCCTCGGGCGTGCACAAATCGGCGCCGAGATCGAACAGATCGTTCTGGATGCGCGCCAGCATCTGATCTTCCTCGCCGTCGGTATGGAGCCGCGCCAAGCCGATTGCGGCATTGGCCTCGTCGACCGTGCCAAAGGCTTCGACGCGCAACGCATGCTTCGGCACCCGGCTGCCGTCGCCGAGCGAGGTCTCGCCCTTGTCGCCGCCCTTCGTGTAGATCCGGGTGAGGCGCACCATCAGGGTCAGCGATGGCTCGCCAGCATCATCAAGAGCGCAAGCACCAGGAGCGCCACCCCCTGCATGACGACGCGCGCCTGCATCAGCTTGTTCGAGCGCCGCGGGTCGCCGCCGCGGATCATCGTCGCCACCCCCATGCCGAGGATGCCCAGCACGCCGAGCATGGCGAGCACCAGGAGGAGCGTGAGGAACGTCGTCATCGTCGCTATATGATAACGCGTGGAGCGGCTGTCATCATGCGGATCGGGGAGCGGCGGTGGACGAGGTCGAAGCGGTCGTCGTTGGCGCCGGGGTGATCGGGCTGGCGGCGGCGCGCGCCCTGGCGCGGGCCGGGCATGAGGTCATAATTCTCGAACGTGCCGACGGGATCGGGTCCGAGACCTCCTCGCGCAACAGCGAGGTCATCCATGGCGGCCTCTATTATCCCGCCGGCAGCGTGAAGGCGACCAGCTGCGTCGCCGGCCGCGAGGCGCTCTATGCCTATTGCCGCGAGCATGGCGTGCCGCATGCGCGACTCGGCAAGCTGATCGTCGCCACGGAGGAGGCCGAGATCCCGGGGGTCGAAAAGATCGCAGCCGCGGCGCGCGCCAACGGCGTCACCAACCTCGAATGGCTGGGCGCGTCCGAGGCGCAGCGTCTCGAACCCGAACTCAGCTGCGTCGCCGCGTTGTTGTCGCCATCGACCGGGATCATCGACAGCCACGCGCTGATGCTTGCCTATCAAGGCGAGGCCGAAGCCGCCGGCGCCTACGTCGCGTTTCGCGCGCCGGTGCTGTCCGGCCAGGTGCGCGGCGGCGGGTTCGAGCTCGCGGTCGGTGGCGCCGAACCAGTGACGATCCGGTGCCGGCTCCTCGTCAACGCGGCCGGCCTCCGCGCGCCAGCCCTAGCCCGCGCGATCGTGGGAATACCGCCGGACAGCATTCCGCCGGCTTATTTCTGCCGCGGGGTCTATTTCACGCTGAGCGGCAGGACGCCGTTCCGGCATTTGATCTACCCCGTGCCGATGCCGGGCGGGCTCGGCGTCCACATCACACTCGATCTCGCAGGCCAGGCGCGCTTTGGCCCCGATGTCGAATGGATCGAGAGCGTCGATTACCGGGTCAATCCGCGGCGCGGCGACGCCTTCTACGCGGCGGTGCGGCGCTATTGGCCGGGCTTGCGCGACGGCGCGCTGATGCCGGGCTATGCCGGGATCCGCCCCAAGATCAGCGGACCTGACGAGCCCGCCGCCGACTTTCTCGTGCAGGGGCCGGCCGAACATGGCATCCCGGGTCTGGTCAATCTCTACGGCATCGAATCGCCTGGCCTCACCGCCTCGCTGCCGCTCGCCGACGAGGTGCTGAAGAAGCTCGCCGGCTAACGGATCTGCGAGGCGCGCAATGCCGCCAGATAGGCCCTGACGCGCGCCGCGTTGACGCCGAAATCGCCGCGCCCGACCCGCGACACCGAGCGGAGGTCGACCCGGCTGCCGCTGCCGGCGGCGGCGATTCGGATCACCACGTCGTCGGTAAAGCGGAACCAGCGGCTCTTCTGGCTGGCTTCGATCCGCCCCGCCGCCGAGTCCGCGGGGGGCTCGCTCGCGACGATTGTCCAGCCCATCTGTCGGGCTGTGTCGAGCGCCCGCGTGAAGGCCTCCGTCGGCGCCAGCTCGAGCGCCAGCGGCGCGATGTCGGGATAGGCCTTACGCTGCTGATCGCTGACCTTGGCGCCTTCATAGGCGACCGGGTTGGCCTCTTCGGCCTCACGCAATGGCAGGATCGCCTTGAATTCCGGCGGGTTGTCCCAATCGGTCGTGATGTCGTGGATCGACGGGTAGATGCCGCGCATCTGGCTATAATGCCACGGCACATAGGCGATGACCGCGCCGATGATGAAGGCGAGCATCGCAATTGCAATGTGCCGCTTACGTGAGACCCGCCATCCGATGACCAACGCGAGGATGGCGACCGCGATCGCAGCCAGACCGCAATAGAAAGCCCCCGGCATCAGGTAAAAGAACCCGATGCGGAAATGCCACCATCCGGCACGCCAGCCGAGCGGCCCCGACCCCAGCAACACCACCGCCGCGATGGCGAGCAACAGCGCCAGCAGCGGCAATTGCCGGATCAGCCTCGGACCCAGCCGCGTTGCGCCTTGTGTTGCCGTCGTGCTCGTCATCGCTCCCCCTCACCCGCCGTATTCGAGAATATCGAGCCCGTTGAGGCGGTCGATCAGGTAGACGAGGCCGCGCGACTGGTCGACAAAGACGTCGTTCGACTGGACGATCTTCTGCCCGGCGCCAGGCGTCGGCATAAAGCTCTCGGCCTCCTCGGGGCGGTAGGGGTTCGAGATGTCGACCGCGCGCAGCCCGCCGGCGAACCAGGTCACCAGGATGATGTTGCCGCCGTCGACAGTCTCCTGCGGCTGGTGCGCGCCGAACCAGCAATCGCGGTTGAAGGGCTCGTCATGCGGCACCCGCCAGGTGGCGACCGGCATCGGGTGCTCTTCGTCGGTGATGTCGACGATCCACAGGAACGCGTTGGGCGACGGCGAGAGACGGTCGCCGACCTCCTCGTCGGTGACGACGGCGATCTTGCGGCCCATCAGTTCGTGCGGGATCGGCAATACCGTATGGGTCGGGCACGGGTAGGGCGGGCTCCAGTCGAGGCCGCTGACATAGGTCGGACGGCGGATATCGTCGACGTCGAGGATCACAAAGCCGCCATGCCAATAGCTGGTATAGAGCCGATCGCCGCGGCGCAGCGGGTGATGGCAGCGGTGGCGACGGCCTTGCCAAGTCGCTTCTTCGCCGCCTTCGGCCCACTGCCCGGGCATCCACCAGCGGGCGATCGGCTCGGGCCGGGTCGGGTCGGCGAGGTCGAGGATCACGACGATGTCGCCGACAAAGCCGTTCTCCTCCGACGAGATATAGGCGTAGCGACCATCGGAATCGAACCGGTGCGAGCCCAGCGATTTGTAATGCCCGATCGGGCGCGGCTTTGAACGGTCGGCGATGTCGTAGATCTTGATGCCGCCGGCGAAATCGTCGGGGCGCTCGCCGGTCGCGGCGCGGAACAGCTCGTTGTTGACCAGCATGATGTCCCCGTGCACCCGCACCTTGTGCGAGTGGGTATGCCCCGGCAGCGACACCTGGGAGACGATGCGCGGCCGGCGCGGATCGGCGACGTCGATGATCGAGGTGCCTTCGGGCGGGTGCATGTGACCGACATAGGCCCAGTTACCCTCGGCGACGACCTGGCCGCCGCCCGGAATGTCAAGCCTCGCGAGATGGCGGAGCAAAGCGGCCATGGATCCTTCCCCGGTGTCGTTGCCCCCGGAGGCTAGCACGGCGGCGACCCGCCACAAATCGGCCGGTCGCGCCGATCGCCCTTCGCGGTTGCACGGCGGACTGATAATGTAACCCGACACCACGCGGAGGGCCGATGCCCAACGAACGGGTCGAGCGCAGGCTAGCGGCGATTCTCGCCGGCGACGTCGCCGGGTACAGCCGGCTGATGGGCGTGGACGAGGAAGGGACGCTGCGCGACCTGAAGGAGCACCGGGCAGCCCTGCTCCATCCCAAGATCGCCGAGCACCGCGGCCGCATCGTCAAGACCACCGGCGACGGCGTGCTGATCGAGTTCCCCAGCGTCGTGGACGCAGTCAGATGCGCCGTCGAAATGCAACGCGGCATGACCGGGCGCAACGCCGAGATTCCCGCCGAGCGACGGATCGAGCTGCGCATGGGGATCAACCTCGGCGACATCATCATCGACAGCGACGACATCTACGGCGACGGCGTCAATGTCGCCGCCCGCCTGGAAGCGCTCGCCCAACCCGGCGGGATATGCGTCAGTCGGGTGGTGCGCGACCAGGTGCGCGACAAACTCGACTTCGGTTTCGAGGATCTCGGCGAGCAGAAAGTCAAGAACATCGCGCGGCCGGTGCGGGTCTACCGCGTGGAGATGGGAGCGCGGGCCGCGGTCTCGCCGATGGACGAGACGCCCGCGGTGCAGATCGCGCCGGACGAGCCGGATCGGCCGTCGATCGCGGTTCTTCCATTCCAGAACATGTCGGGCGATCCCGAGCAGGAGTATTTTGTCGACGGGATCGTCGAAGACATCATTACCAGCCTGTCGCGTATCAAATGGCTGTTCGTCGTCGCCCGCAATTCGACCTTTATCTACAAGGGCCGCGCTGTCGATGTGAAGCAGGTCGGACGGGAGCTCAGCGTGCGCTACGTGCTGGAAGGCAGCCTGCGCAAGGCCGGCAACCGGGTCCGGGTCACCTCGCAGCTGATCGATGCGGCCAGCGGCAACCATGTCTGGGCCGAGCGCTACGACCGGGCTCTTGACGACATTTTCGAATTGCAGGACGAGTTGACCCTCAGCGTTGTCGGCGCGATCGAGCCGAGCCTGCGCCAGGCCGAGATCGCCCGCGCCCGCCGCAAGCGCCCGGAAAACCTCGATGCCTATGATCTGTATCTGCGCGCCCTGCCGCACGCCCATGTCTTCATGCCGGGCGAGGCCGACAAGGCGCTGGCCCTGCTTGGCCAGGCGCTAGCGCTGCAGCCCGACTTTCCGGCGGCTCAGGTGGCAACGGCCTGGTGCTATGAGATGCGCTACATGCGCGGTGGTCTGCGCGAGGCCGACAAGGCGGCGGCGCTTAGCCATGCCTGGGCGGCGATCGAGGCCGGCGCCGACGACGCGACGACTCTCGCCACCGCCGGGTTTGTCATCGGTCTGGTCTCCCATGATTACGCGACCGCGATGGACGTCATCGACCGAGCGTTGGCGCTGACCCCCGCATCGCCCCACGCGCTCGGCGTCGGCTCGATCGTTCTCGCGCATGACGGGCAGGTCGATCGAGCGGTCGATTACGCCGATCGCGCTCTTCGACTCGCGCCCGGTGGATCGGAGGCGAGCAATTCTTACGTCGGGCTGGCGATGGCGCATTGCGCAGCGGGCAATTACACGGCGGCGGTGAGCGCCGCCAGCAAAGCCCTCCAGGCCAACCCGCGCTTCAGCATCCCGCATATCATTGTGACCGCGGCCCTCTCTGCCCAGGGGCGCCTCGACGAGGCGAAAACCGCGGCGCGGCGTGTACTCGAATTGGAGCCTGGCTTCACCTGCTCGATCTTCGTGCGCTCGCATTCCGGGCGCGCCGAGATCTGGGAGCCCATCGGCGAAGCGCTCCGCCGCGCGGGGCTGCCGGAATAGCCCCCGAAACTTGCCGCGCGCCCTCGGGCACCTGATATAGTGGCCTCGGGAGGTCGGCGGCGGACAGGCTCCTCGCCAACCCGGTCAGGTCCGGAAGGAAGCAGCCGCAACGAGTTCCGGCCTGGGTCGTTCGTCCGGTCTCCCACTCCGCCCTTCGCCCAGGCCCAGCGGCCAACCAATGACCGATTCCGCGACCTCCTATCGCGTCCTCGCCCGCAAATACCGGCCGCAAACCTTCGCCGAGGTGATCGGCCAGGAGGCGATGGTCCGCACCCTGTCGAACGCGATCGCAACCGGGCGGATCGCGCACGCGTTCATCCTGACCGGGGTGCGCGGGGTCGGCAAGACGACGACGGCGCGGATCATCGCCCGCGCGCTCAACTGCATTGGTCCCGACGGCGCTGGCGGCCCGACCGTGACGCCGTGCGGCGAGTGCGTGCACTGCGGATCGATCGCCGAGGACCGCCATGTCGACGTCATCGAGATGGACGCCGCCTCGCGCACCGGGGTCGACGACATCCGCGACCTGACCGAGGGGATGCGCTACCGGCCGGTATCGGCGCGCTACAAGATCTATATCATCGACGAAGTGCACATGCTGTCGAAGAACGCCTTCAACGCGCTGTTGAAGACGCTCGAAGAGCCGCCGCCCGACGTCAAATTCATCTTTGCGACGACCGAGGTGCACCGGATCCCGGTGACGGTGCTGTCGCGCTGCCAACGGTTTGCGCTGCGCCGGGTCCCGATCGACCAGCTTGTCGAGCATTACCGCCGCCTCGCCGAGGCCGAGGGGATCAGCGTCGCGCCGGCGGCGCTCGGCCTCATTGCACGCGCCGCCGACGGCTCGGTGCGCGACGGGCTGTCGCTGCTCGACCAGGCGATCGCGCTCTCGGGCGACGCGCCGATCGAGGAAGGCGCGGTGCGCGACATGCTTGGCATCGCCGATCGCAACCTCGTCTTCGACCTGTTCGAGACGGTGTTGCAGGGCGACGCCGCTGGCGCGCTCGACCGGATGGACAGCCTCTACCAGGGCGGCGCCGATCCGCTGATGGTGTTGCAGGATCTGCTCGAGCTCAGCCATTTCGTGACGCGACTGAAGCTGGCCCCCGAGGCCGGCACCGGCGATCCGCTTGAGGAGGGCGAGCGCGAGCGCGCCCGGCCGCTCGCCGCGGCGCTCGCGATGCCGATTCTGGCGCGCGCCTGGCAGATGCTGTTGAAGGGCTTGGAAGAGGTGCAGGCGGCGCCGGCCCCGGCGCAGGCCGCCGCAATGGTGCTGGTCCGCCTCGCCTATGTCGCCGATCTGCCGGTCCCGGCCGATCTCGTCCGCACGTTGACATCAAGCGAGCCGGTGCGCGCCCCGGCCGCGCTGACGGCGGAACCGGCCGTGGATCGGAGCGCGGGCGTCTCGCCCGCTCCGGCGGCGGCGCCCGCGATTGGCGGCCGGGACAGCCGCGGTCCCTCGTTGGCGGCCGCCCTCCCGGTGGTTCACGCGCCGGCACCGCTTCCCGCGTCAGAGGCGCCGCCCAGCGCCGAACTCGATCCGGTGCCGCAGAGCTTCGCGGAAGTGGTCGCCTTGTTTGACAAGCATCGCGAGGCGCTGATCAGTTCGCACCTGAAGGAGCACGTTCACCTGGTAGCGTTCGAGCCGGGCCGGATCGAGTTTCGCCCGGCTGCGGGTGCTCCGGACAATCTCGCAAACCGCCTCAGCGAACTCCTGATCGAATGGACTGGCGTACGCTGGCTGATCGCCCGTTCCAGGGTCGAAGATGCCGGCGCGCCGACGCTCGCGCAGGAGGAGGCGCGGCGGGCGGGCGCGCTGCGCCACGAGGTCGCGGCGCACCCGCTGGTGCAGGCGGTGCTGGAGACCTTCCCCGGCGCGACGATCGCGGCGGTGCGCGAACGGTTCGTCGCGGCCGATGCCGCGACGGAAGCGGCGGCCGACGATGTCGGCGATGCCCAGAGCGATGACGGGACGAGCGCGGGAGAGGACGGGTCATGAAGAATCTCGGCCAGCTGATGAAACAGGCTCAGGTAATGCAGGCCAAGATGGCCGAGATGCAGGCGCAGCTCGAAGCCGTCGAGATGACCGGACTCGCCGGCGGTGGCATGGTCGAGCTGGTTCTCAACGGCAAGGGCGATGTGAAACGGGTCAAGATCGACAAGGCGGTGATCGATCCCGCCGAAATTGAGGTGTTGGAGGATCTGATCGTCGCGGCGTTCAACGACGCCAGACACAAGGTCAATGCCCATGCCGAAGCCGAGATGCAAAAGCTGACCGGCGGCCTCCAACTTCCCGGCGGCATGAAGCTGCCGTTTTGACCGATGCCCGAACCCGCTGAACCGCTCTCCCTCTCCGCCCCGGGGGGCGGAGAGGATAGGGGTGAGGTGGGGGATTCCAGGGCGGTAGCTGACACCCACCTCACCCTCCCAGGGCTCCGCGCTGGGCCCCTCCCTCTCCCCTCTGAAGGGCGGAGAGGGGGATCATTGCGGTGCCTCTAGCAATGTCCGAGCTCGATACGTTGATCCAGCTTCTGGCGCGGCTGCCGGGGCTCGGGCCGCGCTCGGCTCGGCGCGCCGCGCTCTATCTATTGAAGCGGCGCGAGCAGGTGATGCAGCCTTTGGCGGCGGCGCTCGGCGCCGCGGCCGCGGCGATCCGGCCGTGTGCGACCTGCGGCAACCTCGACACCGCCGATCCCTGCGCGGTCTGCCGCGATCCGGAGCGCGATCCCACGGCAATCTGCGTCGTCGAGGACCTCGCCGATTTGTGGGCATTGGAACGCACCGGCGCCTTCCGCGGCCATTACCACGTGCTCGGCGGCACCTTGTCGGCGCTCGACGGGGTCGGTCCCGACGAACTCAACATCGCGCGGCTGATCGCCCGGCTCGGCCCCGGGACTGAGCTGATCCTCGCCCTCAACGCAACGGTCGAAGGCCAGACGACGGCGCATTACATCGCCGACCGCGCCGCGGCGAGCGGCGCCAGGATCTCGCGCCTGGCGCAGGGCGTGCCGATCGGTGGCGAGCTCGACTATCTCGACGAAGGCACCCTCACCGCCGCCCTCAAGGCCCGGCGGGCGCTGTAGCTACGCCTGCCAAGCCTTCGCTATCACGGCAAGCAGATCAGATGCTTTTTTGTGGATACCTCGCAACTTCTTGTCGGCGCTTAACAGCCCATAGAAAAATGTGGCGAAGACCGCGAAATTTAAATCGACAAGATCATTTCGTAATTTGTCGGGCCTAACAGTCATCTGACTTCCTTCTGATACCCAGTTGAGCATCAGCAGGTTTCCGCAAAGGGGGAATCGAAAGATAAACGTATTGATCAACTCATCGAAATTTGGTCTCCTATTTACATAGGGATGATTAGCAAAAAATATCGCGGCAAGATACAATACATTATTGATCAATTTCTGAAAGATGGTATCCGTTAGGCGCGCGCCGTGACGCAATATAGAGATTTCTTCTCCTCCATAACTCTTTGACATCTCATGGAAGACCTGGGGCAAATTCGGCACATCAGCCAATACGCGTGCCATCTGAGCCGTAGCCACTCGCCCATGTTCAAGCAATTGGTTCCGAAGAAACAAGTCCCCTGCCTTTGCGGCGCTCAGATGCCCACAGAACTCACTGAATCCCCGCGTTTGCCTCTCGTCAATAAGGCGGCGTCTTAGCCCGGAGGCTCTTCCGCTGAGGCCGCAAACGACACCGGTCGTCTTCAGGATCACTACTTGCTTCGGAAATCGACAAGGTGTAGTCATCGATTTATAAATTGATATCAACGTATTATTCTTATATGCCTCCATAGATGCATAGTCAGTGAGAACTATCTTGTTGTCCTTTGAGCGCGACAGATAACTGATGAGCTCATTGCATTGAAGAAAATTGCTATCAACGACTTTTTGCACCCACTGCCTCACGCCGCCCTGCGGCTCTTGACGCGGGTGCGGCCGGCGCCCTCTTCCTCGAACAGATCGGCCAAGCGTTCGAGCATGACGCCGCCCAATTGCTCGGCATCGACGATCGTCACGGCACGCCGGTAATAGCGGGTCACGTCGTGGCCAATGCCGATCGCGGTCAATTCGACGCTGCCCAGCCGCTCGATCTCGCGGATTACCTCGCGCAGGTGCTTTTCGAGGTAGTTGCCGGGATTGACCGACAACGTCGAATCATCGACCGGCGCGCCGTCCGAGATCACCATCAGGATACGCCGCTCCTCGGGCCGGCCGAGGAGCCGGTTATGGGCCCAGGTCAGCGCCTCGCCGTCGATGTTCTCCTTGAGGATGCCCTCGCGCAGCATCAGCCCGAGATTGCGCCGGGCGCGTCGCCACGGCGCGTCGGCCGGCTTGTAGACGATGTGGCGCAGATCGTTGAGCCGGCCGGGGTTGGCGGGCTTGCCGGCGGCGATCCACTTCTCGCGCGCCTGGCCGCCCTTCCACGCCCGCGTCGTAAAGCCGAGGATCTCGACCTTGACGCCGCAGCGCTCCAGCGTGCGCGCCAGGATGTCGGCGCTCATAGCCGCCACGGTGATGGGGCGCCCGCGCATCGAGCCCGAATTGTCGATCAATAGGCTGACTACGGTGTCGCGGAACTCGGTCTCGCGCTCGCGCTTATAGGAGAGCGGCAGGATCGGGTTGGTGACGACGCGCGAGAGGCGCGCCGCGTCGAGGATGCCCTCTTCGAGATCGAACTCCCAGGCGCGCGTCTGCTTTGCCAGGAGCCGGCGCTGCAGACGATTGGCGAGGCGGGCGATGACGCTCTGCAAATGCGCCAGCTGCTGATCGAGCAGGTGGCGCAGGCGGCCAAGCTCGTCGGAATCGCACAGCTTGTCGGCCTCGATGACCTCGTCGGCCGCCATGCTGAAGGCGCGATAGACCGCGGTGTCGTCCGGGCGGCCGCGCGGCTGGACACCCGGCCGCCCCGGACGGCCGGGATCGTCGTCGCTGGCGCCGGGCATCATCTCGCCCTCGGCGTCGGCCTCGCCGTCCTGGTCGGCATCGGCATCGGCGCTGTCGGCGGGCGAGCCGTCGGGTGAGGGTTGCGCGCCGGCGCTGGCGCTTTCGCCCTCGCTCTGGTTCTCGCCGTCCGCCTCCTCGCCCTGGCTTTGGTTGTCGTCGGAGGATGAATCGTCGATTTCGCCGAGGTCGAGATCGAGATCCTGGATCAGACGACGGGTTGCACGGGCATAGGAATCCTGGTCGAGAATGGCGCGGTCGAGTTCGGCAATGTCGCGGCCGATCTTGCCTTCGAGCCACGGCCGCCAGAGATCGACGACCCCCGCCGCCGCCGCCGGCGGTGGTTCATGAGTCAGGGCTTCGCGCGTCAACAGCCGCACCGCCTCGGCCATCGTGCTCTCGGTCCGCTCGGTGACCCGCTCGAAGCCCTGCCGGCGGTATTGCTCGTCGAGCATCGCGGTCAGATTGGCGGCGACCCCGACCATACGGCGCGCGCCCAAGGCCTCGACCCGCGCCTGCTCGAGCCCCTCGAAGACGGCACGTGCGAGCGGGCTGCCCGGCACGCGCTTGGCATGCACCGCAGCGTCGTGATAGCGCACTCGCAATGCCAGGCTGTCGGCTGCGCCGCGCAGCTGGGCCGCCTCGTCCGGCGGCAGGTCGCGCGCCGGATTGGGCAGCTTAACCCGCGAGCCCGACAGCCCCGGCGGCTCCGGGCCGAACCCGACGGTCAGATCGTCGCGCTCGGCGATCGCCCGCAGCGTCGAGGCGGTCGCCCGCTTGAAGATCTCGGTCGGCGAGAATTCCTGCGCCATGCCGCGCACTGCCCCCTACATCCCTGCCCTCTACATCAATGTGGCGTTGACGCCGGTTTCAGGCAATTCGGTGCCGAAGCAGCGCTGGTAGTATTCCGCCACGGTCGGCCGCTCCATCTCGTCGCATTTGTTGAGGAAAGTCAGCCGGAAGGCAAAGGCGAGGTCGCCGAAGATCCGGGCGTTTTCGGCCCAGGTCATCACCGTGCGCGGCGACATCACGGTCGAGATGTCGCCGTTGATGAAACCGCTGCGGGTCAGATCGGCGAGCGCGACCATCGCGCTGATCCGCCGCCTGCCGTCCTCGTCGCTGTAGTCCGGCACCTTGGCAAGCACGATCTCGACTTCGGCGTCGTGCGGCAGGTAGTTGAGCGTCGCGACGATATTCCAGCGGTCCATCTGGCCCTGGTTGATCTGCTGGGTGCCGTGGTAGAGGCCGGTCGTATCGCCGAGACCGACGGTGTTTGCAGTCGAGAACAGACGGAACCCGGCGTGCGGCCTGATGACGCGGTTCTGGTCCAGGAGCGTCAGCTTGCCTTCGACCTCGAGCACGCGCTGGATGACGAACATCACGTCGGGGCGGCCCGCGTCATACTCGTCGAAGCACAGCGCGACCGGGTGCTGCAACGCCCAGGGCAGGATGCCCTCGCGGAACTCGGTGACCTGCTTGCTGTCGCGCAGCACGATCGCGTCCTTGCCGACTAGGTCGATGCGGCTGATGTGGCTGTCGAGGTTGACGCGGATCAGCGGCCAGTTGAGCCGCGAGGCTACCTGCTCGACATGGGTCGATTTGCCGGTGCCGTGGTAGCCGCAGATCATCACCCGGCGGTTGAAGGCAAAGCCGGCAAGGATGGCGAGCGTGGTGTCGCGATCGAAGCGATAGGCATCGTCCATATCGGGCACGTGCTCACTCGGCTGGCTGAAACCGGGCACTTCGAGGTCGCTGTCGATCCCGAAGGTCTGACGCACCGAGATCTTGATGTCCGGCGCGCCGACCGGAGTCGGAGTCAATGCCGCTTGTTGAACGGTTGGCATGCGTTTTCTTTCTGGGGTTGCGATGGAGGGATGAGGCCGGCGATCCTGCGATGCTCAGTTGAAATAGCTGGCCTTCAGCGTCGCATAGGCTTGGTTGATGATCTTCAGCTTCTCCTCAGCGGCCTTGTCGCCGCCATGGGCGTCCGGGTGGTGCGCCTTGACCAGCATCTTGTAACGCGCCTTCAGCCGTACCGGGGTGAGCGGCGGTTCAAGGTCGAACACCGCGAGCGCCTGGGCGCGTGCTGAGGCAACCCGCGCCGCCGCCTCGCCCGTCCTTCCCCCGGCATGGCTGCCATGCTGCCCGTTGCCATGCTGCCCGTTGCCATGCTGCCCGTTGCCATGCTGCCCGTTGCCATGCTGCCCGTTGCCATGCTGCCCGCCGCCATTGTGCTCCTTGCCCTCATAAAGCCCGAACGGGTCGCGCACCCGCGGGCCGGGCCCGTGGCGCTCGCCGAGCTTCCAGCTTGGCCGCTGCCACACTGTGTCGCGGCGGATCTCGGCCTCGATCTCGGGTTCGCTCATCCCGGCATAGTAATTCCATGCGAGGTTATAGGCACGCACATGTTCGAGGCAAAACCAATGGTAGCGGTCGAGCTCGAGCCGCGAGCGGGGCGCGCGGAAATCGCCGCCGCAGGCGCAGCCCGGATGGTCGCAGAGGCGCGTCGGCGGCTCCGGCTCGGCTGCGAAGACGGGATCATTTGGTTGGCGCCGCATCGGCTCAGTATGGGTGGCACTTCGCCCCGTGACAAGGATCGCCGCGCCGCACCCCAAGCCCGGGCGCCGTGCAGACCAGGATTGCGCCGGCGGCCGAGGCGCCTTTAGGCATGATTGCACCAACGGATGCCGCGAGGCGCGTCGGCTGAGTTGACGTGTGCTGCACATGGAAATAGCATTCCCACATGCCGACAATGATCCAAATCCGCAATGTGCCCGAGGCACTGCATCGGCGGCTCAAATCGCGCGCGGCACTGGCTGGACTGTCACTCTCCGATTATCTACTCAACGAAATCCGCGAGGTGGCCGAGAGGCCGACCCTGGAGGAGTTGCGCGCCCGATTGGAGCACCGGCAGGGAATGACGCCCTCCATTTCGCCGGCTCAGGCCGTCCGCGCCGAACGCGGTCGCGAGTGATCGTCGTCGATGCCTCCGCGTTGCTCGAAATCCTCCTGCGCACGCCGGCAGCGAAAGCCGTGGAAGGGAGGCTGTTCGACGCGCCACAAACACTGCATGCGCCTCATCTGCTGGACATCGAGGTCGCCCAGGTCGTCCGTCGGTATGCGATGCGTGGCGAGATCGATGGGGAGCGTGGTCGTGCGGCTCTCGCAGATTTGGCCGATTTCCCGCTGCGCCGCTACCCGCACGGCTTATTGTTGCCGCGCGTCTGGGAACTGCGCGCCAATCTGACCGCCTACGATGCGGTCTATGTCGCCCTTGCGGAAGTGCTCGACGCGCCGCTAATCACACGCGATCATCGCCTCGCCGCCGCTTCCGGCCATCAAGCACGTATCGAAGCGGTGTGAAGCTTCAGAACCTCTACGGTGAGAGTAGATTTCCGGTGAGGCAAAAGCAAACCGCCCGCCCGCGGTGTTCCGCGAGCAGGCGGCTCGTCTGCGTTGCAGGAGGATGGGCTAGAAGTCCATTCCGCCCATGCCGCCCATGCCGCCACCCGGCGGCATCCCCATCCCGGGCTGACCCTTGGGCTCGGGCTTCTCCGCCACCATCGCCTCGGTGGTGACGAGGAGCCCTGCGACTGAGGCGGCATCCTGGAGGGCATGCCGCACGACCTTGGTGGGATCGATAATCCCGGCCTGGATCATGTCGGTGAACTCGCCCTTCTGCGCGTCATAGCCGTAATTGGCATCCTTGCTGTCCAACAGCTTGCCGACGATGATCGAGCCGTCGGTGCCGGAGTTCTCGGCGATCAGCCGGGCCGGCATCTGCAGCGCCTTGCGGACGATGTCGATGCCGACCTTCTGGTCCGGATTGGCCGGGGTCAGCGTGTCGAGCGAGCGCGCCGCGAAGAGCAGCGCCGAACCGCCGCCCGGAACGACCCCCTCCTCGACCGCGGCCTTGGTCGCGTGCATCGCGTCGTCGACCAGGTCCTTGCGCTCCTTGACCTCGATCTCGGTGGCGCCGCCGACCCGGATGATTGCGACGCCGCCGGCGAGCTTGGCCAGCCGCTCCTGCAGCTTTTCCTTGTCGTAATCGGACGTCGTCTCCTCGATCTGCTGGCGGATCTGCGTGCAGCGGCCCTCGATATCCGCCTTCTTGCCGGCGCCGTCGATCAGCGTCGTATTCTCCTTATCGACGCTGATCTTCTTGGCCTGGCCGAGCATGTCGAGCGTGACGTTTTCGAGCTTTATGCCGAGGTCCTCACTGATCACCTGGCCACCGGTCAGGATCGCGATATCCTCGAGCATTGCCTTCCTGCGGTCGCCGAAGCCCGGCGCCTTGACCGCAGCGACCTTGAGCCCGCCGCGCAATTTATTGACGACGAGCGTCGCCAGCGCCTCGCCTTCGACATCCTCGGCGACGATCAACAGGGGCCGGCTGCTCTGCACCACTGATTCGAGGACCGGCAACATCGCCTGGAGCCCCGACAGCTTTTTCTCATGGATGAGAATGTACGGGTTCTCCAGCTCGGCGATCATCTTCTCGGCGTTGGTGACGAAATAGGGCGAGAGATAACCGCGGTCGAACTGCATACCCTCGACCACGTCGAGCTCGGTGGCGAGGCTCTTGGCCTCCTCGACCGTGATGACGCCCTCGTTGCCTACCCGCTGCATCGCCTGGGCGATCATCTCGCCGATGTCACGCCCGCCATTGGCCGAGATCGTGCCGACCTGGGCGATCTCCTCATTCGTCGAGATCTTCTTCGAGCGCTTTTTGAGGTCGTCGACGACCGTCTGGACGGCGAGGTCTATGCCGCGCTTCAGATCCATCGGGTTGAGGCCCGCGGCCACCGCCTTGGCGCCTTCGCGCACGATCGCCTGCGCCAGAACGGTCGCGGTCGTGGTGCCGTCGCCGGCCTGATCGCTCGTCTTGGAGGCGACCTCCCTGACCATCTGCGCGCCCATGTTCTCGAACTTGTCGGCCAGCTCGATCTCCTTGGCGACGGTGACGCCGTCCTTGGTGATGCGCGGCGCGCCGAACGATTTGTCGAGGACGACGTTGCGGCCCTTGGGACCCAAGGTCACCTTGACCGCATTGGCGAGAACATCGACACCGCGCAGCATCCGCTCGCGCGCATCTGTACTGAATTTTACGTCTTTCGCAGCCATTTTTACCTACTCCCTACGCGGCCTTGCGGGCAGCCGACTGGTCGATGATCCCCATGACGTCGGACTCTTTCATGATGATCAGATCTTCGCCGTCGAGCTTCACTTCGGTGCCCGACCACTTGCCGAACAGCACCCGGTCGCCGGCCTTCACATCGAGCGGATGAATCTTACCGTCTTCACCGCGGGCGCCGCCGCCCACCGCTACCACCTCACCTTCCATCGGCTTTTCCTTCGCCGTGTCGGGGATGATGATACCGCCGGCACTCTTCTCCTCCGCCTCCACGCGCCGGATCAGCACGCGGTCATGCAACGGACGGAATCCCATGTAGACCTCCTTGCACGCTCTGAATTTGACAGTTAGCACTCTCTGCCAGAGAGTGCTGCTGACATAGTTGGGTCGCGGCCGCTTGTCAAGCTGATTGCCGAACCCGGCGATGGCCCGCCGCTGCAAGCACGTCTTCGGCAAGAGGGGACACGGCCAAGCTTTTGACAACGGCATAGCGGCGGCGCACTCTCGCCGCGCTATAATGACCGATCTGCCATAGACGAGCCGGGAACATGCCGCAAAACATGGATTGGGAAATACCGAGCGAGTTCCAGCCGAAGCCGGAGAACTTCGAATTCGACCTGGATCGCACGCTCTCGGGTGTGCTCGGACTGCAGGCGACCGTACCTCAGGACGCCTTCACCGCCGGAACGCTGGGCGTCGAGCGCGCCGGCAGCGCCGTCTTGATCCGCAAGGACGGGTTGGTGCTGACGATCGGCTATCTGATTACCGAAGCCGAGTCGATATGGCTGACCTCGAGCCTCGGCGGCGCGGTTCCCGGGCACGTCTTGGGGTATGACCCGGAGACCGGGCTCGGGCTCGTGCAAGCCCTCGGCCGACTGAGCATCCCGCCGATCGAGATCGGCGCGAGGATGCGGGTCGGGGCCGGCGATCATGCCATCCTCGCAGCCGAGGGCGGACGCCGCCACGCCGTCGCGGCGACGATCGTCGCCCGCCAGGAATTCGCCGGCTATTGGGAATACCTGCTCGACCGCGCGATCTTTACCGCGCCGGCCCACCCGTTCTGGGGTGGTGCCGCGCTGATCGCGAGCGACGGCAGCCTGATCGGAATCGGCTCCTTGCATGTGCAGCATTCCAGTGGCCGCGAGTTGCGCCGCGACGTCAACATGGTGGTGCCAATCGATTTGTTGCCGCCGATCCTCGACGATTTGTTGACCTATGGTCGGCCTAACCGGCCGCCGCGGCCTTGGCTCGGCCTCTACGCCACCGAGATCGAGGACGCCATCGTCGTCGCGGGGTTGTCGGAGCGCGGGCCGGCGAGCAAGACCGGGCTCAAGGCCGGCGATCGCATCGTCGCGGTGCGCGATGAGCCGGTATCGAGCCTGGCGTCGTTCTGGCGCCGGGTGTGGGCCAGCGGCCCGGCCGGCAGCGAGGTGGTTCTGCAGGTGACGCGCGACACCGAAACGATAAAGGTGCGCATCCCGTCCGCCGACCGGTCCACGTTGCTGAAAGCACCCAGACTGCACTGATTGCGCAGCGGCATCGCGACCGCAGACATATCCTACCGCTCAATACCCTCGATCAGGCCCGCGCAGGCCGCCGGCAGGTCCGAAACCCGCAATGGCTTCGCGGGCGGGCCCGGCTTTGGATGCTTGGCCTCCGGGGTGAACCACCAGTCGAGCTCCGCGCCGCAGCCATCGCCTGCTGGGAGCGCGGGCTGATCCTGGCACTCGGGCATGCCGCGCGGGCAATTGAGGCGCAGATGGAAATGATCGTCATGTCCCCACCATGGGCGAATTCGCCGCAGCCAATCGCGATCTGCCCCGGCGTCCCGGCAGAGCGCGCGCTTGATCGCCGGGTTGACGAAGATGCGGGCGACGTCAGGGCTGCGTGCTGCGGTTTCGAGCAGTTTGCGGTGCTGCGGCCGCCACAAATTTGAGTCGACATCGTCGCCGCTCGCGGCGACGAGTTTGCCCGCCGCCATGTCATCGCGCTCGGCCGCGCTGAGCCGCCGATCCGGCATCGGCGTCAACCACAGATCGGCGTCAAGCCCGATCTGGTGCGAGGCATGGCCGGTCAGCGTCGGCCCGCCGCGCGGCTGCCCGATATCGCCGACCAGGAGACCCGGCCACTGCGCCTCCGCAGCCGCCGTGACACTGAGCCGCTCGAGAAACGCGATCAGCATCGGGTGGCCCCAGGCGCGATTGCGCGAGGGTCGCATCACCTGCCAATGCGGACCGTCGGCGGACAGCGCCGTCGCGCCGGCGATGCAGCCTTTGGCGTAGCTCCCGATCGCCCGAGCCGGTCCGGGGGCGGGGCTTGCCACCAGCCCGAACGCCCGCTTTGCCGCGTCCTGCGGCAGCGCGGCCAGAACCGCGGCGCGCTGCGCCGCCTCCCGGGCAGCGTTGTCCTGGCCCCACGCCGGCTGTATGTCCATCGGCGCGCCGCCCGCCAAAAACGCAATAATGACGGCAGCGACGGCCGCCCTCGCCGAGTTCCTTTCGGCCGCTGCCTGATGCCGGCAAGATTGCCAGATTGTTAGCAATTTGCTAACGAATGTAACGTCCAATTACCAGCTCCCGCATCACCGCCGCCGCATACCCTTCGACGCACATGCGCGAGAACCTTTTCAGATGCAAGGTGATGAGCCCCCGAAGTTAGTAACGAAACGGATCCTGATCGTCGAGGATAACGAGCTCAACATGAAGCTCTTGCGGGATGTCCTCGATGCCTATGGCTATGCGACGATTACCACCGGGGAGGGGGCGGAGGCGCTTACCCTCGCCCGCGACAAGCGACCCAATCTGATCCTGATGGACCTTCAGTTGCCGGACATCTCCGGGTTCGACGCCGTCCGCCGGCTGAAGGACCAAGAGGCGACGCGCACCATCCCGGTCATCGCGGTCACGGCCTTCGCAATGGTCGGCGACGAACGCAAAGCCCTGACGAGCGGGTGCGATGCCTATCTGGCGAAGCCGATCCTGCTGCGCGACCTCCTCGACCTCGTCGAACGATTCATCGGTCAGGCGAGCGACCCGCGGTAAGCCGCCGCCTGCGACCGGACGCGGCACACTGAGCGGCGGTCTTCCCGCGACGATTGGGGCGGAGTAACGTCGCGGCCGAATACGGTCTGCCACGGGCGCCTGCCATGAAACTCTACGGCTATTTCCGATCCTCCGCCGCGTTTCGCGTGCGCATCGCCCTCAATCTCAAAAAGCTCGATTACGATAACGCTTTCATCCATCTGCGCCGCGGCGACCAGGCCGCGCCCGAGTTTCTCGGTGTAAACCCGCAGGGCCTGGTGCCAGCTCTCGAGATCGGTGGGCAAAGGCTGACCCAATCGTTGGCGATCATCGAATATCTGGATGAGACGCATCCCGAGCCGCCGCTCTTGCCGCACGATGCCGCCGGGCGGGCCCGCGTCCGCGCGCTCGCCGCGATTGTCGCCTGCGACATTCATCCGCTCAACAATTTGCGGGTGCTGCGCTATCTGCATCGCCCGCTCGGGCATGACCAGGGCGCCATCGAGACCTGGTACAATCATTGGATTGACAGCGGGTTTGGCGCGCTCGAGCGGCTGCTCGCCGACGACCCGCACACCGGCGCGTTCTGCCATGGCGACAAGCCTGGGCTTGCCGACATCGCGCTGGTGCCTCAGGTCTACAACGCTCATCGCTACCCGCTCGACCTCACCGCTTATCCGACGATTATGCGGGTCTATCAAAACTGTAGGGCGCTCGATGCTTTTGCTGCCGCCGATCCCCACCGTCAGCCCGATCGCGAGCCATAGCCGGTGGGCTGCATGCACGGATCGATTGTCATGACCAAAATACTCCGCCGCACCCTGTTGCTACTGTTGTTGGGCGTCAACGGTTGCACCGTCCCTGTAGCGGAAGGGCCGGGCGATCTCGGGTTGCTCGCGGCTGCGATGCAGGAGGTCGAAAAGAATTATGTCGTGCCGGTGCAGCCCGACCAGCTCGTGAACGGTGCCCTCAAAGGCATGCTGAGCAAGCTCGATCCGCATTCCGATTACATGACGGAGCGCGAATATCGCGAGCTGATCTCGACCACCAGCGGGCAGTTCGGCGGGGTGGGCATCGAGATCTCGGTCGAAGAAGGGGTGCCGCAAGTCATCTCGGCAATCGACGGGACCCCGGCCTCGGCGGCCGGCATCGAGCCCGGCGACCGTATCGTCAAGGCCGACGGTCAGCCGATCATCGGGATGGATATCGGCGAGGTTGTCCGCCGCCTGCGCGGCAGCCCCGGGACACCAGTCGTGCTGACCATCGCGCGAGCGAACCGGCCGATGTTCGACCTGCCGATCACGCGCGCCATCATTCATGTCACCTCGGTCAAACCGGCGCTCATGCCGGGCGGCATCGGCTATGTGCGGGTCAGCACGTTCGACGAGACCACCCCGGCCGAGCTGCGCGCCGCGCTGTCCCGCCTGCGCCAGCAAGCCGGCGGGCATATCTCCGGGCTTGTCCTCGACCTGCGCAACGATGCCGGCGGCCTGCTCGATGCGTCGGTCGAGGTGGCCGCCGATTTTCTCGATTCCGGCACCGTCGTATCGACGCGCGGCCGCGAGCCCGGCGAAAACCGGGTCTACAACGCCCCGGCGAACGGCGATCTGATCAGGGGAACGCCGGTGGTGGTGCTGATCAACGGCGCTTCGGCCTCGGCTTCGGAGATCGTCGCCGGCGCACTGCAGGACAATCGGCGCGCGACGGTGCTGGGCACCCACAGCTTTGGCAAGGGATCGGTGCAGAGCATCATCCCGATCGAAGGCTACGGCGCGCTACGCTTGACGACCGCGCTCTATTACACACCGTCCGGCCGCTCGATCCAGGGCCATGGCATCACCCCCGACCGGGTCGTCACCGTACCCAAGGACCAGCAGGTGGCGAACGCCATGCTGACCTTCGAGAGCGATTTGTTCGGCGCGCTCAAACCGACCGGCGCGCTGGCGCCGACCGACGCTGCCACGCCGATCGCCCCGCCGCGTCCGGTGGCCGAAGACATCGACCACCCGATCAATCCGAAAATAATCGGCACGGCGCAGGATGCTCAGCTGCGCGCCGCCCTCGCACTGCTCGCCGTCCACCGGGCCGCGGCGCGATAGGCGCCCGCACCGTCAATCACGGTGACGTGGCCAGCGCGACGCCTTCCTCCCCGCAAACAGGGGGAGACGGGTGCGAGCGGGTTGACTGGTTCTGACCCAACGGAGGCAATGAGGCCAATGAGGCCCCGCGCGACGATCGGCTGGTCTGCCCTTTTTGCGTCACACGGCCTTCATGGGGAACCGCCGCCCGCACCCTTCTAGCGGGACGGGACTTTAGACGGGATTCGCCGGATCAAAAGCTAAAGCTGTGAACCCCGAAATAGCCCGCAACCAAAATTATGACGACCACTATGCCAATGATAGTGAAGATGTTCATTGTGTTCTACTCCTGATCGATCGAGCGCCATTCCGGGAATTGTTCAGTCAGATGAGTTTCGAGATAAGTTCGGGATTACGATGATATAAGCTTCGGAATCTACCTACCCTACCCGGAGAGATGACGCTACCCAAGCGGCGCTTCGATAAATCGCAATCACACGCCACGCCATATCGAGGGCGACGGCGCGATCTAAGTACTTTCCGAGTCTACTGTCAGCGGCCCGCCGTCGGAATATAATCAGGATGCGCACTTATGTTCTCCTTAGGAGTAGCAGTCATGAATAAGGATCGGATCGCCGGAGCGGCGAAAGAAATCAAGGGCTCGGTCAAGGAGGCTACCGGCAAGGCGATCGGCGATTCCAAGCTGGTGTCCGACGGCAAGGCCGACAAGGTCGTGGGCAAGATCCAGAACGCTATCGGCGGTCTCAAGGACGCGATGAAAGAGTAACAGGATAGGCGTCCACAATTCGTGTCTTGGAGGAAGCTATGGAACTCCTGTTGATCGTCGTTGTGCTTCTCTTTCTGTTCGGCGGCGGCGGTTATTACGGTTACCGCCGGTGGCGCTGACCGCGGCTCCTGCGGGTCGACCCTACCGGTAAGTCCATTACAACAATAAGAGCGAGCGAAGCGGCGGTCAGCCGCTCGCTTCATCTGAGCGAGACCCGCGATCTTTCGCGGCGGTGCCGAGCGGAGGAGCCGTATGTGCCGGGTGCAATGACCGAATTGATAGGGTGGGGGGCCGCGACCGTTCTCTTGGCGACGATGGGTCGCCAAGTCTACACCCAATGGCGCGATGGTATTTCGCAGGGTGTATCGAAGTGGCTTTTCATCGGTCAACTGGTCGCCTCATCGGGCTTCGTCATGTATAGCTGGCTGCTGGGAAACTGGGTGTTCGTCGTAACTAACGTGTTGATGCTGCTGACAGCCGGCCTTGGCCAATGGATCTACCTCGGCAATAAGAAAGGGGTTGTGGCACCTGACGGCGCCCAACAGCCAGGCGGCGGGTGATCGTCAATGGAAGCTGAGAGTGATTCAAGAGACTTTCCTATTGTCTGTGTGGGTGGTTCAGCCGGCGGTCTCGACGCCTATACCCGCTTACTACGGCATCTGCCGGTCGATATGGGTGTCGGTATCGTCATTGTTAATCACCTCAGAACCGTAGCCACCATGCTGCATGAAATTCTCCCACGCTATACACAGATGCCCGTTGAACTGATTACGGAAGGATTGCTCGTCCAGCCCAACCGGGTATTCATCATTCCGGAAAAGCGTGACTTACACGTTCTTAACGGAGAGTTCCGATTAAAGCCGATATCGAAGCCCAGGGGATGGCCTGACGTAATTACGGTCTTTCTGCGTTCTTTAACACAGCACTGGGACGGCAAACTTATCGCTGTGATTGTCTCTGGCTATGATGGCGATGGGGCGGCAGCGTTACGCGGTATCAAAGAAGTGGGGGGCATTACCATCGCGCAGAAGCTTGAGACAGCCGGGCAGCCTGATATGCCTGAGAGCGCAATAGCAAGCGGATATGTAGATTTTGTTCTTTCACCCGAGGATATCGCTCAAGAAATAACGCGAATTGCTCATGGAACACCGAACGCTTGCGGGATGCACGCCCTCTAATCCCACCAAGACCCGCGCCTACGCCGCGTCCTCGCCGATCGAGAGGAGCGGGAAGCGGCGGCTCGAACGCCATGTGCCCGAGACCCATCTACTGCGGGCGATCGATCGCTTGGTTGACCTGAGCAGTGTTTGGGCGCGCTTGGCGCCCTTCTATTGTGGATCGCGGATGGTCGCCTGGTAACTCAACGCGATCTTCGACCGACCAATGCCTCCCGTTTTTCAATAAGGATGTAGCCTGAGTAGTTTCCGAACCTATCTGTCGGGTTTTGCTGCCTGCTATCAACAACCACGTTGTTATGGAGGATCCAGATGGCAGACAACAAAACCGAACATCGTGGCGACATGGGCAAGGTTGCTGAAGATCGCGAGAAGGTCCCTGAAGCGGGACGGAAGGGTTCCCAGCGCACCCAGGGCGGCCACCAGGAAACCCAGCCCAGTCAGAGCAGCGAGAAGGGCAAGGTCGCGCGCTGAAATTTTCTGAGGTCGCGAGAAGGGGCCAGGGGGAAAACCGAGGGTTTCCCCCGGTTTCGATACTCCCCCGCTCGGAAGCTGTAGCGACTTCGCGCTAGCTGACACGCGCGACGAGCGGCGCCAGAAACTCGCGCAGCACCGGCGACCATTTGGCGTGCTCGGGCCCGGCCGAGCTATGACCGAGATCGCTGTCGATCTCAAAATAGCGCGCCGCGACCCCGGCCTCGGCGAGCGCCTGCATCACCGCGGGCGCAATCTTCGGCGGGAACAGCGCGTCGCTGCGGCACAGCAGGTAGAGCACTCTGGCCTTGATCTTGCGGAAATCGGGGCGCGCATCAAAGCCGATAAGCGCCCGCCGCAGGATCAAGAGCGAGTTGGCGTCCCAGTTCCTGGCCCAGTTCGCGGCAGTCTCGCGGATCGCCGCCTCGCGCTCGGCCGGGTCGGGATAGCGCGCCGAGAGGTTCGCCTCGATGCCATAGCGCTTCAAGGTCTCGACCCGGATCTCGGTCAGCACCGCCTTGGCGCCGCCCTTGCCGTAGTAGCGCCCGCCATGCCATTGCGGATCGGTGGCGAGCCGCGCCCGCATCTCGGCAAGCTGCTTGTCGGTGTCGGCGGACGCCCATGGCGCGGTGTTGACCGCGACGATCGCGTCCATGAAGTCGGGGTAGGCGACCGCCCATTGAAAGCCCTGATAGCCGCCGTAGGAAGGCCCGGCAACCGCAACCAGGTGCCGGACGCCGAGCGAGTCGAGGAGCCGCTTCTGCGCGGCGACGATGTCGCGCAGCACGATCGCGGGGAAGTCGGGGCCGTACGGCTCGCCGGTCGCCGGATTGATGCTCGCCGCATTGGTCGAACCGTAGGACGAGCCCAGCATGTTGCTCGCCACCACGAAGAGCCGATCGGTATCGATCGCCTTGCCTGGCCCGATCAGCCCGTCCCATGATCCCGGCAGATTGCCGTTGCTCGGATTGCGCCCGGCGGCGTGATGGCTGCCGGTAAAGCCGTGCGTGAACAGCACCGCGTTGCGCCCGCCCTTGGAGCGATTTGGCGGCGCCAGCCGGCCGTAGGTTTCATACGCGATCGTCGCCTCGGGCATGACCGTGCCGTTGGCGAGAGTAAAATCGCGGATCGTGAAAAACCGATCCTCGACCGTGCCGATGTCGCTGGTCTCCGGCGGGGCTGCGTCGGTCATGTCGCTTACCTTTGGTGCCTGCGCCGCGGCCAGGGTTTGCGCGGCGCTGGATCGATTGTGCACATCGGCATCCCGGCTGTCACCAACCCCCGAGCCGAGCCTGTCGTTGCGCCAGCGCCGGGGCTGCCATAGCTTAGCCGCCTGTTTCGATCTCTCGGGGATGCGATGCGCCCGGTTCTGCCCGCCCTTGTGCCGCTCCTCTTGATCGCCGGATGCGACGCCGGCGCCTTGCCGCCCGAGCCGCCCGAGGCTAACCAGCAGGTGCGCGTCGGGTTTCCGCGCGGCGGCCTCGTCGACGCGATCGCGATCGACGCGATCGATCGCCTGCCGCTGCGCGCCGCCGAACTGGTCGCCGCCGATGGCACCACGGTCCGGGCCAGCAATATCGATGTCACCGCGTCGCCCACTTTTGCCACCGGCCAGTGGGTTGCCGGGGATCCGTGGCGCAACGCACTGACGGGCGGGGGGCCGGCGGCGGTCCTGACGATGCCGAACGCGCAAGCCGGGGCGGCGCTGCAAGGCCGGGAGCAGCTGTTGGCGACGGTGTCGAACACCGAGATCGCACTGCCCGATCCGGTCGCCTACCGCCGCGATTGGCGGAAATACCGGATCCGCCTCACCTTCGGCACGCCGCCCGGCGAGAGCGAGACGCGGGTGATCGCCGCGCCCGAGCCGCCGCCGTAGCCCCACCCTACCCTCCCCCGCAAGCGGGCGACGGTAGGCTGGAGGTCAGCCCGTCGAGGGTTTGCGCGAGGCGGGCGAGGTCCGGTTCGCGCGACAGCCGGTGGTCGCCGTCCTTGACCAGGGTCACTGCGACATCGCGGCTCTGGAGGCGCTCGGCAAGACGCAGGCTCAATCGCCATGGGACGGAGGCATCGGCTAGCCCGTGCAACAGCCGCACCGGCATGTCGAGCGCGATCGGCTCGCGCAATAGCAGGTGCCGCTTTCCGTCCTCGATCAGCGCGCGGGTGTAGAGATATCCAGCCGGGTCGAAGTCGGAGGGCAAGACGACCGTGCCCCGCGTCATGACCTCCTCGCGCTGCGCCGGGGTGAGCCGCGGCCACAGCAGCTCCTCGGTGAAATCGGGCGCGCCGGCGATGCCGACCAGCGCGGCAACGCGCGCCGGACGGGCCAGCGCCGCGAGCAGCATGATCCAGCCGCCCATGCTCGAGCCGACAAGGATCTGCGGACCCGTGGTCAGCGAATCGATGACCGCGATTGCGTCCGCGCGCCAGCGCCCGATCGTACCCAGCGCGAAATCGCCGCTGGACGCGCCATGCCCGAAATAGTCGAAGCGCACATAGGCCTGTCCGCTTCGCCGGCAATAATCCTCCAGAAACAATGCCTTGGTGCCGATCATGTCGGAGCGGAAGCCGCCGAGGAAGACAATCCCGGGAGCCTGCCCTTCGAGCCGATGGTAGGCGATTGTGGCGCCATCCGGGCGTGCTAGAATCTCCAGGTCCCCCCGGTTTGACTGAGCTGGCGCCGGGCGCTGTCGGGTGTGGCCATCGAGGTATTGCGGCAAGCGAATGAAATCCGACGATAGCATTGCGGGTCTGCCGGTAGAAGGCCGCCCTCCGGCGGTGTTGCAAATCATCCCGAGCCTCATATCCGGCGGCGCCGAACGCGGCACCGTCGACCTCGCCGGTGCGCTCGCCGCCGCCGGCTGGACTGCCTATGTCGCCTCGGCCGGCGGCCCGATGGAGCACCAGCTGGCGCGCGTCGGGGCGCGGCATCTGAAGCTTCCGCTCGCCTCGAAGAACCCCCTGGTGATGCGCCGCAATGCCGCCGCGCTCACCGAGATCATCCGCCGCCACAAGATCGACATCGTGCATGCCCGCAGCCGGGCGCCCGCCTGGAGCGCCTGCTCGGCAGCGCGCGCGACACGGCGGCGCTTCGTGACGACGTTTCACAACGCTTACGACATCGATCTGCCGCTGAAGCACTGGTACAACTCGGTGATGTCGCGCGGCGAGCGGGTCATCGCCATCTCGCATTTTGTCGGCCAGTACGTCGCCCAGACCTACGGCGTCGGTCCCGACCGCCTGCGCATCATACCGCGCGGCGTCGACACCGGCGCGTTCGATCCGCGTCGGGTCAACGGCGATCGGGTCATCGCGCTGGCGACCAGCTGGCGGGTGCCCGAGGACGCCGCGGTCGTCATGCTGCCGGGGCGCCTCACGCGCTGGAAGGGCGGGCTCGACTTCATCGAGGCGATCGCCCGGCTCGGCCGCCGCGACCTTTGCTGTCTCCTGGTCGGCGCCGAGCAGCGCCGCGGTTTCCGCCGCGAGCTCGAACACAGGATCGAGCGGCGGGGGCTCGGCGGCATGTTTCGCATCGTCGAGGACTGCCGCGACATGCCGGCGGCCTACGTGCTGGCGGATGTCGTGGTTTCCGCCTCGACCGACCCCGAGGGGTTCGGGCGGGTGATCATCGAGGCGCAGGCGATGGGCCGTCCGGTGGTCGCGACCGACCATGGCGGCGCCCGCGAAACCATCCTGCCCGGGGTCACCGGCTGGCTGGCGCCACCGCGCGACCCGGCGGCGCTGGCAGCCGCGATTGGCGAGGCGCTGCGGCTCGACGCCGCCGAGCGCGCGGCCTTTGCGCGCCGCGCGATGGGCCAGATCGCTTCCGGCTATACCCGCGAGGCGATGTGCGCAAAGACGATCGACGTCTATGAGGAACTGCTGTTCCCCGAGCCCACCGCTCAACTCTTTCCCGCTCCGAGGGAGCGGATGCCCGCCCGTCGGCGACTGCCGAGTGAGGGCGACCTGATCGAAAACTGATCTGTCCGTGCCGGGAGAATCATGCGATTCAACAAACTAAAGCCGAGCGCAGGATTGGTCGCGGTTTGCACGGCGCTTGTAGCATTGGCACTGCTGACCCAGTCCTCATTTGCGGAACCATTTCGCGTTCTGCTGCCGTCCGGAGCGTCACGACATCCCGCGGTACTTCTTGTGTCTGGCTGCTCCGGCTTCATCGCTATCAATGGCGTCAATTTGTATGAAGAACGGGCAGCCGACTTGCAGGCTGCGGGATATGCCGTCGTGTTCGTCGACTATCTCGGCCGCCGAAGCTTGAAGACCTGCAGCGGCCAGATCTCCACCGCCCAAGTCGGTGCCGATATCCTCGAAGCTGCGGCGTGGGTACGTACCCGGTCTGACATCGATGCGGCCCGCGTATCGGTCATCGGTTGGTCCTATGGCGGCGGCGGTGTCATCGCGGCACTGATGGCAATGCCGCCGGGAGCGCCGGCGTTCGCGAAGGCGGTAATGTACTATCCCGATTGCCGTGCGGCACGGCCCTGGTCGGTTGTGGGGGTCGCTGCGCTAATGCATTTGGGAGCAATCGATGAGGTGGCGCTTCCCGCCCTATGCAACGCAGTGGTGAAGGGAGCGCCGCCGAATACCTTGCGTGCGGTCACATACCCCAACGCCCGTCACGGTTTCGATCTCCGCAGCCTGCCGGAGCGTACCCAATACCAGTTCGGTACCATCGGCTACAACGCCGATGCAGCTCAGGCGTCGTGGGCGGACACCATCGGTTTCCTGAAATGACAGGACGGCGCGGCAGTCGACGGTTGGGCAAATTGGGTTGTAAGGTCGGCGGCTCAATGAAACCGTGGCTTCACTTCCTCGCATAACAGCTTGAGCGCGTTCAACACCCGGTCCTGCGGGATTTGCCCGCCGCAGTTCAGTTCGGCAAGGATGCCGTCGAGCCCGATCTGTTCCTCGACCTCGCGCAGCCGCGCCGTGAACCCGTTGGGCTCGTCGATCAGGACTTGCGTCGCGAGCGCCTCCTCATAGGTCAACGCCTCCAGCCGCTCGACCCGGCGCAAGCGCTGCGCGGCGACCTCGCCGCCGGCGCGGCGCGCCGAATCCCGGCCCAACTCGGCCTGATAGCGAAAAAAGCTCATCAGGCTCGCCTCCGCCTCGGCCCGGGCGCGCCGCCTAGTTTCGGCGAGGTAGGCCGGCACCCGCAGGAACACCTTGCCGCGCCCCTTGAAGCCCGCCGCCGCATAGGCCGCGCGATAGGCCTTGATATGCTCGGCCAGTTGCGAGAACGGGCCCTGGCGCACCGCGACAAAGATCGGGAGCCCGAGGCGGCCGATTTGCGGAAAGGTCTCGGGCGTGGCCGCCGCCATGCGCAATACCGGATATGGCTTCTGCCAAGGCTTTGGCGACAGCGACACGTTGGTGAAGCTGTAATATCGGCCCTCATAGGAGAACGCCGGCTCGGTCCATGCCCGCCGCATGATCTCCAACGTCTCGGCAAAGCGCTCGCGGCTTTCCGCATAGGAGATGCCGTAATCCTCATAGGTGCGCACGACGCCGCTGCGGCCGATGCCATAGATCAGCCTGCCGTGGCTGATCTGGTCGATCGTCGCGGCCTCCTCGGCGAGGCGCAGCGGGTGCGACAGCGGCAAGACCTGGACCGCGATGCCGATCCTGATCGTGCTCGTGCGCGCGGCGATCGCGCTCGCCACCATCATTGGCGCCGACAGCACCGAGCGCTCGGGCGCGCCGTGCAGTTCGGCCAGCCATGCCACGTCGAGACCGACCCGCTCGGCGGTCTCGATTTCAGCCAGCGCCCGATCGAAAGCGGCGCTGTCGCCGCCGCGGGCGCCATCGGCGGCTATTGGCGGAAATTCCATGAAGCTGCCGAATTCCATATCCGAAAATCTCCGTTGCGCGCCGCTCGCCATCATCATGGCGAGGATGCGATCACGCAAGCAGGGCATCGCCAACGGTCGACGACGGCAATAATCCCGGCGGGCCAGGGATGCCAACACTGTGGTTCGCGTATAACGCGACGAGACCGTTGCGTTGCGTTGAGGTTTGGCGCAGCATGATCGAGCCGTCGACAGCGGGAGACCTCCACATGCATTGGAAACGGATTACCCTTGCGGCCGCGCTGGTCGCCGCGCTCGCCACCCTGCCGTTCTCGAATGCCGACGCGCACCGCTGGCGTGGAAGCCCGCTGTTCTGGCCGTTTGTCGCCGGGGCCGCGGTCGTCGGCACCGCTGCGGCGATCGCCACCGCGCCGCTCCGGGCCGCCGCGGCGCCTTATTATTACTATCCGCCGCCGCCCGCACCCTATTACGCGCCACCGCCAACCTATTACCCACCGGGCTATTATTACGGCCCGCGCTGAGCTGGTTTGCCTCGCGGGGCTGGCGCCGCGGGCGCCAGCCCCGCTACACTCGGCACCGTCGACTTCGCCCCCAGGAGGTGCCGCGATGCAAATCCCGCGGATTGCGACCCCGGCCCTGCTTGTGGTCGGGCTTGCCGCCTTGCCGATTTCGGCTGCCAAAGCGCAGTATTATGGCCCGCCCTGTACACCGTTTCCGCTGACCTGGCCGTTCTGCGTCGTTGGTGCGGTTGTCGGCACTGCCGCAGCGGTCGTCACGGCGCCCTTCCGGGCGGTGGCGCCCGCGCCCTATTATTACCCGTCGCCACAACCCTATTATTACCAACCGCCGCCCTATTACCCGTCGCCCGGCGGCAATCCGCTGCCGGGTTCTGTGGTGCCGCCGCCGTCGCGCTGAGCCGGTTGCTCTCGCACAGGGCTGGCGCGGCCGGGGCCAGCGCCGCTACACTCCCGCCTCCGAACTCACCCCCCAGGCGAACCACAGGAGGCGCGGCGATGCGGATCCACAATCTCTACACCGATGCGAGCGGCCAATCGCATTTCCGCGACGTCGAGGTCGAATGGGTCGAGGAGGGGCGCGCCGGCAAGCTGTCGAAGCGGCTGCCGGCGACCGGCATCATTTTCCGGGAAGTGCAGCCGGATTACGACCTCGACTGGCACCCGGCGCCGCGTCGGCAATACATCATCAACCTCGACGCCGGGGTCGAGATAACCGCAAGCGACGGCGAAAAACGGATCATCGGTGCCGGCGAAGTCTTCCTCGTCGAGGACACCACCGGCAAAGGCCACCTGTCGAAGGCGGTCGGAGGCAAGATCCGCCACTGCATCTTCGTGCCGGTGGAATAGCCGCATGAGCGAAAGGCCCAGCCAATTCGGGGGCGGCTGCCTCTGCGGCGCGGTGCGGTTTGTCGCGACCGGCCAGCCAAAGGGTGTTTACTGGTGCCATTGCGAGAGCTGCCGCCGGCATACCGGGGCACCGGTTTCGGTCTTTGTCAATTTCGAGCGGGCGGCCTACCGAGTGACCAAGGGCGAGATCACCCGCTTCGAATCGACGCCTGGGAGGACGACGCGCGGCTTTTGCGTGCGCTGCGGCTCGACCCTGACCTGCGAGACCGTGGGCCTCCCGACCGAGACGCATTTCCATGTCGGCGCCTTTGACGACGCCGCTCGCCTCGAGCCGACGCGCCACGTCTTTCCCGACGAGCGCCTGCCCTGGTTGCATACCGAGGGCGCTTAGATCTCGGTTCGATCGGCCCCGTTGCGGTGCCGCTTGGCGGCGGATGGGTGGCGCCCAGCTCGCCTACATCCCGAGGATCGAGCCGGTCATCGAGCGCGGATCGCGGCGCGGCCAGCGGTGGTTTTCGACCTGGTGGAAGAATTCGGCGAGCGTGCGGTTGAACAGGTCGGGTTCCTCGAGGTTGAGGGCGTGCCCGGTGTTCGGGAAGACGACCAGCGCCGCGCTGGGGATCGTCCGCTTCATCAGAAGGCCGGGATCGAGGCACGGGTCGTCCTCATCACCGGTCGCGATCAGCGTCGGCACGTCGAGCTTCTTCATCTGCTCGGTCAATTCCCACAGCGAGGGGCGGCGAGCCTGCACGCCGCGCTGCGTGTTGGCCGCGCCGCGCGTCGAATGCTCGCCCAGTTGCGTGAGGAACTCGGCATAGCCGCGCGGGTCCTTGTTTTGCAGCTGCACGCGGGTCGGGCCGGCGCCGTAGGTCTTGCTGACCTCGGCCATGCCGCGGCTCTCGATCTGCGCCGCGGTGCGGGCAACCTCCTCGGCAAACTGCTGGCGCTTGTCGGGCTGGGCGCCATAGCCGCAGCCGGCGACCACCAGGGCGGTGGCGCGCTCGGGATAGGAGAGGCCGAAATGCAGAACGGCAAACCCGCCCATCGAGATGCCGACGATATGCGCCTTCTGGATCTTGAGCCCGTCGAGCACGGCCAGAATATCGTCGCGCGCCCGTTCCTGAGAGTACTGCCGCCAGTCCTCGGGAACATCGGAGGGCGGATAGCCGCGCGCGTTGAACGCGACGCAGCGATAGCGCCGCGAGAAATAGCGCAGTTGCGTCTCATAGCTGCGATAATCCCCGGCAAACTCGTGGACAAAGACGATCGGGTGGCCGGAGCCGACCTCTTCGTAGTAGAGGCTGACGCCGTCATCGGTGGCGAGGTGGGGCATCGGGGTTCCTGTATCTCACTGAGCAGCCCATCTTAACAGCATGGCGGCGACAGACGAGAGAGGAGGGGAAATGCAATCCGATCGGCACGAACGAATCAGCGAGCGCGCCTATCAGATCTGGGTCGCGGAGGGTCGCCCCCACGGCAGGCATGACGAGCATTGGCAACGCGCGGAACGCGAGATTGCCGAGGAGGAGCTACGGGCAGCCGCCGCGCTGGCCGATCGGGCCGTCTGCGCGGCCGGGACCGCAAAGCCGCGCCGACCGCGGCAAGCGGCCGCTGCAAAAAAGCCCGGAACAAAGACAACAGCCAAATCGGGCGCGACCACCGCCCCGGCGCGCCGCGGGCGGCGCACGCCGAGCGGGACGTCCTCCTCCTAGTCCAGGCCGCGCTTCGCATCACTCCGCCGCGCGAGGCTCATTGGGATCGTCTTGGCGATCTCCTTCTGCCGGTCGAATTCGGCGCGGCGGCGGGCGATCTCCTCCGGCAAAAGGCGTGCGACATTGGAGTAGTCGAGCTTCCAGGCCGGGTCCGCGCTCCAGCGCAGCGGGGATTGCAGCGTCGTGCGCGGCCCCGGCGCCGCCTCCAGGACGCGCAGCGCGAGTTCTAGCGTCACGGCCTGCGATTCCGGGTCGTTCGGACGCCCAGCCGGGTTGCCGAGCGGGAAGTCGCTGAACAGGAACCGCGGCACGCCGACGTATTCGACGATGTCCTTGGCGCAGCCCATGATCACGGTCGGGATGCCGTTCGCTTCGAGGTGACGGGCGGCCAGACTCACGGTCTGGTGACACACCGGTCACACCGCGACGAGAATGACCGCGTCGGTCTTGTCCTCGCGAAGGCGCGCCAACAGCTCCGGGCAGTCCCGCTCGATCGTCGTGCGGTGGCTGCGGTTGGTCGGAGCGCCGTGAAAGCGCGCCGCCACAGCGCCGATCCGTCCCATCGCCGCGGCGCGGCGCAGCTCTTTCAGCGGAAACCAAGTGTCGCTGTCCGCGGCCGTGGTATGGGCGCGGTCGTAGGCGACATGCGAGATGCGCAGATCGGGATCGGCCGCGCTGTCGTCCGAATAGACCCGGTAGAACTTGGTGGCGGCGTTGTAGGGCGCGCCCGGCCCCTGATCGCCCTTGTCCGGCTGATAGGGCGCCGCCGTCGTGATGAGCCCGATGCGGCTGTCGGCAAGCGGCTTCCGCAGCGGCGCGAACGGCACCTCGGCATAATGCGCCCAGCGGTAGGGCGCGCCGTACCCCAGCGCCTGATAATAGTCTGGGATGCGCGTCAGATAGGGGATCGGCGCATCATGCTCGGGCGCAAACCCGAGCTCCTCCCCGCGCTCAACCATCCGCTTTTCCCTTTCTGTTGCATTCCCGTGCACCGCCAAGCTTTATCTCACCATTGCCGCTTGGAGAAAACATCATGCGAAGACGCACGTCTGGGCTCGCAGTGACCGTCGCGATCGCATTGTGGCTGGCGCCGGGTGGCGCCGTCGCACAGCAGAGCGGCGGGGTGCTCAAGCTCTATCACCGCGACAGCCCGGCGAGCATGTCGATCCACGAGGAGGCGACGATCTCGACCGTGGGTCCGATGATGGGCGTCTTCAACAACCTGATCCTGTTCAACCAGCATCAAAAGCAGAACCGGCCGGAATTCATCGAGCCCGAGCTGGCCGAGAGCTGGTCGTGGAACGAGGACCACACCCGGCTCAACTTCAAATTGCGCCAGGGCGTCAAATGGCATGACGGCAAACCGTTCACCTCAGCCGACGTCAAATGCACCTGGGACATGCTGACCGGCAAATCGCCGAACAAGCTGCGGCTCAACCCGCGCAAGGCGTGGTACCGCAATCTCGACGAGATCGTCGTCGATGGCGATTACGCTGCGACGTTTATCTTGAAGCGGCCGCAGCCGGCCTTCCCGATGCTGCTGGCCTCGGGCGATTCGCCGGTCTATCCGTGCCACGTGCCGCCGGCGCAGATGCGGCTGCACCCGATCGGCACCGGCCCCTTCAAATTCGTCGAATTCAAGCCGAACGAGCACATCACCCTGGTCCGGAACCCCGATTATTGGAAACCGGGGCGGCCCTATCTCGACGGGGTCGAATGGACGATCGTGCCGAACCGCGCGACCCAGAGCCTCGCCTTTATCGCCGGCCAGTTCGACATGACCTTTCCCTATGAGGTCACGATCCAGATGATCCACGACATCAACAGCCAGGCGCCCAGCGCGATCTGCGAGATCGACCCGACGCCGATCCAGTTCAACCTCCTGATAAATCGCGACAACCCGCCGTTCAACGAACCCGACCTCCGCCGGGCGATGCAGCTGACGATCGAGCGCAAGGCCTTTCTCGACATCACCTCCGAAGGAAAGGGCGAGATCGGCGGTGCGATGGAGCCGCCGCCGGCCGGTCTATGGGGCCTGCCGCCCGAAATCCTGCAGACGCTGCCGGGTTACGGCCCCGACGTCGCCGCCAACCGCGCCGAGGCGCGCAAGCTGATGGAAAAGCACGGCTATGGGCCGAACAACCGGCTCCCGGTCAAGGTCGCAACCCGCAACATCGCGCAATACCGCGATCCGGCGGTGATCCTGATCGACCAGATGAAGCAGATCTATATCGATGGCGAACTCGAAGTCGTCGAGACCGCCAACTGGTTCCCCAAGATCGCCCGCAAGGACTACATGATCGCCGGCAATCTGACCGGCAGCGGGGTCGACGACCCCGACGCCTATTTCTACGAGCATTACGCCTGCGGCTCGGAGCGCAACTACACCAACTACTGCAACCCCGAGCTCGAAAAGATGTACGAGCGGCAATCAATCGAGCCGGATCAGGAGAAGCGCAAGAAACTGGTCTGGGAAATCGACCGCCGGCTGCAGGAGGATGCCGCCCGGCCGATCATCTACAGCTACGACCTCGCCACCTGCCATTACCCGCGGGTCCACGGGATCACGACGATGGTCAACAGCCTGTTCAACGGCTGGCGTTTCGAGGAGGCCTGGCTCGACAAGTGAGCAAGGCCATGCGGGGGGTTATTCGGCGGCCACCCGCGGCGCCTCCTGATCCGGGCTCGACGCTTCCGCTGCATCTGCTTCATCGTAGTCGAGCAGTGCCGTCGCCTCACCCTCCGGCAACGTCTCGACGGCGCGCAATTGGCGCTCCATCGCGCGCCGGCGGCGTCCGACCTCGTCGTCGATCACCTTTTGCGCCTCGTCCAGCTTCCTGCTGACCTTGTCGATGACCCCGCCGAATTTCGCGAATTCGTGCTTGACCGCCCCGAGAACCCTCCACACTTCGGTTGAACGCTGCTGGATGGCCAGGGACTTGAAGCCCATCCGCATCGCGGTCAGCAACGTAAAGAGGGTGGTCGGTCCGGCGATCATGACGCGACACTCGCGCTGAATTGCGTCGATTAGGCCGGGACGCCGGACGACCTCGGCGAACAGCCCCTCGGTCGGCAGGTACATCACGGCGAAGTCCGTGCTGTGCGGCGGGTGAACATATTTGGCGCAGATGTCGCGTGCCGACTCCCGGATGCGCAACTCGATCGCACGGGAGGCCTGCTCGACATCGGCTTGATCGCCGCGTTCGGCGGCGAGCGCCAGCCTTTCATAATCGGCGGTCGGAAACTTGACGTCGATCGGCAGCCAGACCGGCATCGTATCGTCACCGGGAAGGCGGATCGCGAATTCGACCCGCTGATTGCTGCCGGGATGGATTTCGACGTTGCGGCCGTACTGGTCGGGCGCCAGAACTTCGGCCAGCATGCTTTCCATCCCGATCTCGGTCCACGTACCGCGCGACTTGATGTTGGTGAGCACCCGCTTCAGATCACCGACCCCCACCGCCAGTGACTGCATCTCGCCGACTGACCTATAGACTTGCTCGAGCGAGTCGTTGACCTGCTTGAAGCTGGCGCCAAGCCGCTGCTCCAGCGTGGTCTGCAACTTCTCGTCGACAGTCAGGCGCATCTGTTCGAGCTTCGCTTCGTTACCGGTACGGAGCTCCTCCAGTTTTGCGTCGACTTTGCCGCGCAACTGTTCCTGTTCGTCGCGCAACCGCTGTGAAAACCCATCGAAACCACCTCGAACGGTGCCGGCCAGCTGGTTGAGCGCCTCTTGAACATGGATGAGACCTTCGGCTTGCGCCGTGGTCCCTTCCTTCACTTTGTCAAAAGCGGCGATTAGCCCATCGCGCGCACCGGAGGCAATCTCCCGCCGCAATCCCTGGTCCATCTCGCCGAGGGCGCGGCGAAGCGCCTCGTTGTTGCGCTCGATCGCGTCGAACCGGCCGCCAAAAACCATCGCGAGCCCGACCGTCCCGCGGGTCCCAGATTTGACGATAAGCAAGACCCAACCGATCAGGGCCAGATTTGCGATGGCGAGCCCGGCCCCGGCGTAGACAGTCCAATCAGAAAGCATGAACTTTCTCTTCTACCCTCACCGATCGGCACGGCCTGCGGGTAACCCAAATATGTTCCGCTTATGTTCCAAACCGTAGTGAAGCCCCCGCGCCGAGGCAAGCCAAATCGGCCGGCCCCTGATTTTCCGCCGCCAGCGGCGCGGCGCGTGGGGTTCGCCGCGGTCGAATTGTCCGAATCGAGCCCTATCCGCTGCCGCCTTCGACAGGGTGGCCTTCGGCGCGCCAGCGCAGCATGCCGCCGGTCAAATTGGCGACTTTCTCGAACCCGGCTTTCTGCAGGATCACGGTCGCCTGGGCCGAGCGGCCGCCGGCGCGGCACACCGTGACGATCGGGCGCTCGTTCGACAGCTCGGCCGCCCGCCCGGCCAGTTCACCGAGCGGGATCAGCACGGACCCGGCGATATGGCCCAACGGGCCGTTAAACTCGCCCGCTTCTCGGACATCGAGGATCTGCGCCGCCCCGGCGTGCTCTTCCAGGCCATGCGGGTCGATCTCCCACACCCCGGCGAAGCTGTAGCGCAGCGGCGCCCAGCCCGGGTCGCCCAGCGGGTCCTCGCCGGCCCCGGCGCCGTCCGGCCGGCCGCAGCGCAGATTGGCCGGCACCGCGATATCCATCAGCTTGGGATGGGCGAGGCCGAGGTTCTTCATGTAGCCGGTGAAGTCCCCGAGGCTGATCTCGCCGCCGATCCGCGGGTTGAAGCGGCGCTCCTCGGCGACGCTGGTCACGGTCAGCCCGCGGTAGTCGTGCGCCGGATAGAGCAGGCAATCGTCCGGCAGCGTGAAGATCTGCTCGTGGATCGAGCGGTACATCGCCGCCGTGTCGCCCTCCTGGAAGTCGGTGCGGCCGGCGCCGCGGATCAACAGGCAATCGCCGGTAAACGCCATGCTGCGGTCGTCGAGCACAAAGGTCAGACAGCTGTTGGTATGGCCGGGGGTGGCGCGTACCATCAGGCGGCGCCCGCCAAAGGCGACGACGTCGTCCTGCGCCAGCATCCGGTCGGCGCCTACTGCACCGCTCGCCGCCGACACTAGGATCCGGCTGCCGGCGCGGCGCTTCAACAGCCAAGCGCCGGTGACGTGATCGGCGTGGACATGGGTTTCCAGCGTCGCGAGGAGGGTGAGGCCAAGCTCGCCCAACAGCGCCGCATCGCGTCGCACTTGCTCGAACACCGGGTCGATAAGAAGAGCAGTGCCACTCGCCCGATCACCCAGCAGATAGGTGTAGGTCGAGGATTGCGGATCAAAGAGTTGTCGGAATACCAGCATCGCCCCCTCCCCGCCGGTCGGCACATGGTACCGCGCTCAGAGTCTGCCGCGTCAACGGGGTATGCTGCACTCGGGGAGCCGAGGCAAGCCCTGGATGGCGCCCTGATCTGGTTCGTTGTAACGGCGCGCGGGCGGCCTTATTTTCGCCCCGCCGACCGCGAGCGTCGCTGCGCCCGGCTCTACTGGGTCATTGTCCTCGGCAGCGCTAGCGGGGACCCGCCCTGACGCAACGGTTCTCGCGGGCGTCGAACTGCTCGCCCTCCGGGCATCTGGTCGCTCGCTCCGCCCTGACACAGCGGTTCTCGCGCGCGTCGAACTGCTCGCCCTCCGGACATCTGGTCGCCCGTTCCGCCCTGACACAGCGGTTCTCGCGGGCATCGAACTGCTCGCCCTCCGGACATCTGGTCGCCCGTTCCGCCCTGACGCAGCGGTTCTCGCGCGCGTCGAACTGCTCGCCCTCCGGACATCTGGTCGCCCGTTCAGCCCTGACGCAGCGGTTCTCGCGGGCGTCGAACTGCTCGCCCTCCCGACACCTGGTCTCCCGCCCCTCCCCGATCCCCACGCATCGGTTTTCCAAGGGGATCATCACTTGTCCGGGCGGACAGCCAGCCGCCTCGGCGATCGAAACGAGATGCGCCCCGACAATCAACGCCAGGGCCAATGCGACGAAGGCGAGACCAGCCCCAAGACGCAAGCACCGCGCCGCTGTTTTCCAACCCATAACGCCCCTCCCGATTGGCCGAGCTCATACGGGCCCGATCCGCCGACCGGGCGCGAACGCGGCACTTTCGCCATTCCGTTAGAACGCGTCCTATCACGGGAAAATTCCATAGCCGCTGGCCGCGTTGTAACGGGGCGCGGCTGGCCTTATTTTCGCGCCATCCGCGGCGCTCGCCGCTTGTTCCCCGGGGTGATCCCGTGACCCAATCCCATCTCCCGCCGCTGCCGCCCTATCCGACGAGCCGGCTGCGTCGCAACCGCCGCGATCCGTGGTCGAGGAAGCTCGTCGCCGAGAGCGTCTTGAGCGCCGGCGATTTGATCTGGCCGGTCTTTGTCCACGATGAGAAGGCGCGCGAGGCGATCCCGGCGATGCCCGGCGCCTGGCGCCTCTCGATCGCGGCCCTCGTCGATGCGGCGGGCGCGGCGGCGGGGCTCGGCATCCCGACGATCGCGGTATTCCCGGCGGTCGATCCGGCGCTGAAGGACCCGGAGGGCAGGGAAGCAGTCAACCCCGACAACCTCGTCTGCCGCGCCGTCGCCGCCATAAAAAAGGCATTGCCCGATCTCGGCGTGTTGTGCGACGTGGCGCTCGACCCGTTTACTTCGCACGGGCATGACGGCGTCATCCGCGACGGCTATGTCGCCAATGACGAGACCGTCGCGATCCTGCAGCGCCAGGCGATCGTGCAGGCCAAGGCCGGCTGCGACATCATCGCGCCCTCCGACATGATGGACGGGCGGGTCGGCGCGGTGCGCCGGGCGCTCGACGAAGCCGGCTATGACCGGGTGCGGATCATGTCCTACGCCGCGAAATACGCCTCGTGCTTCTTTGCGCCGTTCCGCGACGCGATCGGTTCGGCCTCCTCGCTCGGCAGCGCCGACAAGCGCACCTACCAGATGGACCCGGCCAACAGCGACGAGGCGTTGCGCGAGGTCGCGCTCGACATCGCCGAGGGCGCCGACATGGTCATGGTCAAACCCGGGCTGCCCTATCTCGACGTGGTGCGCCGCGTCAAGGAAGCCTTCGGCATGCCGACCTTCGCCTACCAGGTCTCGGGTGAATATTCGATGATCCGCGCCGCCGCCGAGCGCGGCTGGCTCGACGGCGAGCGCGCGATGATGGAATCTCTCCTCTGCTTCAAGCGCGCCGGCGCCGACGGTGTTCTCAGCTATTTCGCGGTCGACGCGGCGAAGCGCCTGAAGGCGGGGTGAGCCGAAGAGTTTTGCCATCGTCATCCCGGCGATATGACGAACCATATTTAGCGCATTGATATTGCTGGGAAAAACAATGACATTATCCTCTGTGTAGGAACTGTGTAGGAAAAATCGCGGGCCCTTTCATATTTCATCGCTAGGTCTACCGTGATTCGGGTGCTGGGGCCAAGCGCGATAAATGCGTTCGATCAACGGGCGCGTTAGGGAGCCTCGGGGCCACGGCCGCAGGCGGGAACACGGTCCGCCTTGCGTCGGCCTACGACGAGATGGGCGATGGGCGTGCGATGGCGCTTGTCTTCGCATTCGCGTCCGCGAGCGCGGTCGGGATCTTCAAATTTTTTCTGATCCAGGCGCGCCACCCTCTGGGGCGCTGCGGCTCCGCGACCCGCGGTCTATTCGGAGGGAGGCCGATAGACCGAGTTCATCGGTAATTTGTCTCAGCTCGGTCGAGAGGCCTGCAGCGCGCGCGGGGTCAACCTCGACTTCAATGTTAATCGCCGCGGTTAACTTGCCCGCGGCCCGCATTTTCGGGATCAACCTCGTGCCAAGCCGGTTCCATTGCTCCGGTGGGATATTGCCGTTGAGGCTGATCAGAACGGGGCGGCTGGACGTTGGCGCCTCGACTGGCCCGCTGGGTTCCTCCGGAGGTACCGGACTTTGCGGCGGCGTCGGCTCAGGCCCGGGGGTAGGCGTGATCTCCGGGGACCTGAGCTTGGCCGCGACGGCTTTGGTGAGGAGATAGACGTCGGCCTCGAACGCGATCTCGATCGGGTTGATATCCTCACGAAACCAAACCTTACGAAAACCCGCGCCCGGCTCGGCGCCGGAGGCGAGGCCGAACTCGCCGGCAGCGACGAATTCGGCGATGCGTGTCCGTAACACCCGGTCGGGGTCCAGTAGCCGCGTCAACGTACCGTTCAGGAAACTCTGCCGCAGGCTGCCGAGACCGCCCCTGCGGCCTCGATAGCGCACCGCCCGGCGCCGCCGGCTGGCGTCGATCAACACCCGCTCTTTCCGGGGGCTCGGGAATTTTGCCGCGCAGCGGTCGCGAGGAATGGCCCGCTATCCCGGAGTCCCCACGCGGCTTGCCGCGTGGGGTGGGGGGCCAGGGGAAAATTCTTGTTGAACGAAGCCGGAGCAACGCGACACAGGCCAAGGTGCCAGGTTTGCGCGTCAGAGAGAGGCTGCAAGGATGAGGCGGTCTGCCCCGAAAGGAACTCTTGCCAAAGAGCCGGGCGGCTCAGGCGAACGACCGGCCAGACGGGACGCCTCGAAGATTCCGGCGTGAGAGGGCACGTGGGGCAACGCTTGCCGTCAGCAAGCAGGAATTGGGAGCGTTCCGGTCAGAGGAGATGGGCGCGGCGATTGCGGCGTAGGCGAAGCGCCCCGCGACAGAGCCTTTAGACGGGTCCGGCATGTCCGTCGCTGGTCCAAGACCAGCCGCGTCCTAAACCGCCCGCCCCTGCCGCCGCTTTCGGAGCCGTAGCACCGATTCCTCTCCGCGGGCGCATCGCCCGCCCGTGCCCGCATAGCGGTGATCGACCTGCCTACTTCGTGGGGCGTAACGGCGACAGGAGCCGCTAGGCGATCGCGGGTGCTTATCCGGGACGAGACGCCCGCTCGGAATGATCGCGTCCGAGCGATGTGCTAAAATTTTCAGGACGCGACAACTCATAGCCGTTAAGGGCGGGAACTATGCTCAGGACACCCCTTTGCGACCTCTTCGGCATCGACGTACCGATCATACTCGCTGGGATGGGTGCTGGAGCAACGTCGGCAGAATTCGCCGCCGCGGTTTCTAATCAGGGAGGGTTGGGAAGCGTTGGCTCGCTCTTTTGCTCCACCGACGCAGTGAAGCGGGAAATCGACCTATTGCCCACCCTCACAAACCGCAATTTCGCGATAAATCACATCCCGCAAGCCTTGGATGTCGAAGCCTTTCGTCACACCCTGCGAGCTCGGCCTGCCGTAATTTCCTTCGCGTTAGATGATCCGGGCGATTTGATCCGTCAGGCCCATGTTGTAGGATCTCTAGTCATGGTGCAGGTCACGACGGTCGGTCAAGCCGTCCAGGCAGCCGAACGCGGGGTCGATGTGATCATCGCGCAAGGCAGTGAGGCCGGCGGCTTCACCGGGACCATCAGTACGATGGCGCTCGTACCGCAAGTCGTGGATGCGGTGTCACCAATCCCGGTTGTTGCCGCCGGCGGCATTTATGATGGGCGGGGTATTGCTGCAGCCTTCATGCTGGGAGCGGTCGGGGTCAACATGGGAACCCGCTTCCTTGCGTCCAAAGAAGCCCCCATTGACGATGATTGGAAGCAGGCGATCATCGAGGCCTACTCCGAGGACGCGGTGAAAGCAGAGGTCATCAATGACATCATTCCGGTGCCGGGCACCGTCGGATACGGCACCGTCGGACGAACCCTGCGCACTCCGTTTCTGGATGAATGGGGCGCCAAACGAGATGAAGCGGGCCGCAACGGCGAACGTCTTTGGGCGGAAATTGCCGAGAGACTTCGGCTGGGACAGCGTCGAGAAACGCTGGTTTGGGCAGGACAGACCGCTGGAGGAGTGAGAGAGATCCTGACTGTAGCTGAAATCATGCGGCAATTGATTGACGAGACCGAAGCTGCGCTGGCTCGGGTTTCCAGACTGCATTGAATGGGTACCCAGGCCACGCTAGTGGCCGCAATCGGCGCATCTTCGCGCTTGAACGGCGCGGCCTTGGCGTCGGCCCCAGGCGGCGATGCACTCGGCGCTTTCGGGCCGCCGCCCTGCAGCAGCACATCCCCGGGTGAGGGTGCGGTGAACCCGCACCAGAGCGCCGAGCCGCCCATCCCATGCCGCTGCGTTTGGCCCCGAAGCTGCCGTTCGTGGCTGCGCCAACGGGAAACTCGGAACGGCCGGGCGGCTGACATTCCGACCGCGCCGGGATCCGATCAGGCGGAGTTCACCCCGTCTTGCTTGACTTCTGCACACTTACATTGTTTCGGTCACACCCGTAGCTCGACCGGTTTCGAGCGTTTTCCAGCGGAGGTCTAGCCGATGTCGGCTCGCAAACGTCGCGCGGTCATCATCGGCGGGTCGATGTCCGGCCTGTTCTCGGCGGCATTTCTGCAGCGGAGCGGGTGGGACGTCGATGTGTATGAGCGCTCGGCCGTCGAACTGGTCGGTCGAGGCGCCGGCATCACCAGTCATCCGGAGCTGCTGGAAGCGCTTCACAAATGCGGCGCCGGGACCCGTGACCTCGGCGTCGAGGTCGACAGGCGGATCACCCTCGATCGCGACGGTTGCGTTATCGGGGAAACCCGCGTGCCGCAAATTCTTACTTCTTGGGACCGGCTGCAGCGCCTCCTGCGCGAGACCATCGACCAGGCGCGCTACCATCTTGGCCACACCTTCGAGCGGGTGGAGCAGAACGGTTCAGGTGTCCTCGTGCATTTCGCCGGCGGCCGCAGCGAGCGCGCCGATATCCTTATAGGCGGCGACGGCATCCGTTCGACCGTGCGCGCGCAGGTCGCCCCCGAGGTACAGCCGCTCTATTCCGATTACTATATTTGGCGCGGCACGCCCAACGAAGCCGATCTCAAGCCGGAAACCCTCGAAACCATTTTTCCATACTTCACCTTCTTCCTACCCGAGCGACAGCAGGTCCTCGGCTATCCGATCGCTGGACTGAACAATGACCTACGACCCGGCCATCGCCGCTATAATTTCATCTGGTATCGGGTGGGCGATACGCGAGAACTCCAAGAAATGTGCGTTGACGAGAATGGGCATCAGCACGAATACTCGGTTCCGCCGCCGCTGATCCGCAAAGACCTGATCGCGCAAATGCGCGCGGAGGCAAAAGAGATCATGCCGCCGCAGTTTTTGGACTGCCTCGACCATATGCGACCTTTCTTCACGCCAATCTACGATTTTTGGTCACCGCAATTCGTGTACGGGCGGGTTGCGCTAGTCGGGGATGCTGCGTCCTCAGCGCGCCCGCATATGGGCTTTGGCATGGCAAAGGCCGGCGGCGACGCCCAGGCGCTCTCTGAGGCGCTCGCCAGCCACGACGATATTGACGACGGGCTTGCCGCGTATAATCGGATGCGCCAGCCACTCGGCGAGCGCGTCGTCTTGCACGGGCGTAAGATCGGCGCGCAACTCGGCGTCAATTTGCGGACCGACGAAGACCGCGCGATGTGGAACCTGTTACAGGATTATCGCGCCATGATGGACTGGATCGCGGCACCCAATTTCTTGGCTGCTTACCGGTGAAGGCGATGCGCGTTCCTGCCGGGATCCGCAGCTCGTTCTAGGCGCGGCGGCGGGCGGCGAGGTAGTCGCGGCTGCCGTCCAGGATTAGGCTGGGACCACGCCACGCACCACACGGAAGATCATGGGAAATGACCGGGGTCCATCGGGCAAGCCAACCAGATATCCGGCACGAACATGCTGCTCGATCGAACTGCGGGCGTCATCCGAAAGTGCCATCAAAGGGGCTGTGACGCTGCCTGGGCCGCCGGTAAACGTAGCCCAATAATCCGCGAAGGACGGATACTCGCAATCCACGACAACGGGAACCTCCGTCACGTCGGCGAGGCCGATCTTCCGCCACAACGCCGCCTGACCGTTAGGCCAGAAGAGCTGGCGCCCCGCCCGCATGGATCTCAGCCTGGTAAAGTCGGTCTCAAGCACAGCACCGGTGTGAATGACGAGGTCGAAGGCGGGCATGCCACCAAAAAACTGATGAACAGCGGACGCGACCACGCCGCCTGGACGGGTCACGCGCTTCATCTCGCCAACTACCTGTTCAATCTCCGGGAGAACGTCCAGGGCCAGCGTGGAAACGGCCGCGTCGAATGAATCGTCGTCGAACCGCATGTGGCGCATATCGCCGACTTCGTACGCGATGTTCGGGTGGGACCGGTGGCGGCGGGCGCCTTCCAGATACCCTTCGGAGGCGTCCAGGCCAATGACACTCGCGCCGGCCTCGGCCAGCGCCTTCGATAAAACACCGGTTCCGCAGGCTACATCGAGCACGCGACCGCCCGGAGCGACATTGACACGGGTGAGAAATGGGTTTGCCAGATGTTCGCTCCAGCGCCCCATGAAAGCCTCGTAGGCGTCCGGATCAGTCCAATTATATCGCGGTTGCGCGGTTTCCAAGCCACCCCCCAGATCGAATCTGGACCCTAACACGGTCATGCGGGCCGCACGGTTCCTGCCTCACAGCCGTCGTCGAGTGAGCGCCTCGGAGGGTGCAGCGGTCGCATTCAAAGACTCTGTGGGCCCCCCTCGATAACACGAAGAGCTGGCTGAATGGCCGCGAGCGGGACGTTGAAGGCCACAACCGGCTGAGTGAGACCCTTGAGGGCGAGCGCGCCAATCTGTTCAGTTGCGATGCTTCCCTTTAGCGCGACATTGACGCGTTGACTGAGTAGAATTTGGCCGTCCTTGGCCTCGGCGCAGAGCCGGGCCGCAACGTTGCACACGGTCCCGATCGCAGTGTAGCCGGAGCGTTCGGAGAACCCGATCTGGCCCAGCGTCGCATAGCCCTGGGCGATGCCGACGCCGAATCCCAACTCGCGGCCACGCTCCCGCCAGTCGGCGATCAGTATGCTGGCGGCCTCGCGCATCGCCACCGACATCTTGACGGCGCGCTCTGCCGGATCGGGGATTGGAACGGGATCGTTGAAGAACACCATGATCCCATCGCCCGAAAACTGGTCGAGTGTCCCCTCGTATTCGCTGACGAGCGGCCCCAGGGCGCCGTGGTACTCGCGCAAGAAGTCGAGCACCTCCTCGGGTTCTGCTGTCTCGGTGAAGGCGGTGTAGCCGCGTAGGTCGCAGAATACGACGACGATCTCACGGCGGTGGCTTTCGAGGATTTTCTCATCACCCTGCGACACAATCAGCTCGGCAAGCTGGGGCGCAAGGAAGCGCTTCAGCCGCCCGACTCTCCCCAACTCCTCAACCTGTTCGGCGACGCGAGCTTCGAGGCCGCGATTGAGTTCCGCGACCTCATCGGTGCGCTGGCGCAATTCGCCGAGCAGCCGCGCGTTCTCCATCGCGATGACAGCTTGGGCGGCAAAGTTCTGCAGGAGCGCGATCTGCTTCTCGCCGAACGGTCGCACCTCCTTGCGAGCGCCGACGATCATCCCGAGCAGGTCGTCGCCGTTGCGGAGCGGAACGATACGCCGCCTTCTTCCCGTCAGGCCGTCACCAACTTCTGCTCATAGCTCGTGCGGCGATCGCCGGGTTAGTCGCCAACGCGAGCGGGCTGGATAATGGTCTCGACCCAGGTTCCGTATTGCGCGCGTCGCTTTGGGTTCCCTTGGCACTGGTCGCGGCGCCCTTGGCCGCTTGTGCGATCGGCGTGCGAATGAACCTGATGGTCGCGCGCTCTCCCGGGCAAGGACTACCCGCCGCTTAGAAACGACTCAGTGAAGAGGCGGTTATAAATCCGTCAAATTTCGGATCGATCGCGGCGCACCGCGTCGACACGAGCGGCCGCTTTCGGCGGATCTTCTTCTTTGCCGCTGATCCCGGCGAAGGTAGCTTCACCGAACTGACGGCGGCCGCTGAGCCTTGGCGGTGGCAACTGGTCTTCATGCCCCAGATGCGTGATTCGAGAGCTCACCGCCGTCGAACAGCAAGGTCGGGTGGATTTCGGGCCTTCTCGATTGGCCCGTTCGCGAGGTCGATACTTGTCAAAGCAGACCTTCGCGCATCGGCGGCGAGGATTGCGACGAGACAGCGGGTGGGTCGCGGCTACTCGGCCTCGCCGGCCGCCAGGCGCAGGCCGGACATGATTAACTCGCGGTGCTCGGGTTTTCGAAAAAGGCTCAAATCGATGTTCGGGATGACGATTGGCTTAATCGCCCGTAGGCGCATGACGATCTCTCGCGCTTCGTCAAGCTTTCCCATATGGGCGTAGCAGGCGGCGAGAAAGAGATACGACGGCGGAAAGCTCTGATCCGCTTGGATCACGAGACGCAACTCCGGTACCGCCTCCGCGAACCGCCGGCTGAGAAAATGCGCCAAGCCTATGTGATGATGTGTGTACCGGATTGGCGCCCGGGGGTCGAGGCGCAGCGAGGCTTCGATATGGTCGATAGCAGTGTCGGGCTGCCCTGCCCAATTCCGCAGGCCGCCGCTGCTGTACCAACCGCGTGCGAAGTTCGGATTGAGGACGAGCGCGCGATCGACCAATCCGATCATCGCGCCGATATCCTCGCCGAAAAAGGCCAAGGCCTGCGTTGCATCCGTCACGACGCCTGGGTCATCGGGAGCAGCTTCCAGCGCGCGTCTTGCGTAATCGATGCCCTTTCGACGATCCGCCTCTCGATCCTCGCTTCGTGCGTCACTGACCAGCCGGAAAAGACAGCGGGCTGCACAGCCAAGGGCTGGGCCGTAATGCGGGTCGCGGACGATCGCCTGCTCCAGAAGGCGCAGCGCTTCGGCACTCTGCTGCGCTGACGATACGAACAGCGCATAGGCGCGCAGATAAAGATCGTAGGCGGTGAGATCGCTCGTCGGCCGGCCGGCCGAACGGGAGGTCTCGGCGGCCTGCACCGCCGGCTCGATCACGCCGGCGACGCTGGATGCCACCTTGTCCTGCAGCTCGAACACGTCGTTCAATGAGCCGTCGAACCGATCCGCCCACAAATGCGCGCCTGTGGCGGCGTCGATCAACTGAGCGGCGATGCGGACCCGGTTACCGCCCTTGCGGACCGAGCCTTCGAGCACATAGCGAATGCCGAGCTCGTGGCCGACCCGCTTAACGTCGATCGCCTGGCCCTTGTAGGCGAAACTCGAATTGCGCGCGATGACGAACAGCCAACGGATGCGAGAGAGTGCGGTGATGATCTCCTCGACCATGCCGTCGACGAAATATTCCTGCTCCGGGTCCCCCGACATATTCTGGAACGGCAACACCGCGATCGACGGTTTGTCGGGTAAGGGCAGCGCGGCAGCGGCACGGGGTGCCGGTGTTTCAGTTTGCACCCGGTACACCCGGATCGCCTCGGGGATGTTCTTGACCTTCTGCTCGCCGAGATCATCGAAGGCGAGCGGCAATCTGTTGCCGATCTGGCCGTGCGCGGCGGCGGAAACGCAAATCGCGCCGGGCTCGGCCAGTGCTTCCAGCCGCGCCGCAATATTGACCCCATCGCCGAGCAGATCGGCGCCGTCAACCATGACGTCGCCAACATGCACACCGATGCGCAACAGCATCGGCTCATCGGCCTCGTGCCCCCTGTTCTCCACCGCGATCGCCGATTGCACCGCGACCGCGCATTGGACGGCATCGACTGCACTGGCGAAATCGGCAACGACGCTATCGCCCGCGGTATTGAAGATACGTCCACGATGGGCGGTGGTCAGCCTATCGACGATGGCGCGGCATGCCTTCAGCCGGGCGAGCGTTCCGACCTCGTCGCGCGCCATCAACCGACTGTAGCCGGCAATATCGGCGGCGAAGATCGCGGCGAGCTTGCGTTCGACCGGCTGGACAGGCACGTTTGGCTCCTTCTCGACGGAGTATAGCGAGCCGCACAACCGTCGCGTGAGCTTTCAAGCGCAAAATCGTTACCACCCGGTCGCACAGGATGTGATCGTCTGCTCTCCGGCCGGGCGGCTCGCCCGCCGGCACCGTCATGAAGGTCGGGTCAGGGTCGATCTGATCCCTTGCCCGCAGCCGCGGCGAACGGCCGGAATCGGCGCTCGGCCGTCGCTCCCGGGCGCCTCGGCGAAGGTCGGTTCATCCGAGGACAGCGGCCGTTCCGCCCGGGCAGCGGGGCCTTCCCTTCTTGCCCCGCAGCGGTCATCCAGTTCGGCGCCCAGGAATGCCTGGGTTGGGAAGCCCATGCTTGATAAGCGGACTTTCGTACATCAGCGGCAAGGACCGCGGCGATGGCGGATCGCAGTCATGGGGTCGCGTCCGCCGCCAGGCGCAGGCCGGACAACCAAAGCTCGCGGTCCTCCGGGTTCCGTAGGTAGCTCACATCCGGCATCACGACGGAGGTAATAGTGCGTAGTCGCGCGACGGCCTCTCGCGCGTCGTCGAGCCGACCCATGTGAGCGTAGCAGGCAGCAAGAAGCCGATACGGCTGAGTGAAGCTGGGATTGTCCTGGATCGCGAGAAGGAGTTTCGACGTAGCTTCGTCGAACCGCCGGCTGAGGAAGTGCGCCAGGCCCAAAGGAAGAAACGTGTTGCCGACCCGAGCACGCGGACTGAGACGTAACGCGGCTTCAAGGTGCTTGATCGCCGTCTCGGCATCGCCTGCCCACACCCGCAAGATGCCGCTGACGTGCCAGGCGCGTGCGTAATTGGGGTTCAGCGCAAGAGCACGGTCCACCAAGGCTGTCATCGCTCCGATATCCTCTCCATGCCGCGCCAGTGATTCCGGGACATTGGCGAGGACTATCGGGTCGTCGGGCGCAACTTGCAGGGCACGGCGAGCAAAATTGACGCTTCTCGCGGCATCGGCGGCCGGATCGCTGCTGCGGCCGTCAACGATCAAGCGATCACAGCACGTGCTCGCCCAAGCGAGCGCCGGGCCGTAATTCGGGTCTCGGTTGATTGCGTCTTCTAGGAGCCGAAGCGCCGCCGGAACCTGCGAGGATGTCCAGAACATCGCGTAAGCGCGGAGAAATGCGTCGTAGGCGCTGAGGTCGTTGGTCGGCCGATTGACGGAACGCGCGGTTTCGGCTGCCTGCAACGCCGGCTCGATGACGCCGGCAACGCTGGTCGCGACCCGATCCTGGAGGTCGAACACGTCTTCGAGCGAGCCGTCGAAGCGGTCGGCCCAAAGATGGGTTCCGCTCTCCGCCTCGATCAATTGCGCGGTGATCCGCACCCGGTTACCGCCCTTGCGCACCGAGCCTTCGAGCACGTAGCGCACCCCAAGTTCGCGGCCTACCCGCTTCACATCACCGGCCTGGCCCTTGTAGGTGAAGGTCGAGTTGCGGGCGATCACGAACAGCCAGCGGATGCGGCTGAGCGCTGTGATGATCTCCTCGACCATGCCGTCGGCGAAATATTCCTGCTCCGGGTCACCCGACATGTTCTGAAACGGCAGCACCGCGATCGACGGCTTGTCGGGGAGCGGCAGAGCAGCGATCGGTTGTGCCGCAGGCGTTGCGGCCTGCACCCGATAGACCCGGATCGCCTGGGCGATGTTCTTTACCTGCTGGTCTCCGAGATCCTTGAAGGCAAGTGGCAGCTTGTTACCTATGTGGTCTCGCGTCGCGGCCGAGATACATATCGCACCGGGCTCCGCGAGGCCTTCCAACCGGGCGGCGATATTGATACCGTCGCCGAGCAAGTTGTCGCCATCGACCATGACATCGCCGACATGCACACCAATCCGGAATTGCATCGGCTCGTCGGCGGTGCGGCCGGCATTCTCGGCGACGACCGCCTCTTGCACGGCGACGGCGCATTGCACGGCATCGACTGCGCTGGCGAAGTCGGCGACAACGCTGTCGCCCGCTGTGTTGAATATCCGGCCCCGGTGCGTGGTGATCAGCCCATCGATGATCGCGCGAGACGCCTTCAGCCGGGCGAGCGTACCTATCTCGTCGCGCGCCATCAGCCGGCTGTAACCGGCAATGTCGGCGGCGAAGATTGCGGCGAGTTTGCGCTCTATCGGATGGATGGGCACGCTTGGCTCCTCCCCAATCGAGTATAGCGAGACGCGCAACCGCTGCGCGACCCTTTAACGGATCGTTGCCGCCCGGTCGTACGACACCTGATCGTCCGCTTTTCGGGGGAGCGGCTCGCCTGGCGGCGCGGTCAGGAAGGTCTCAATTGGGTCGAACCCAGCCGGCGTCTCTCCGATTGATTGATCGCCCTTGTGCCCCCTGAGCTGTCTTTCGCGATTCGCCCGCCGCCAGGGTGGGTGGAATTCATTCCTTCGCCAAAATGGATGCCGATAGCGAGGCTGCGCCGGTTCCGGCCATTTTTGTGGGAGCAAAAGGAAGCGCGAGGTCCAACCTACTGGTGGCTTCGATCGCCCTTTGCTCTCGGGGAGGGCGATTTCCCGTTGCTCAAGGCGGTCAAAGGCGCGATCGTGACCCGAAAGATCGCTGGAACCCAGTGATTGTCGGTCAAGAGAGCGAAACTCCGATGACCCCCAAGTCGTCCGATTACGGTCGCGTGTTCTTTCAGGCTGAGGTGTTCCGCGCCGGCCGGCTTGCCGAGCGTCGGCCGCGCCCGAGTGACACCATCATCGAGCGGGCGCGACGGGTGCCGGTGTTCCGCGACTGCGACGTGCTGGTCGCCGGCGGTGGACCGGCTGGCACCGCCGCGGCAATCGCAGCGGCGCGCGCCGGCGCCGATACCGTCCTGGTCGAGCGGCACAACCACCTAGGCGGGCTGTCGACGGGCGGCCTAGTAATTTGGATCGACCGCATGACCGACTGGTCTGGCCGGCGTGTCATCGAAGGGATCGCCGCCGAGCTGATCGACCGCCTGCCAGCAGGGGCGGTGGCCGGCCCGCCGCGCGCGCCCCAGTCCGCGCCCGACGCGGCGACCGCCGCCTATTGGAAGGAACGAACCGCCGCCTTTCACGGCATCGTCGCCTGGTCGCCAACCATCGACCCGGAGAACCTGAAGCTGCTGAGCCAGCACCTAGTTGTCGGCGCCGGCGTGCATCTCATACTGCACGCCTGGGCCTCGACGCCGGTCATCGAAGAAAACGGCCGGGTCGGCGGCATTGTCTTCGAGAGCAAGGAAGGCCGGCTCGCGATCCGCGCCAAAGTGACGATCGACTGCACCGGTGACGGCGACATCTTCCACCGCGCCGGCGCGGTGAGCGACAGCGACATCGACGAGCGCGACATCCACCATTGCATCAATACCGCCTGGCTGTTCGGCGGAGTCGACATGCAGCATTGGATCGCGTTCAAGACCGGCGATCCGGAGGGCTTCAAGAGCTTCATGGAGCGCGGGCGGGCGGCGTGCGGCGGACTGTTTGAGCGACCGTTCGTGTCGTGGCGCGACGATATCGCGCTGTTCATGGGACCGCGGCTGGCCGGCTATTCAGCGATCGATGTCGAGGATCAGACCGAGGTCGAGATCCGCTCGCACCGGCTGATGGCGCAGCATCTCGCGGTCTACCGCGACCATGCGCCGGGCTTTGCCGGCGCCTATTTGATGCTATCGGCGCCGCAGCTCGGCGTCAGGCATGCGCGGCGGCTGGTCGGGGTCGGCCGAGTTACGCGCGAGGACTGGCCCAATGGCGCGCCACGCCCCGACGAGGTCGGCATCTCGCCGTCGTTGTCGCCGAAGTTCCCTCTCGTCTCGGTGCCGTATGGCTGCCTGGTGCCGCACGACATTGATGGCCTGCTCGTCGCCGGCCGGCACATCTCGTGCGATGCGACGAGCCACTCGTTTCTGCGCGAGATCCCGCAATGTTGGCTGACCGGCCAGGCGGCCGGCGCCGCCGCGGCGCTCGCCTCAGCTGAGAAATGCGAGCCGCGCGCGGTGTCGAGCGCGGCGCTGCAAGCGCTGCTGCTGAGGCAGGGGGTCGTGCTGCGGCAGGCGAACGAGACGGCTGCAGCGGCGAAATGACCGATCATTTGTCTTATCAGCCCGTTGCTGAAGTCCCTTTTTTATCGGCCAGGGTCGGCGTTAACGGCCACGACCAGGACGGCGAACCCGTCGGGGGAGGCGGCGACAAGGATGATCGCCACGGCCAACCCGTAGACGAACA